>Ga0310690_10007744_pt1 | contig 13771 bp, 13 predicted proteins | sample AusTroGonzalo_MG_2_FD_207661 | JGI IMG/M metagenome (GOLD analysis project Ga0310690, IMG submission 207661) | Bovine rumen microbial communities from tropical cattle in Woodstock, Queensland, Australia - Gonzalo_04 (v2) (version 2) | ecosystem: Host-associated > Mammals > Digestive system >... | reverse complement strand
AAGGTGCGCAGGAAATACGCTTCCTCGCGGGCTGATCCGGGACCTTAGGGAGCTGCAACGCACGTAGAAGCCATTTCATCCCTAAGGTGCGCGGGAAATACGCTTTCTCGCAGGCTGATCCGGGACCTTAGGGAGCTGCAACGCACGTAGAGCCATTTTCATCCCTAAGGTGCGCGGGAAATACGCTTTCTCGCGGGCTACCCCTACACCTTAGGGAGCCGCAACGCAGGTGCGAGCCTTTTCATCCCTAAGGTCCAGACGCAGCTGGGCACAACAAAAAAAAGCGACCCAAAATGGATCGCTTTAGAATGTGCAAAGGGGGGCAGCCCCAGTGGATCAGTCGTTCATCATCTCTGAATCTGAGTCGGGCTCGGGAGCCTGGGGACTGCCCAGTATGGCAGCCATGATCTTCTTCTCCAGCTCCTCGGCCAGCTCGGGATTGTCCTGCATGAGCTGCTTGGTAGCGTCTCGGCCCTGTGCCAGGCGGGTGTCGCCGTAGCTAAACCACGATCCGCTCTTCTTCAGGATGCCGTACTCAACGCCCAGGTCAACAATCTCGCCGCTCTTGCTGATGCCCTCGCCGAACATGATGTCGAATTCGGCCTTGCGGAAAGGAGGTGCCACCTTGTTCTTGACAACCTTGACGCGAACCTGGTTGCCTACCACCTCATCGCCGTCCTTGAGTGATGTGACGCGGCGGATGTCCAGACGGACCGATGCGTAGAACTTGAGCGCGTTACCGCCTGTGGTGGTCTCGGGGTTGCCGAACATCACGCCTATCTTCTCACGCAGCTGGTTGATGAAGATGCAGGTGGTGTTGGTCTTGTTGATGGTGGATGTGAGCTTGCGCAGTGCCTGGCTCATGAGACGTGCCTGCAGACCCACCTTGTTGTCACCCATATCGCCCTCGATTTCGGCCTTGGGGGTAAGTGCAGCAACACTATCGATTACGATGATGTCGATTGCGCTGGAGCGGATAAGCTGCTCGGCAATCTCAAGTGCCTGCTCGCCGTTATCGGGCTGTGATATCCACAGGTTGTCGATGTCCACGCCCAGTTTGGCGGCGTAGAAGCGGTCAAACGCATGCTCGGCATCGATGAATGCGGCAATACCGCCGTTCTTCTGTGCCTCAGCGATGGCGTGGATGGCCAGAGTGGTCTTACCTGATGATTCGGGACCGTAGATCTCAATTATCCTGCCGCGGGGATAACCGCCTACGCCAAGTGCGGCGTTAAGGCCGATAGAACCGGTGGAGATGACATCGACGTTCTCGATGCTCTCATCACCCAGTTTCATGATTGAGCCCTTTCCGAAGCTCTTCTCAATCTTGTCAGTTGCAGCCTGCAAAGCCTTGAGTTTCTCGCTAAGGCCGGCATTCTGAGGGCCTGACACACCCTCATTCTCTTTCTTTGCCATAATATGACTGTAATTAAATTAGCTAATCCCGAAGAGTGTTCTTCACAGTATCTCTCCAGTAGGGCGCCGTTTGACGCTCCAACCACAAAGATATGAAAAGGGCGGACATTTTTGTTTAACGACACAGAATAGTTTTCAACAGCTACAAATAGGAGTATCAGTATCTGAAACTACGGCCCTTCGGGCCTATCCCTCCCACTCCTACGGAGCGGGCCCCTCCCGTTCACAAGCCCACGGGCGGCCATGGTTTCTGATACTGATACTCCTATTTAGGAAAATTATGTATATTTGTAGAGTATGAACAAGGAGTACGTAAGCATAATCGTTCGCGAGACGGGACTAAGGGAGAATCAGGTGGAGAACACTCTGAAGCTGCTTGAGAACGGCGCGACGATACCATTTATAAGCCGATACCGCAAGGAGTCGACCGGCGGTATGGATGAGGTTCAGGTGACTGAGGTGAGCAATGCGCTGGAGCGTCTGGAGACTCTTGCCAAGCGCAAGGAGACGGTCATCGGCACTATAGAAGGGCTTGACAAACTGACGCCTGAGCTGCGTGAGCGCATTGAGCACTGCTGGAACAGCACTGAGCTGGAGGATATATACGCCCCATACAAGCCGCACCGCAAGACCAGGGCCGATGCCGCCCGCGAGAAGGGTCTGGAGCCGCTGGCCGAGTTCGTGATGAAGCAAAATCAGTATGTTCCGCTGGACCGCGAGGCTCAGAAATACGTGAGCAAGGACAAGGGCGTTGAATCTGTTGACGACGCGCTGCAGGGCGCCATGGATATCATCGCCGAGCAGGTGGCGCTGGATGAGAGCGCCCGCAACATGGTGCGCAACGGGTACCGCCGCGAGGCACGCATATACAGTAAGGTGGTAAAGAGCAAGGAGGCCGATGCCCAGAAGTACCGTGACTGGTTTGACTTCAACGAGTCGCTGCGTCACTGCGCATCACACCGCCTGCTGGCCATGCGCCGCGGTGAGGCCGAGGGATTCCTGCGCGTTTCAATTGAAATTGATGACGAGAAGACGTCGGATGCACTGTCACGCAAGTACGTACACGGCAAGTCAGAGGTGTCACAGCTGGTGGATGAGGCTGTGCAGGATTCATACTACAGGCTGCTGCAGCCATCGGTCGAGAATGAATTTGCAGCATCATCGAAGGAGACGGCCGACGCTGAGGCGATACGCATATTCGCGCGTAATCTGGAGCAGCTGCTGATGGCCTCTCCGCTGGGTCAGAAGGCTGTTATGGGCATTGATCCAGGCTTCAGGACGGGCTGCAAGGTGGTCTGCCTGGATGCTCAGGGCAACCTGCTGCACAACGAGGCCATATTCCCCCACCCGCCTCACAACGAGGCGCGTCAGGCTGCAGCCAAGATCCAGACTCTGGTGGAGCAGTATAAGATTGAAGCCATTGCGATAGGTAACGGAACCGCCGGGCGTGAGACCAAAGAGTTTGTGGAGCATCTGCGGCTGCCCGCCGGCGTTCAGATTTTCAGCGTGAATGAGGACGGTGCGTCAATTTATTCGGCCTCAAAGACAGCGCGTGACGAGTTCCCCGATTATGACGTGACGGTTCGCGGCGCCGTGTCTATAGGCCGCCGACTGATGGATCCGCTGGCAGAGCTGGTCAAGATAGACCCGTCATCCATAGGCGTAGGCCAGTATCAGAAGGACGTGAACCAGACTGAGCTCAAGCACTCGCTTGACCAAACGGTGATAAGCTGCGTGAACCGCGTGGGTGTGAACGTGAATACCGCGAGCACGCACCTTCTTACATATATAAGCGGTCTGGGGCCGCAGCTGGCTCAGAACATCGTGGATTACCGCACTGAGAACGGACCGTTCAAATCCCGCAAGGAGCTGATGAAGGTGCCTCGCATGGGTGCAAAGGCGTTTGAGCAGTCGGCAGGATTCTTAAGGGTTCCCGGAGGCGCACAACCGCTGGACAATTCGGCCGTTCACCCCGAGAGCTACGGCATCGTGGAGAAGATGGCTAAGGATCTGGGATGCTCTGTCGAGGATCTGATGAAATCGGCCGAACTCCGCGCCAGGATTGACATAAACAGGTACGTGACCCCAACCGTAGGTCTACCCACCCTGACCGACATAATGGCCGAGCTTGAAAAGCCCGGTCGTGACCCGCGCGGGCCGTTGAAGAAGTTTGAGTTCTCAAACGAGGTCCACACCATCGAGGATGTAAAGCCCGGAATGGAACTTCCAGGCATAATAAGCAATATTACCAATTTCGGCGCGTTTGTAGATATAGGAGTACACGTAAAAGGACTGATCCACATCTCGCAGCTTGCCCCCGGCAAGTTCATCAAGGACCCCACGCAAGTGGTTTCCCTCCAGCAGCAGGTGATGGTCAAAGTCCTGAGCGTTGACCTGGAACGCCAGCGCATCAGCCTGGCCATGACATAGTGCCATTGGGGACGGTTCTCTTTGGCCCTTTTTGGTGACAAAGAGAACCGTCCCCAGTGGCACCCTAGTGGACCTATTTACTAACTATATAAAAGGACAAAAAATGAAAAAGTACTTAGCTGAAATGATCGGAACCATGGTTTTGGTTCTTATGGGTTGCGGCGCTGCCGTCAGCCTGGGTTGTACACCTGCAGGTGCCGGAGTTCCCGGAGTAGTTGGAACAGCACTCGCATTCGGTCTCGCCGTAGTCGCTATGGCCTATGCCATCGGCGGAATATCGGGCTGCCACATTAACCCCGCCATCACACTGGGCGTATGGATGTCAGGTCGCATGAGCGGCAAGGACGCTATCTGGTACGTTGTTTTCCAGATTATCGGCGCAATCATCGGCGCAGCAATCCTGTTCGCAATCACACCCGGCGGACTGGGTGAAAACGTATGCCAGCAGGGCATTTCAGTAGGCGTAGGATTCGTGGCCGAACTGGTATTCACCTGCGTATTCGTGCTGGTTGTTCTGGGTACTACCGATTCTGAAAAGGGTGCCGGCAACCTGGCTGGCCTCGCTATCGGTCTGTCGCTTGTGCTGGTACACCTGGTTTGCATCCGCTACACAGGCACATCAGTCAACCCGGCCCGTTCAATAGGTCCCGCCATCTTTGCAGGCGGCGCTGCCCTCCAGCAGCTCTGGATCTTCATCGTCGCTCCTCTGTGCGGTGCCTCCGTCGCTGCCGCCCTCTGGAAGATGATTAAGTGACAGTGCCAAAGAGAACCGTCCCCTTTGGACTCATTTTTCAATTTTTATCACGTTGATTATACGACCGCACTTGGTGCCCTCACGACGGGCCGAAAAGAAGCGGTCGTTTTCTTTGTACGTACAGATGCCGGATATTTGAATGTTTTGAGGCTGTACGCCTGATTGTTCCAGGAGCCACTGATTTGCTCTCCATAAATCGATGTGGAGGCCGCCAGCCATGGGATTATCGGCTGTGGGAGCCTTGGGACCGTAATCTTTCAGGATCTGTTCCATGGAGAAACCGGCGGCGGCAAACGCATCGGCCACCTCCTGCCCAACCTGAAAACTCTCTGGGCCGATGCCCGGGCCGATGACCGCCTTGAGATGGGCTGCGCAAGTGCCGTACAGCTCCCGCATGCAGTCTATCACCTTGCAGCTGATGTGCTGTACAGTGCCGCGCCATCCTGCGTGAACCGCCGCAACAGCCTTGTGTACAGGGTCGTACAGCAGCACCGGAATGCAATCGGCCGTACGGACCGATATGGCCACGCCGGGGACATCGGTCACAAGAGCATCCACGCCTTCCAGCTGCTCCCGCATGGTGAGCGGATCGGTCACCTCACGAATCTCAGTCCCGTGTACCTGATGCGGCTGCACCACGTAATACGGCAACTCGGCATCCCGCTCCGTGCTGAACGCTTCTACCCCCGCCCCAATCCTGTATTTGAGAAGTTCTTTGTTCACATTACAAATATAGGTCTTTCTTATATATTTCCGGGGATTGGCTAGGAAAACAAAAGAAAGGCCGGCTAACACAAGCCGACCTTCCCGGGAATCAAAAACTTTTCAAAAATTATATCAGAGCTGTATTTCGTTTCCGACCTTGCGGGCGCGGTTAGGATGATCCAGATCCATACCGGTAGCGATACCGATCTCAACCAACACGTTCCAGCCTGCGCACAGATATACGTAAGGATTGAAATCACCTGCAGCGGGAGTCTTGATGGTGGGGAACGGAGTATCGTGGTCAGCAATAGCTACGACCTTGACGCCGGCGCCTTTGATGAGGCAGTCCTGAATCTTCTGGTACTCATCGGCAATAGGATCAACCCAGAAGATGATGTCACCCTCCTTCATAACCTCCTCGATTCCGTGCAGTGCGTATGTGCCCTCCAGGAAGTCTGATTTGCGGCGGGTAATCTCATTGGTCTTGAGTGTGAGCTCTTCGGCCACACCGTCATTGTAACCTGCAAAGTAGATGGTCTCGGCCTTCTTTACCCAGTCAACAATCTCGGCGGGAACCTGCAGAGTGAGAGCCTTCTCAATCTGTGCGGGCAGAGCAGCCAGACCGGCCTTTACATCCTTGCCGGCGATGTTCCACAGAACTGACTCGTAGTAGAGAGCCTGCTCGACAACACTCTTGGTGGCGGCAACAGCCTGCTCCCAACCGCAGTTGAGAACGTGAGTGTTGGCGCAGAAGGTTGAAAGGATGGTACCCTCGTTAGCTGTAAGGCCGAAACGCAGAGGATTGCCCTCCTCCATGAGTTTCTTGGCCAGCAGGGTAACCTCCTTGGTGCGGCCCGAGTTTGAAGCCAGGAATACGGCAAATGAGCTCAGGTCATATTCACGTGACTGCCATGAACCGTCAGTCTGTGCGTTCAGATCCAGACCCCAACGCTTTGTCTTGCGCAGAGCGTTCTTGGCGGGGAAAATTCGGCTTGAACCCTCACCGGTAAAATATGCCTTTCCAGCCTTGGCAACCTTGGCGGCAATATCCTTGGTGCAGGCGGGATCAAACTTCTTTACAGTCTCAACTGTGTCCATCATCTCCTGTACGAGAGCGTACTGGGAGTACTTTTTGTCTGTAAGATTCATATTCTAGTTGTTAAAAAGTTATCAAATGAGCCAATTGGGGTCTGACCCCTTTTGGCTTTTTGCTCATTTTGGGAGGAGACGCTTGCGGATGTTCTGAACGCGCTCGGTGAACTCCTTGAGCTCCTTGCGCTGGTTCTGAATGAAGCTGTTGTCATCCAGCTTGCCCCAAGCGGCAATCATCTCATCCTCGCTCAGGAACGTAGCCTTGCGGAACGGATTCTCATAGTCCTTCTTGCGGGTTGCGTAAACCTGATCAAATATGTACTGCTGCATATCTATGCCTTTGTTGAGAGCGTTGTTCCAATCATCGACGGTAAGTGTCTCAACTCCAAGCATGTGCTTGAGCGACATATACGCGTGACGAAGCTTGTCTATAGGATATTTCTTCCAGATCTCGTTGTAACGGTGGTGAATCTCCTTCCAGGTGTTCAGCGTGCCGTCCTTGATATCGGAACGTAGCTGATCAACATCCTCCATTGACATGAGCTGGCCGCCCAGGTTGAACCATACGCGTGCACGGTCACCGTCAAATCGCTTGCTGATGCTCTGGAATGTCTCATCCTCATGCTCTTCAAGATATGCCACAATATTCTTGACAGCGTAATAGGTAAGCATGTCGCCGTATGCGTGATATGCCTTGTAGGGATGCAGGATGACCACCTTGCGCTTTGATTTCTCCATATTCTCGCCCAGAACCTCCAGGTCCTTGATCTTCTCAGGATCACCGTTCAGGAGTTTTCGGCCGATTTCCATGAGCTCGTCATCGGACATACCGGCAAAATCCTTGCCCTCCTTGCGCAGCCATGCCTTTGCGGTCCACTTGTCAAGCAGCTTGCGGGCAGCTATGGCCTCCTCCATTGAGTCTGGTGCGTAGGCATCGAACTCGATGTTCTGGACCTTGAACACACGGGTATCGCGGGTGGCGTATTTCCAGTTGTTGCGGGCCATGGCGAACATGTTGTAAAGCCATGAGAATGCGGGCATTACGTGCAGCTCGCCGCGAACCTCGTCATTGCTTATAAGTGCGAACGGGAACGGGTTGATCATCTCGGCGGGATAAGCGCCCTTGGCCAGCATGGTGAAGCTTGCAAACTTACACGAGTGCTTTACGCTCACGCACAGACCGGGCCAGAATCCGCGGCCGGCCTCAATCTCGTTATCATTGGTACGCGAGTTGTGGTTGGAGCCGATGGTCGCACCTGCGGCCAGGTTGGACTGTCCCTTGACTACGCTGGCAATCAGGAACGAGTTGTTGTGATGCTGCTCGTGAGCCGGGAAAATCAGGTTGTGGAGCACCTCACAGCAGGATATTGTGGAGTTGTCGCCCATGAATGAGTTCATAAGGCGGGCACCGTATTTAAGATTTGAGTGGCTGCCCAGCACAAAGCGTACGGCAATCACCGAGTAGAATATGCGGCATCCGTAGCCGATGATTCCGTTTACCAGCACCACGTTCTCACCTATCTGGGTGGGATCAACTTCCGATGAGTTGATGGTTATGTTCTTGAGCTTGCTGGCACCCTTGATGTAGCAGCAATTGCCAATCTTTACGTCCTTGATGATCCAGCAGTTCTTGATCACGTTGCCGTAACCAATGGTTCCGTAGAATCCGCGACGGTTATCGAAAGAGCTCTGCGTGATGGCCTTGAGCCGGTCCTGCAGGCGCTTGTCGTCGATGAACTTGGCCCACATGTAGGCATCGGCCGCAATCATTCCGTCAAACGGGAGCACCTTGCGGCAGCCGGTCTCGTTCATGAGCTCCAGCCAGACACGTACATCCTCTTCCTCACCCTCCTTGATGATGCCGTTGCCGAACTTGGCGTGGTCTGTGCAGGACATCTCCTGGATGTTAAAGAGCATGCAGCGGTCACCTATTATATAATGTGACAGGTAGTGCACGTTGTGGATGGCGCAGTCATCACCTATGTCGCAAGAGTGGATTGAGCTGTTGGTGATGCCGCACGAGAGCCTGAGGTCATGATACTGAAGTCCGTTTGATGTTACGCGGCCGATGCGCACGAATCCGTAGAACTTGTTGTTCTTGATCATCATGGGATCGAACTCGTCGGTCACCAGGATGTTGTCCCAGCTCATTGCGGTGTTGTCATTCTTGACCAGAGACTCAATCTCTGAGCTGGTAAGATGACGCCATCCGCCCTTGGGGGCGCACACCTGTGTGTTACGGAGATAATACTTGTTCTGACCTGCGGGGATATACTTTGGATCGAGGAAGCTGTTATAAAGCTGATCCGATGAAAGCACTGTGACTTTTTCCATATTATGTCCTTTTGAAGGATTGCGCCGCAAAGTTAAACACTTTTTCACAATTCACCAAGCATTTTCGCATATAAAATATTATTTTATATGGGCTCTTTTCTTATTAATTTAGGCCTATAAGGTAAGGAAAACCATGGCCGCCCGTGGGCTTGTGAACGGGAGGGGCCCGCGCCTTAGGCGTGGGAGGGATAGCGCGAAGCGCGTAGTTTTATCTACCTTATAGGCCTAATAAAAAAGAGCCCATGGAAAACCATAGGCTCTATAGGATGTTGGAAAGTGTTTTACTTTGCGTCGGCAGGAGCTTCCTCGGGTTGGGGCTCGGTGAAGTCGTTCTCACCGTATTTGACCAACAGATCATACCAGCCTGCGATTTTCTTGATGTGGCTGGGATATACACGGTCGCGGTCAAAATCGGGAACGATGCCTGCAAAGAACTTGATGAGCTCAGGGTTAGAGGCCTTGCGCCAGTCAAACTCAATCTCCTTCTTGCCAAGCTTGGCCTCAATAGCCAGGAACACCTCGCGCAGAGGCATCTCCTTCTCATCAGTGAATATGGATATGTCACCCAGTGAGACTACTTTGTCTGTTCCCTGGATGGGAAAACGTTTCTTGGTTTCATCAATGTTCTCAACAATCAGGGCACCGCGTCCGCGGGTAAGCAACTTATACAGGCTCGGTTTGCCCGAAATAGTCAAAATCTCGTTCAGCATAGTTATTTGTTATTTAAAAGTTTCTTTACATTATCAAGCAGTGCATCAATCTGGGGCTCCAGCGGTTGCACATCATCATTCACAATCACAAAGTCTGCTCGGCTGCACTTCTCCGCCTGATCCATCTGGCTCTCAATACGCTTGACCACAGCCTCTCTGGTGGCATTATCGCGTTTCATGCAGCGGCTTATGCGGAGCTCGGAGGGAGCATCCACGCAGACCGTATAATCAACCTCAGAGTCAAATCCGGACTCGAACAATATGGCTGACTCCAGTATGCAGAAATCCTTACTTGCATGAGCATCGGCCCACTGCCTGAAATCCTCCTTTACGCGCGGATGGATGATGGCGTTGACCTTTGCCATATTCTCAGGATTGCCGAATATGAACTTGGCAAGCACCTCCTTCTGCATCACGCCGCATCCGCACGGACAGTAAAGCGTGGGGCCAACAAGGCGCGTGAGTTCAAGCTTAAGGACCGGATCTGTTGCAGTTATGAGCTTGGCGCGGGTATCGGAATCATAGACGGGAATGCCGCGTAGTTGCATCTTGGCCGATACATAACTCTTGCCGCACCCTATTCCGCCTGTCATTCCTATCACGACCATATCAGTAGAGTTTAGTCTCCATGAGATAATCCACGCTGCGCGTCTGAAGCCTTACGTTGCGCACATTGGCCGGCTGGGAATAGATGCGCAGGGTGGCCCTGGAGCTCTCATTCCCGGCTATGTCATTATAGTCAACAACCACCTGGAAATCAGATGCGGTAATCTTTTCATACTCTGACATCTTGACCCAGACTGACATTGCGACTTTTGACGGGAAGGACTTGAGCAGCACATCGTCCGGGAAATTGACGCCGGTTATGGGTATCTCAAGACTCTTCTCGGTATATTGCTGTGAAATGACCGACATCTGCACGCTGGTGGCGTCAAGCAGGGCGTTTGCGACTGGTTTTATCTCTACCGTCCTGACGATAGTATCGGCCGAAAGAACAACCGTACCGGCATCGGCTATGACATGATGCTCAAGAGTATCGGTGAGCAGTACGCTTACCTTGACGCTGTCGGGTTTGAAGCCGATATGCTCCAGGAAGAACTGATCCTGACTCTCGATGGTGCCTCCAAACTCTACCGGGAGCATCATGACGCGCTGTCTGACAAACTGATACACCAGCGAGTCAGGTTCAATGGACCTGATATACACCGATGATGGCAGGAATGCCGTCAGAGAGTCCCTGAGCCTTTGGGTTGAGAGTGCCGCATGCCCCTGACGCATGGCAAACAGGCTGTTGCTTACGCCAAGCACGTTGCGCTCCCCTCGCCTGCCTGATTTACGCAATGCCGTGCCCTTACCGTTCAACGAAACGATAAGTTGGTTTACAGGCTGTTCTGTAATGCGTACCTCATCGGGAACAGAGACCACCTTGACGGGAATGGTTATCTCCGTCTCGTAATTCTTGCTCATGGTCTGTGACCACCAGAGAAGGAACGTTAAGCCCAGAAATAGCAGAAAAATCAGAAAATCCCCTCTGAATAGTTTCAGAAGGGCTGTTCCGATTTTTCCCAGGAATGTGGTAAATCGGGATTTATCCTGTCCTGATTTCCGCACGATATCCGTTGATTAAGCTTTCTCGTCCTTGCTGGGATCCAGCTTCTTGCGACGTGAAGGCTTCTCAGGCTTAACAGGCTGAGGTGTGGGAACGGGGTTGACGTAACGCTTGTCGACCTTGATGACCATGCCCTTTGAAACCTCAAGGGTAACGGATACATCGTCAATATCCTTAACCTTGCCGAATATGCCTGAGCTGGTTACTACATCCTGCTCTTTCTGCAGTGCGTTGCGGAACTTCTCACCCTCCTTGTCCTGACGGGGACGCATGAAGATCATCATCACAATGAGCAGAAGGAATATCCAGAGCAGGCCACCGCCGGCGCCGAACAGGCCACCGCCCTGTGACTGACCGCCCTCTGATGAAGATGCGGGAGCGTCAAGGTTTACGTCCTGGATAAAGTTCACTGTGTGTGTGTTCACCTCCTGATATGTCATCTGGAAGGGGTTGAGTAAAAGCATTTGTGCCATAATTGTATTTGTAGTTTTAAATTAGAATTTCTTGTCCAGTTTACCCTCTGAGGCCATTTCCTTGACTATTGTCTCAAGCATGCCGTTCACGAAACTGCCGCTGGCCGGGGTGCTGAGCGACTTGGCCAGTTCAACGAACTCATTCACGGTAACCTTGAGCGGGATCTGCGGGAAATGGAGCATCTCGGCCATTGCAACCTGTATGATTATCACATCCAGGAATGCCAGACGGCTGGGATCCCAACGGCGGCAGTTGGCTGCCACGACCTCCTCTCTGGCGGGAGCGGCCTCAATGCCGTAATGCAACAGGTCAAGAGCGAACTGACGGTCTTCATCATCCTTGAACTCTGACTTGAGCGGCTGGTCACCTACCTTTCCGTCCTCAAAGCCCTTGATGGTCTTAAGTACGAATGAATCAATGAGTTCCTTATCACCGTTCCAGTAGATGTTCTGCTCCTCAAGCAGTGTGTCAAGCTCATCGCTCTCCTCGATAAACTGCTTGTAGAACTTGCGGACCAGTTCCTTATCGGCCTCGAAATCAAACTTCCCGGTCTCAACGTACTCCTCCATGGCATCGGACTCCAGGATGGCGGCACATGTGTTCTGCAGCCAGTCTGACTCAAACAGCCAGTCAAAATCGTTGCTCTGAACGTATGCGTCCAGCTGGGCGTTGCTCTCCATCTGAGCAAGGAAGCGGTTATCGGCCAGCAGCAACTCCTTACGGGAGATGTGCGGAGCGTTCATGCGCTTCTGTTTGGCCACCGATTTCCTGATCTGACGGGCCCATGCGACCGGAATAAACAATAGGGTTTGGTAAAGAGAATAAGCACTGTCAAGGCTACGGGCAAGTTCACGCTCTGCCGAGCTTATGCTCTGCCCGCCGTTCTGGTAATATGCGTAGATTACCTGAACTACTTTCAGTCTGATGAGAACTCTGTTGATCATTGTGTCAAAACCGTTATTGCGGTCTGCAAAAGTACAACTTTTGTTTCTTATTTCTTGCATACTTTGAATCAATTCACCATATTTGTACAAAATTCAATTTTTAAGGGTTATGGAGGAATTCAGAAGGAAGACAGCCGACGAGATTGAAAAAGATGTGATTTTCTCACACGCCATCAAGGCCGGAAAACGCATCTATTACATGGATGTACGCAAGACCCGCAAGGAGGAGATGTACCTCTCAATCACCGAGAGCAAGAAAATCACCACCGGTGAGGGCGACGACGCCAAAGTAAGTTTTGAAAAGCACAAGATCTTCCTTTACCGTGAGGATTTCAGCAATTTCATAGACGGACTTACCAAGACCATAAAATTCATACACGAGGCCGAGAAAGCCACTGGGGCCGATGAACCCGCACCTGAGGCTCCAGCCGATAACGCCGGTGACGGCGCATCGGACGAGTTCAAGATTGAATTCTAAACATTTGTTTTTATAAAATAATTACACTACCTTTGCGCCGCTTTTACGTAAAGCATACCGTAAAAGGTAGTGTTTTGTGTGATGGTGAATTGAGTAATAACAATTTAGAGTAACACGTTTAAAAATGAAATCAATTGACGTTAAGGGCACAGCCCGCAATGAGTTCGGTAAGAAAGGTGCTAAGGCACTTCGTAAGCAGAACCTTATCCCCTGCAACCTGTACGGTGTAGAGCGCGACGAGAAGGGTCTTCCCGTAGCAAAGGCTTTCAGCGTAACATTTGAGGCAGTCAGAAATCTTGTTTATTCACCCGATATTTTCTCAGTTAACCTGACCATCGACGATACAACCGTTCTGGCAGTTATGCGTGAGATCCAGTTCCACCCCGTAAAGGACAACATCCTTCACATTGACTTCTATCAGGTAGATCCCAAGAAGCCTATCGTTATGGCAGTTCCCGTTAAGCTTAACGGTCTGGCAGCCGGTGTTAAGGCTGGTGGTAAGCTGGAGCAGATCATGCGCCGCGTAAAGGCCAAGGCTCTTTACACTGCTATTCCTGAGAGAATTGACGTTGACGTTACGCCTCTTACCATCGGTAAGTCATTCAAGGTTGGTGACCTTCAGGTTGAGGGCATCGAGTTCACAAGCCCCAAGGAGGCTGTGATTTGCACAGTTATGTCAACACGTTCTGCAGCTGCCGCCGAGACAACTGAGGAGGCTGGTGCCGAGGCTCCTGCCGCTGCTCCTGCTGCTGAGGCTCCCGCCGCAGAGTAATATAAAGAATGAAGTATCTGATTGTGGGGCTGGGTAATCCGGGCGACGAATAC
>Ga0310690_10007743_pt1 | contig 13772 bp, 13 predicted proteins | sample AusTroGonzalo_MG_2_FD_207661 | JGI IMG/M metagenome (GOLD analysis project Ga0310690, IMG submission 207661) | Bovine rumen microbial communities from tropical cattle in Woodstock, Queensland, Australia - Gonzalo_04 (v2) (version 2) | ecosystem: Host-associated > Mammals > Digestive system >... | reverse complement strand
AGCAATTGGTTTATAAGAAGTAGCCAAAATAATATTTTATTGCAAAGTATACGCAATTATTTATTTAATTATTATTACCGAAAAAAAGACCTGATAAACTATTATATCTTCCATCTAGTATTAGCGGTTTTGGTAGATAATGATAGCAAGTGTGCTTCTTTATGGGACGATATGGCATATATTTGTAATATGAACCCTCATGTTCTTCAATTTTCATTTGATCAGAAATATAGCAAAGAACGTTTTGAGAATATAGTAAACCAATGCTTCATTCATAAATTGACTTATAAATATAGTGAAAAACTATGTAAAGAGAAGGATAATATTTTTAATTATTTGTTAAAAGCTAATATGGAGTAAAACGAGATGCATATAATATACATATTATTTTTTCTTATTCTAGCGATTCATCTAATCGACTTTAAAAAAGGGGTTTTATTATACGCCCCGATGAAGTTATTCTTTAACCTAAATGTAAGATTTGGACCGATAACTTTCGATTTGTTGATGTCACTTGTCATCTTCATCTTATTTGTGAAAGATTGGCAAAAATATATGAAAACACCATTTCCATTACAGAAAGCATTCATGATATATGGTATTGGCTATATTTTAACTTGCATTTTCCCAGATTACGCTCCCAATTATATACCGAGAATCATTCTGATGGTTTTGCTTTTTTCGTTTGTTTATTATTATTGTCTTGATAGTATTACTAATATTAAGTTTGCAATTGTCTGTTATGCATTTTTTGCCATTGTAATGTGTGGTAATGGGTTATTAACTCCTGCTTTAGGTATTAATCCACTTGATGATTTCTTGCAGAGTGTTTCAGATGATGAGAATAGTTTGTTTATTAATAATGAATGGGAGCGTATGGGACAGGTTCGCTATCGCTCATTTATTCCGCATGCCATAAGTTATGGAGTTGCTTGTTGTTCTATCTTGTATTTATTTATTTGGTCTTACTTGCAGATGAGAAAATTCTCCTCCATATTAGTTATTGTCTCTATTTGCTTTCTGTTCTCTGGAATCATTATATGTGGATCTAGGACTCCTATTATAGGCTTGCTTCCTGTTTGTTACTTGTTTTTTTCGAAAGGCCTTGTAACAACAAGAATGAAGATAATGTTGTTAATTGTAATGATTATTTTCTTGGTATTTAAAGGAGATTATATATTATATTTAATAGAATCACTGATAGACTCTAAAATTGCTTCTGAGACAGGTGGAAGTACTACCGAATTAAGAATGATTCAATATGCAACAGCATTTAAGTTTTTTATGTCGAGTCCAATATGGGGAATGGGAATGTATTTCGATTCATATGCAGCTGATAGTAGTATTCTGGGTAGTGAGTCTGTATGGTTACCTTTGATGATGAATAATGGTATTATAGGAGTCCTCTCATATGCTATTATATATTGGTATCTATATAAAATATCGTGTAAAAGTCCAGGTAAAGCTTTTCTTATAGCCTTTTCTATAGGGTGGCTACTTATGAGAACTGCAACAAGTTTGATAGGAGTGTCAGATGCTCAATTCTTTACTGTTTATTTTTGCATTTATAGATACTACGAATTAAAAAATAAAGAAAAACAATTAAGGTTGTATTAATATAATCTTTCAATGATGCGTTTGAGACTGATTCAGTAGCTAACGTATTATGAACTATTAACAACTATTCGTTAAACATAGCGTAAAAGGGGCTTAAATTCTATATCAGGAATAATATACAATTAAATTAATAACATTTTAAGGTATTCATATGAATAAAAGTTCAATAACAGTTACTTCTCCTTTATTACCCAATCTTGATGAGCTTAATGAAATGCTCAAAGAGATTTGGGCAAGCAAGTGGGTGACCAATAATGGACAGTTTCATGCCCAATTGGAAAAAGCTCTTTGTGAGTATTTGAAAGTCCCATACATTAGTCTTTTTACCAATGGTACTCTACCTTTGCTTACTGCTTTACAAGCACTTCGTATTACAGGTGAAGTTATAACCACTCCTTATAGTTTCGTTGCTACTACCCACAGTATTTGGTGGAATGGTTGTCGTCCCGTATTTGTGGACATTGAGGAGGAAACTTGTGGTATTGATCCAGATAAGATTGAGGCTGCTATCACCCCCAAAACTACTGCAATCATGCCAGTGCATTGTTATGGCAAGCCAGTGAAGATGAAGCAGATTCAATCAATCGCTGATAAGTATGGCCTGAAAGTTATCTATGATGCGGCACACGCCTTTGGAGTTGAGGTTGATGGAGAAAGCGTACTCAAAGCAGGGGATATGAGTACATTGAGTTTCCATGCTACTAAAGTTTATAACACCCTTGAAGGAGGTGCCTTGGTGATGCATGATGAGCAAACCAAGAAGCGTATAGACTACTTGAAGAACTTTGGCTTTGCTGGTGAGACAGAAGTGGTTGCTCCTGGTATAAACAGCAAAGTAGACGAAGTCCGTGCTGCATACGGTCTGTTGAATCTTAAACAGGTTGACGAAGCCATTTCTTGGCGTCAGAAGGTGGCACAGAAGTATCGTGAAGCATTGCGTGGCATTCCAGGTTTACGCTTCTTTGAAGATATGCCGGGCGTACGCCATAACTATAGTTATTTCCCTGTATTTGTAAATGCTGCAGAGTTCGGAAAAACTCGCGATGAAATTTATTTCCGAATGAAAGAGCATAATGTGTTGGGACGTCGTTATTTCTATCCTCTTATTAGCACATTTAGCACTTATCGTGGTTTACCAAGTGCTGCACCTGATAATCTGCCTGTCGCTACAAAGATTGCAAACGAAGTGATTTGTTTACCTATGCATCATGCATTGACGGAAGAAGATATACAGAGAGTGTTGGATGAGTTCATAAAATAATTATCATGATTAATCAAAACGTTAATCTGCTCGACTGTACCATACGTGACGGAAGTTACGTAACTCATTATTATTGGGAAAATGATGTTTTGGAAAAAGTCGTTTCATCACTTTCCAAGCAGGGTATAAAATACATTGAGATAGGCAATGGTACAGGAATGGGCGCTTTCCGAACAGTGCCCGACTCTTTAGAAGATAAAGTGTATTATGAGCATACGATACCTTTCAAGGGGGATTCTTTGATTGGTGCCTTTTGTATTCCTGGTACAGCCACATTTGATGACTTAAAACTCTTTAAAGATCTTGGAGGTGATTTTGTCAGAATAGGAACGAATGCCACCCAAACTGAAAAAGCTCTTCCGTTCATAGAAAAAGCACGCGAACTTGGATTCTGGGTGTCTTGCAATCTGATGAAGACATATGCCATTTCCAAGTATCAGTGGGTGCAGTATTCTGATAAATTGGTAAAGGCAGGGGCAGAGTGTATATATTTTGTGGACTCAGCCGGTGGTATGTTACCTGATCAAGTAGGAGAGTATGTAAAGGCTATGAAGGATTTCTATGACGTGGAAGTGGGTTTTCACGGACATAACAACTTCCTTCTTGCAAATGCCAATAGCCTGAAAGCTGCAGAATGTGGAGCAAAGTTTATAGACGTAACGCTAGGTGGACTTGGACGTGGCGCAGGTAATGCCCAGTTGGAATCTATGGTTCCTATTTTACAGAAAGTTAACTTGTTGAGTCAAGATATTGATTTCTTTGTTTTAGCAGATTTAGCAAACAGCATAGTTAGCGGTTACAATGTGAAAGGTAGTTCCAAGAGAGAAATTAACATAGGCTCTTCTAACTTCCACGATTCCTTTACTTCAAAACTTGAAGAAGCAGCCAAACGTTACAATGTGGATGCTGATCAGTTATTGGTCGAAGTTTGTAAGATTAATATAGTGAACCCCTCTGCTGAACTGTTTGATACGGTTGCAGAAAGAATGGCAGATGGACTCTCAAATGAGTTTTTCGCCGTGAAGTATCATCATAAAGACTTTTAATTATGGAGGCAATCAATTATTTCAATAAACAGTTGGAGCATGTTGGTAAGTTGGTTAAAGCGACCAACAAGAAATCTGTTTTAATTATTCAGCAGTATCCCAAGGCTGAAAGAGAGACTGAGGTACAATTCCCTCCTATTCGTGAGAGTCTTTCAAACATTATTTGTTTCGTCTCAGTCACGAGTGATAAGTACATTGATGAAATCATATCTCTTTCTAAAGGTATAATTGATCTTATTGTTCTTGATACTGATAATAAACGTATCAACACAAATGATATAGTTGCAAGTACCTATAAAGCAGCTCAAATACAAAATATTCCGGTTGTAGCATATAGCGACTATGAGACATGGTCTATTGCTGCCGTAAACTATCTTCTACAGATAGAGAGCAAACAGCGACCTAATGTTTTGTTGATTGGCAAGAGTCAGTTGGCAAGCCATATTATTCTTGACCTGATTTCACGTAATGTTAAAGTGTCTCTGCTTAAAGAGGAATTTGGCGAAACGATTCAAGTTCCCTATGATAATGGTACTCAAATATCGCTAAATTCTGACCATATTGACTTAGTTGATGCCAGTATGAAAGGACAATATGATGCCCTGCTATCATGTACTATTATTGAGAAAACTCCTTGTCTAAAAGCAATTGAGAACAAGTCATTTAATCATATCTATGATATTGGACTGAATAACTTTACAAAAGAATTCATTGATAACCATAAGAAATCAGGATGTGTCTTTTACAGGTCGGATGACCATGCAGGAATAGCCAGTATGATTGTGAATATTCTGGAATCTGAGTATCTGGTTAAACGCAATCTTTCCAGAGTGTCTTTGGCAGATATCTCAGTTGTGAGTGGCGGACTGATAGCAAATGAAGGTGATGTTGTTGTCGATAATGCTGATAACCCTACGGCAGTTTTTGGAGTGGCTAATGGTCTAGGTATGTTCAAAACAGAATTGACAGAAAAAGACAAACGGAATATAGAAAAGATAAAATCTCTATTATAATGGATAGTAAAGGTACAATAATGGTTCTGCCTGGTACCACATGGCAGATTCCGCTCATTAAGAGAGTTAAGGAAAAGGGCTACCAAGTATTGGTGGTTCATCCAACCAAGGATGGCGATGCTCTTCCTTTGGCTGATGAAATTGAATATGCAGACATTCTTAACTTTGATGATTGTTTGGCTGCTGCTAAGAAACATCAAATTAAAGCTATCATGTCTGATGAGTGTGATATCGCAACCCCTACGCTTGCTTATGTATCAACAAAGTTAGGTCTTCCGACTCAAACCGAAGAAATGGCCGCTTTATATACTGACAAGGCTTTGATGCGTGATTTTAGCAAGGCACACGGACTTCCTTATCCAGCATATCAAGTATGCAAGACTCTTGATGAGGCTTTGGATTTTTTCCGTTCTCTTGGTAAAAAGATGGTTATTAAACCTATTGATGCAAACAGTAGTAGAGGAGTATTTACCATACACAATGAAGAGGAACTTAAAGCCCTATTTGCTGATTCTATCAAGTATTCACACCACCGTAAGGCTGTTATTTGCGAACAGTTCATTTCTGGTGCAGAGTTCTCAATAGATGGAATCTTGACGCCTCAGGGCTATTATAACTTGGTTATTTCGGAAAAGACTCAGTTCTCATACAATAAAAACCTTGATGAGTTCCTTTATTTCTCTTATAATAATCCTAAATACAATTATAATCGGTTGAGAGAAATTAATAGGCAATTTGTTGAGGCCTCTGATTTACCTTTTGGTTTCACTCATGCAGAATATCGTTATGAAGATGGAGAATTCTATTTGTTAGAAATAGGAGCAAGAGGCGGTGGAGCAGAGATATCCTCTCATATTGTACCTGCAATGACAGGTGTAGATAACTATTCGGTGTTAATTGATATGTTCACCGGGAGTCCTATCGAACATCCTGTCAAGTTTGATGAAGGATATGAAAGCCGTTGCGCTGTTCTAAAATTCTTTGATACAACCGAAAAGGGTGGGGTTGTTAAAGAAGTAAAGGGATTGGATTTCCTTCAAAACCACCCGGATGTTCTGAGTTATAAGATGAACTTTAAAGTTGGTGACAGAATTCAAAGACCGACTGACGGTGGTAACCGTATTGGTTTCTATGTGGCTTGTTGCAAGGATGCAGAAACCTTGGATAAGTTAATGAAGGAGGTCGATGAAAAAGTAGTTATTGAATACGAATAATATAATAATCATTTAATTGTCAATAGTTATGACAGAAAGAGACATTAAGTATCAGGCTTTTGTTGAAGATGACAACAAAAACAACTTTGGCCGTATAGTCAATGCTTGTGATGAATCTTTGTTTTTGTTTCAGCATCCTGAAGTGAGTAGTATTTTCGAGAAGCAGTATTTAACACAGTGTCTGACTCATGCTGTTACCTTCTCAGAGTTTTACAAACCATATGCAAAGTTTAAGTCTTTGCAGGAATTCCCAATTGTTAATAAGCAGGTGTTGCGCGACAACTGGGATAAGATTGCTGTAAAGGAGTATATAGATGCCCCAGGAACGCGCACAAAGCATACGTCTGGTTCAACAGGAACACCTTTTACAATGATTTTCGATAGGGTTAAGAATGCCCGTACTATTGCAGACAGAAAGGTGATCCACGAAATCGTTGGTGTGAGATCGCATGATAAGATGGTGTTCATCATGGATACTGTACGTGATAGACAGATACCGCTTGAACGTATGGAGCGCGATAATGTATATTATCTGGAGTGCCCCAGTTTTGATGAGGTTTCTTTGCAGAAACTCCTTGATTATTGTGTTGAGAATAAAGTTGTCACACTTGTTGCCCTTTCTTCCTTCTATGATGGCTTAGCTTATTATTTCAACAGCGGGAAAGCACCTAAATGGAAAGGTCATATGATAGGATGTTTCTCACAGTCTGAGACCCTTAAACCGGCCACCAAGAAAGCTGTTGAGGCATATTTGCAGTGCCCTCTGTATTCGTACTATGCAAATGAGGAAAATGGTCCTATGGCACAAGAGGACGGAACAGAATATGGACACCGTGTTAATACCGGTTCTTATTTATTTGAAGTCCTGAAAATGGATTCTGACGAACCAGCAGAAGATGGTGAACTTGGTCGTCTGGTGCTAACAGATTATTTTAACCGTGCATTCCCTATCATCAGATATGAGAACGGTGATCTTGTTGCGAAGAAGACACTACCGGACGGTAGAGTCTATTTTACGAAGATTGGTGGTCGTCAGACTGATGCTCTCTACATGAAAGATGGTAGTATCGCTAATGTTTTCAATGTGATGTCTTTTGTTGAGCCGTTTACTGATATCAAACAGTTCCAGATTATTCAGAACGATTATCAGGACTTCACTTGGGTACTTAATACTACAAACCATACTTATGAGGAGTTTATTATCAAAGAAAGCAAAGCTCTGTTTGGCGATGATTGCAAGATAAGTTTCCAATATGTTGATGAGATACCCAAGCTGCAGAGTGGTAAACGCAGAATGACTATCTGTAATATAAAGGATAAGAAATAACGATGTCAAATTCAACAATGACAGTAACAAATAAGGCCATCGGGGGCTACTTCAATCTGGAATTAGCCTCCCGAGGCTCTTTCCCGCATGATGATGGCATCTTGTTAAATACAGGACGTAATGCCATTGAGTATATCTTACGCTCTTTGGGAGTAGTAAAGCATGTGTATGTTCCTTATTATACATGCATAGTGGTTATTGAGCCGTTGGAAAAACTCGGGATAGAATTTAGTTACTATCATATTGATAAGAATCTTGAAATTGCAGAGCATATTTCTGTATCCGAAGGGGAGTATGTTATCTATACCAACTACTTCGGATTAAAGGATAAATATGTTCGGGAACTTATAGAATCTGGCGTATATTTTAATCATCTGATAATTGACAATGCGATGGCATATTATGCACAAGCTTGGGAGGATATCCCTACAGCATATTGCCCTCGTAAGTTTGTTGGTATCCCCGATGGCGGAATTGCTTATATTAATAAAGGCATAGAGGTTCAGGAAACTGATTATAGTTACGACAGAGTAAGTCATCTCATAAAGAGGTATGACCTGGATGCAGAGGGAGGGTATCAGGATTTTCATATTAACGAGGACGGTTTGATGGGGCAACCCATCAAAAGGATGTCGCAGTTTACGCAAGCTCTAATGAGATCAATTGATTATGAACAGGTGAAGTCTTTGCGTAAACGCAATTTTGCAATACTCCACAATGCTTTAGCTAGTAGCAATGCTTTAAGCCTGCCGGAACCAAAATCATACGACTGCCCGTTAATTTACCCATATCTTTGCAATGATAAAGGATTGAAGAAATACCTCATTTCCCAAAGAATCTATGTGGCAACATACTGGCCAAATACTTATGACTGGTGTAAACCCGAGGATTGGGAATGGAACCTTGCAGATTGTTGTTTGGCTTTGCCAATTGACCAAAGGTATGATGAGGTTGATATGCATCGAATAATAGACGCAATTAATACATATAAAGGAGAATAATTATGGAGTCAAGAGTTTATCTCAGAGCATTGGAACCAGACGATTATAAGACCTCTATCAAATGGCGTAAAGATGATGAAATTTGGGGGATGGTCGGTAGTCCAAAGTATTTCGTAAGCGAAGCTTATGAAAAGAAATGGGTTGAGGATACTATATTCAATTCACGTGATATTAAACTTGCTGTCTGTCTGAAAGACTCCAATAAGTATATTGGAAATGTCTATGCAACTGATATTGATTTGATAAACCGTTGTTGCACAACTGGTGTTCTTATTGGTGATCACGATTATTGGAATCAAGGTTATGCAACTGAGGCATATCAGTTATTACTCGACTATGTGTTTAACGAACGTAATTTGAATCGTGCGCAGGCTTATGTCCTCGAGAGTAATGTTGCATCCTTGAAAATGCATCAAAAAGTTGGGTATAAGATTGAAGGTACACTAAGGCAGAGTGTGTATAAGAATGGGAAGTACAAGAATCAGGTGTTGTTGTCAATATTGAGAGATAATTATAAAAAGTTATAGCCCTTATGTGCATTTCTCGTGTGTTTAATACTTTTGTTATTTGTATTATATGAAATCTTTTATTTTGTTTTGTAGAGCCATTATTGATGTTGGTGGGAGTCAGTTGTATGCAAGAAACAAGGCCATTTATTATAAATCCAAAGGATGGGATGTGAAAATATTTTCATTCCGCAGCGGAGCTATATATATACAAGGACTAGAGGAGTATGAGAGTTGTATTTTCCCAGAGATAGGATTCCCATCTTTTTTGTACTCAAAAAAAGAAAAGGAACGCATATTAAAATCAATTTTATCATTTATATATAAATCTGAAGAGTATGTTATAGAAAGTGATTCTATCTTATTATCTTCATGGGCAGAAGAATTAGCTCAGAAAGTGCATGGCAAACATTTCCTATATTTATTGGATGAACAACCACATACGTTTGGATTGAATAGAGATTTTCTTGATTTTAAATATGATAGAAGTGAGGTCGCTGGTATTACAGATAAAGTAATTCAATTTGTTTTCCCGGATAAATATCTAAATAAAACTGATAATGATGGATTGGTAATACAAGCTTTTTGTATTAATTCGATAGACGATATTGAAGGCTCTAATTTGCATATTAAATTAAATAGTGAGGTCAAAATAGGGGTCTTAGGGCGATTGAATAAACCTTATGTTAAACCGATAACGCATAAGCTAGTAGAATATATAAAGAAAAATAAGAATTTGAATTTTTCTGTGGTCTACATTGGAGGAAGCCCTAATCAAAATGAAATTAATTATTTGGAATACATATATAATAAACTACCCAATGCGGAAATGCACGTAACGGGATTCATTTGTCCTGTTCCAAGGACATTTTTGGAGAAATTTGATTTTTTTATTTCAACTTCAGGATCCGCTAACGCTCTATATAAAGCGGGATTTCTTACCATTTCCGTAGATGGATATAATTTTAATCCTAATGGTATTATGGGGATAACAACAGATAAAACTTTGGATCCCGAGGATAATCAGCCTCAATTAGAAAAAATTCTTAATGATCTGATTGTTGAAAAACTATACAAAAAAGAGCAATTAACTAGAAATGATTATTATGATCCAAATTATTATTTTGAACCTCATATTAAATTTGTAGAAAACAGTAAAAACTTAAGTAATGTGTATTATAACTTCAATAATATACATTTACCTCTTCGATTTTGGATTCTTAAAGTATTGTTGCTATTTATTAATCCAATATGGCTTCATAAAATAGTTGATAGATTTGTTACTGTTAGATAGAAAAATGTATTTATTATGAAAATTATGGTATTTTTAGGAGGATTAGGCAATCAAATATTTGGTTATGCTTTTCTCTCCTATATTAGGAATCGTTTTCCTGATAGAAAATTATATGGCGTATATAAAAAAGTTAATGAACATTATGGACTGGAGATAGAAAAATGGTTTGATGTTAATATGCCAGATAGTAAATGGTGGGTGGACATATTGACAGGTATTCTTTATATTTATAAGAAAATTAGTCCAAAAACAAAGATTCTTGACCTTAATCAGCAAGATTGTATAAATGAGAATGCAATTTTGTATTATACTTCAAAATTTAATAAACGATTTGTTCCTCAAAACAGTGACTGGATAAAATGGAAAATTGACGAAAGTAATCTTTCAGAAAAGAATAAGAAGGTTTTAGAAGAGATACGTAGCAAAGAATCTATATTTATACACGTTCGTAGAGGGGATTATCTTTCTCCTCGTTATAAGGCTATCTTTGAGGGATGTTGTACATTAGATTATTATAAGAAAGCTATTGCATATGTTAATCAAGAGAAAACAGGTTTGACATTTTTCTGCTTTTCAGATGATATTCCTTGGGCAAAAGAAAATCTTCCATTAAAGGATGTCGTATTTATTGATTGGAATACGGGATCAGATAGCCCTATTGACATGTTCTTGATGTCTCAATGTAAAGGTGCTATTATGGCTAATAGTACTTTTAGTTATTGGGGAGCTCGTTTAGGTGTAGAGAAGAAAATTGTTTGTTATCCACTAAAATGGAATAATCTATCAAATGGTACTCAAGATATATGCCTTGATAGTTGGAAATGCTTTTAAATGATTTGCAGATATAATCAAATTTTCTTTGAAATAATTGTTTACTATGCAAGAACAATTTAAAGTAATATTATCCATTATAATTCCAGTATACAATGTTCGTAATTACATTGCAAAATGCTTGGAAAGTATTGCTACTCAAAATGTAGATAAAAAACAATATGAAGTAATCGTTGTAAATGATGGAACACCCGATGATTCGATGGTAATCGCGGAAACGATACTTCAACGTATTCAAAATGTTGTTATTATAAATCAAGAGAATCAAGGCCTCAGTGCTGCAAGAAATGCTGGTTTGGAAAAGGCGCAAGGAGAGTATGTTTGGTTTGTGGATAGCGATGATTATCTATTAGAAAATGCATTGCATGATGTCTTCGATACAATTAATAGTAGAAAAGTTGATGTAATTTCTTCTGTTTTAAGAACCTTAGATGAGAATACTGGGAATATTGGTTATGATTCTCCACAAATGAATCCCGTGGATTCTGGAAGAGATTATTTATTCAAGGGTTATAGAACAGGGGCAATTCAACGATTCATTCTTAATCGTTCTTTCTTAGAAAGAGAAAAATTGAGATTCATGCAAGGAGTTTATCATGAGGATGATGATTTCGGGCATAGAATGATATATTTGGCTCAAACAGTTATAATTCTTGAGCACAGTGTGTATTGCTACCTTTTACGGTCTGCAGGTTCTATCATGTCCACTAGAAAGATTAAAATGAATTATGATCTTGTTAAAATATATTTTGCACTTATTGATTTCTGTAAAGAAAAAGTTGAAGCAAAAGATGAATGGCGTTTTAAGGCTGAGTGTTTTGGTCGGCTGTCAAATACAATTCTTTTTTCTCGGCGTATCCTATATACAGATGATTTTAAACAATTCTATATAGAACACAAAGACTTAATCCATGGAAAAGCAGGAGAACTATTATTACATCCATTCCAGTTCCGCTGGTTAATCTATAGACATGCATTGCATATGTATTTCTTCCCTTTGTTTTATACTAAATTGAAATCAAATTTGTGGGCAGCCATTCATGGAGTAAAATTACCTAGAGGCAAGCTCTAAAAAGTTTAGTTTTGTTTCGACACGTTATGTCCAGAAATTACGGCAAATGGCGGTTTTCAAGCTTAGATGGCAAAATGGCTTGTTTACATCTTGTATTACATTTAAAGTGGGAGTAGAAAAGATATGAAAAAAATATCTGTACTAAATGTTGACTTAGATAAAATATCTCAAAATGAGCTCCTTGAAGGACTGAGTCAAGGAGTTTTGGTAACGCCTAACGTTGATCAGATTGTAAAGATGCAGTCTGATGAGGAGTATTATGAGATAGTGAAAAAAGCAGAATGGTGTGTATGTGACTCAAAAATATTATATCTTAGTACAAAACTATTAGGAACTCCATTGCCTGAGGCAATTCCTGGCAGCAGCTTCTTTCCTGCTTTTTATGAGTATCATAAGAATGATGAGAACTGTAAGATATTTCTCTTGGGAGCCATGGATGGTGTAGCAGACAAAGCCAAAGGTATCATTAACAATAAAGTGGGGAGGGATATTGTTGTAGGAGCTTATTCGCCTTCATATGGTTTTGAGAAGAAACAAGATGAAAATGAGGCAATATATAAGATGATAAATGATTCGGGTGCAACTGTAGTTCTTGTAGGAGTGGGTTGCCCAAAGCAAGAGAAATGGATAGATAAACACAAGGTTATGATGCCCGGAGTGGATATATGGATGGCTCTTGGCGCAACGATTGATTTTGAAGCAGGGAATATCAAACGAGCTCCACTGATATGGCGCAAATTATATATGGAGTGGTTTTATCGTTTTCTGCAAGAGCCTCGACGGATGTTCAAGCGTTATTTTGTTGATGACCCGAAGTTTTTCTGGTATTTGCTGAAGCAAGTGTGTGGGAGGTATAAGGACCCTTTTGAAAAAGATTAAACAAGAAATTCTAAGTGAGAGGAAGAATTATAACTTTCATCAAAGCCTTGACGAGAAGTGCCTACTTACGGTTCATGGTTAAGGGTTCACGGCATTTGCGGTTCAGGGTTAATGGTTCATGGTTAATGGCAACTGATGATTCATGATTCACGGCATTTGCGGTTCAGGGTTAATGGTTCATGGTTAAGGGTTGGTTGAAGCGAATGGAAAACAAAAAGACTACATACAGAAAAGCATATAAGCCTGCTGAGAAGAAAGCAGAGTATAAACCAAAGCGTGGGAAGTTGGCTACTTTGATGACGGAGGAGGCAAAAGCGACCGCGGGGATACATGAACTGAGTTATGACTTTGGATGCCGGATAACCAGATTGTTTCAATACCTTACTGAGGACGCAGATTACAAGGAATTCGTACAGAGTAAACAGATATATAGGAGTGGAACATCGATAGGCGCAAATATTCGTGAGAGTAAGCACGCTCAGAGTGATGCTGACTTTCTATCAAAGATGTCGATAGCATACAAGGAGGCTGATGAGACGGACTACTGGCTTAATTTGTTGCATGATAATGGATACCTTGACGAAACACAATTTACATCATTAAGTAATGACCTTACGAGAATACTGAAGCTTCTAACGTCGATAGTTAAGACTATGAGGCAGAAAGCGGGGAAAGAATGAAGTAAATTGTGTTTCTTGGTTCAGGGTTCAT
>Ga0310690_10007742_pt1 | contig 13772 bp, 12 predicted proteins | sample AusTroGonzalo_MG_2_FD_207661 | JGI IMG/M metagenome (GOLD analysis project Ga0310690, IMG submission 207661) | Bovine rumen microbial communities from tropical cattle in Woodstock, Queensland, Australia - Gonzalo_04 (v2) (version 2) | ecosystem: Host-associated > Mammals > Digestive system >... | reverse complement strand
TGGAGAAATCAGCGAAGCTTGCGTGATGCTGAACGAGCCGCCTCCTCCGCTTCCAGGAAGTATTCCCGTTGCGCAAAACGCTTCAGGAGGTATTTCTGCACCTCTTGGAACGCAACAGCCAACGGAAGCCACTCCCCAAATGTCTGTGGCCGTTTCTGCTCCAACTCCGGTTCCTACTTCTTTGCCAGAACCTCCAAAGCCTAAAATTGTTCGAAATGGCAATCAATACCTGAAAATTGAAGGTGATAAAATCAGTTCTCTTGAGTGGGAACAATATGATGATAGCAAAGCTGAATTTGATGACCGAATTCGGGCTACTGTCAAGGATGATGGCCAAATTTTAATTGAGCGAACGGTATGGAAAGAATTAACCGTTGAGGAATAACAATGGAAGAAGAAACCTTTGAATATGAAAATCCTAATAAAAAAGGAGCGGGAAAAGAACAGTTAGAGGGAGTTTTAGCTGAAATTGGTGTATCTATTGATGATTCGCCTGAATCTCCGGTTGTTTTCCCTTCTCAAAATAATCTTACTCGTCCGGATGGCTCCGTTGATGAGAATAAGGTCTATGAAGAACTTTCCTCTTTGATTTCTGCAGGAAAACAAATCGTCAACAATCTTTCTTACGTCGATATCAATGCTGAAGGAGCATTGTCAGGAATTGCTTCGGTTTTGGCTTCGGTCAGACAGATGCTTAATGATTTCAATAAAATTCACCAAGATCATTTGAAATTCATTCGACAAAAAGATCTTGAACAAATGAAAATTAATGCCAAAAGAGAAGCTATGGAACGCAAACATCAAATGGATTTAGAGAAAATCAAGCTTCTCAAAGGTGATGTAGCCGATGCCGTCGATATTGATGGAAGGCCTAAGGTTGCCTACTCACAACAAGAATTGGTGAAACTGATTTCTGAAAGTACCGCTGAAGCCAAAAGCAAAAAGAATTCCGACGATGCCTAATTGACTTTCATCATTTCCGGTTTTATGCTAAATAGCACAAAACGAAGGGTTTAGCATATGGACAACGCTTTGATCAAAGAATTTTTGAAGAGCATTTTTGCTACAGTTGCAGATTTTCCAGATCTGGAGCATGAAGAATACTACGCATGCTCTATAAATGGAAATAAATGGTTTTCAACATTTAATCGAGTTCATTCGCTTGATGAATTAATCGATAAACATATTGGCGGGAATACTAAAGTCATCATCTTGACCAACGGTAAACATTTCGAAGCGTATGAAGCTCCCGGATGGAGTAGAGCTATCAGCGGAGAAGTTGCTCCGGGGAAAAGTTATTGCATCATCAATACGGTTCATGACCTCATCGAACAGCGTAATAATCCCGAAGGAATCGGAGGGACTTTGGATAAAATTTATCTCAAGAACACCGAACAGCAGTTTTGTGAGTCGGCGCGACTTGATGAAAGTCCCCAAGTCGGATTGTTTTGGGTAGATGCCAAAGGAAGAACGCCCAAAGTGTATGGCGTTGGCGTTCCTATTCGTGATGGCGAAATGTTTGGCAGAGGAACCAAGGATCAACATGTTGTTCATCCATCCAGCCATTATGAAAGTTGGAATGAAGTCAAAAAAGCCAACCCGCATTGGAAAAACATTCGCGATTATGAGGATGTTCCTCGTGGCCGAGCGGTGTTTAAATACGAACGTGACAATAATCATTTTGTTGTTTACATGTCTCCGCTTCTTAATGATGCAAAGTGCATAGAAGCTGTAAAGCAATATTTTGATTTGCCATCCAACACAGTTTTTGATTTTTCTGACGATCATTATCAACCGGTTTCATACTAGTATGGATAACAATTTATTGCTTTTCTTTACTTCTGTAGATTCGAAGTATAAGAGATTCATACTTCCATATGTTTTCTTTGCCCACGCATTTAATCTTTTTGCCAAATTCGAAATCGCATTTGTTGGCAGTGATGATGAACTCAGAGATTTACAATCCAAATCTCAAGTTTTAGGCAAGCAAATCGGGTGTGAAATCTTGATAAGGAAACCACTAAAACCAAATTCCGATATCCATAAAATTAGATTTTATGAAGAGCCGATCACCAAATGCAAATACACTTATTGCGGCGATGTTGATATTATGATTTTGGAACCGATCATTGCATTTCACACTGCTCAAATGGATTTGTATGGGATGATTTTTGATAATACTATACGTTACCAAAACCATCAGAAACTTAGCGGTTTGCATTTTGTAGTGTCGGAACCCTATTATAAAGCAACGGCTACTGCGCGATCTGCAGACATCGGTAAGTACGATGAAATGGATTTGATGGAAATCTGCAAGAGATCGGGCCTTAAATTTAAACCGGAAACTATAAACGTAACCGATTTCAATATTTCGAGGCCGGATCATGGATTTCATATCAGCTTAAATAGAAAACCATTTTGTTCAAGTAGTCCTATGACAATCGATTTGAGTCTTTACCATTATAAAATTTTGAGCACGATCATTAATTCTGTTCAATATCAGAAATTATCATTGGAATTGTTTGATAAAGAATTTAATGCGATATTAGCCGTAGCATTTAATTACATAAAAAGTCAAAAATTTTGTGGTCAGAATGTGTCGGTGCTATCTGTTCCGAATCAAGACAATAAAAAATATGTTGTGTATACTTGCCAGACTGGAAATTACGATGCTCCAATTATTGATTCGTTTTATGACGTTAAGAATTTTGATTACTTTTACTTTACCGATAATCCTCAAATTTTTGTGAATCCGATATGGAAAATCGTTGACATTTCTAAAATGAATTGGATATTTCCACAGAAAATTAAGGATGACAACGCTAAAAAAGCCAGATTTATCAAAACTCACCCCCATCTATTTTTTGACAAGTATGAAAAGAGCATTTGGATCGACGCCAACATGAAATTTATTTCATCGCCTATGGATTTTCTTAATGAAGTGAATGACAATTATCCATTTTTAGCAACTAGGCATTTTAACAGAACATGCATATATCAAGAAGCGCATGAAGTAAAAATAGTCAGAAAAGATGATCCGAATGTTGTCGATGCTGAAATAGAGTGCTTAAAACACAATCTTTACCCCTCTAATAATGGACTCATTGAAAGCGGTTTTTTGATAAGAAAGCACAACAATCAGTTGTGCGCTTTTACTATGGAGCAATGGTGGGCAATGATAGAAGGTTATAGCAAGCGCGATCAACTTTCTTTTAATTATATTCAATGGCGAAATCAACTCCCATATAAGATGATATCTCAACAGCAGAGAGAAAATATCATAAAGATCGTTGACCACAAATGATTTGCAATTTATTTTAACAGTAATTCAATTAGTCTCGTGGTGTAATCGGCAGCACAACTGGTTTTGGTCCAGTTAGTTCAGGTTCGAGTCCTGACGGGACTGCCATTTCAGAAATCAAAGATCAAAGATGGATGCCAACGATTTTAAATTTAGATTATATGACAGAAAATTGAAGCGCTACGGGTTGCCATTGTACACTTATAGTTCTCCTGATGGGATAACTACATTGATTGCTCCGGCTTCTGATGATAAAAATCAATATGTTATTGAACAGTACATAGACCGATATGATTCAAAAGGTCAAATGCTATTTGTCGGCGATGTCGTTGAAGACCTAATGGGAATAAAGTACGTCATAGCGTGGAACGGCTACGCTTTTGTATTAGAACCCATCGATAAAAGTACCAATAAAGGCATTATGAAGTGGGATTCGAAATGCGTTGTCAAAATCGGAAACATCCATGATTTTGGTGAAAAAATTGACAGTAAATAATTTCTGAATTATTTTAAATTTGTAAACAATCAAAAATTTACGCCTTGGAAGCCGTTTTCCTGGGCGGCACTGGTAAGTCCGGTCCATAATTACGGATAAGGTTGCACTGGCCTTTGGAGAGTGGTGACTTCTAAAGTCAGTGGATTAATAAAAGAGGAGTGGGACATCACTCCGTAACCCGATGAACGGCACAGGGATATTTAACCGACCACCGGCCGCTCGTCAGTAGCGACTTCTTTCCCATGATGATCCCGTGGTGGTGGTTGGTCCTTACTTCTGTTTTTCTTCGTTGCCACCAAAATTATGATGCTTGATAAGAATATTATAACGCCTATTGTCATGATCACCGCACTGTAATAATTAACAGCGTTTTTCTTTGTTTTTGGTGTTTCTATTTCGATGCTTTTTAGATTACCCCCTTTTCCTGTAGAAGCTCCGACAGTAGTTGTCTTGTGCGGTTGAATAGCATTTGGTTTAGTAGTTGACAAATATTCTATCAATTTGATTTTTGCTTCCGTTGATACATTTGGGGAAGTGAGAATATCTCTAATATTTCCTTCATTTAGTTGAAGACAACTAGAAAATTGCAGATCATTGGCACTTCCTCCTGAAGTAAGTGGAGAATTTGGCGTTTCGCTCGTATTTTTGTCAGAAAGCCAAAGAGGATTATTTAAAGAACCGCCAACAGCTCTGCCACTGGAAAATTGAGAACCACCTCTTAAAACGGCAGTCGTAGAATCTATTTCTCCTCCTTTTATTTCTATTAAAGAATCACCATTAGGAAGAGGAATTCGCAACATGAATCCAGTGCCACGATCGGCGCGAATCCAATTATGTCCACCGCATCCGCATAAAAAGAATGCCAAAAACGATGCCAACATCAATGATTTTTTCATTTTCATTTTCTCCATTGATGTGCTTATTTAATATACAAAAAAGGCGGGGTTGTTGGTCCCGCCTTGAAAACCTTTTGAGTTTTCGTTGGGATTACGCCCAGTCGAGTGATTCTAATGACGTGATTTTATTCAACCATTCTTTAAATTGATTATATTTTATTCTAACAAACTTAAATTTGTGTTCTACGGCATATTTGGTTTTTAATTTATCGTTTCTTTGTAATTGTTCAAGCTTTTTCTGAGTATATAAATTGTTGCCATCAATGATGTAATGCTGTTCACCATCCAATTCGATTAACAAATTCAGACATGGAATGTAAAAATCGAATCTGAGTAATCCACCATTTTCGCTTTTCAAATCGTTAAATGTTTTTTCTCTTATGAAATCCTTACCTTGCTCTAATCCAAACGAAACGAGTTTGTTGTGTAAATCTCTCTCCATATGTGATTCGGAGCAAAAGGGACAACCACAGCCGATGGCAAAATGAATATATGAATTTTGTGTTATTTCTCCGTGTTTTTTGCACTTATATTTTATGATTGATCCAAATAACCCTTTCCAATGCTCTTTATTCCAATCATCACTATATTCATATCGTTGATCTTTGATCATTTCTTCATATTTCATTCTCTGCTTGTCAGCTATACATTTAATGCAGTTGTAACCTCTTATGAAATTTCCTGGGCTTTGTTGATACCAACCATGCTTTTCGCACTTGATGCTAATATTGGTTCTATTGTTGACATATTTTTTTTGAAAAATCAAGAGAATCAGTATAACCAAATCTTAAAAGTCTGATTCCGATCAGTAATTTTGATCTTTCGTCCATGTTTTTATCAGAATATGACGCCATCAGTTCAGAATATTTTTCTTGAGTAATGTTTTTGAAGCCAAACGAATCAAATGCCTCTTTAAAAGTTTTGAAAAGTCGATTTGTTGACATTCGATTCATTGAATTACATATTTCTTCGTATGATGGTTTATGCTTTCTTATATGTCCGCATTCATCACAGCCTTTTTGCAATCTTCTGTTTAACATTTTATATGGAAGATTTTGTTTTATTCCATGCTTTTTACAAGTGAAACATATTTTTGTGTAGGAATTTGTGTATTCGGTATTTTCAAAGGTCCACTGTTTATTTTCGTGTCTTAATCCGTACAGAATCAAAAATTTGGCAATGAAATCGAGCGTCTTTTCATCTTTGCCGAGCGTTCTATATCTGTTTATTTCATTTTCAAGATCATCTTTTGAAATATTTTTATATCCAACTTCTTCGATATAGGATTCCAATGAATGAGGAGAACTTTTCATAGCTTATATCACCAATCTAATCATATAATAGAAATTAAATTTATTAAAAAAGGCCGTCGAAAGACGGCCTTTTTTAATGGGATTACGCCCAGAACGTCCGGTTCGAGTCACCATTGGCGGTAACGTTCGAAGCCAAGTCCTTGACAGCGATCACGTGATAATACGCGCCACTGGCCAAGAGGTTCTTGGTGATGCCGTAACGAGTCCGAACGAGCATGCGCGGGTTCAGATCGTCCGAGCCGGGGAGTTCCTTCAGCTGGAGCGGGATGTACGGGCAGTAGATGATACCACTGTCATACGCGGTTTGCCCCTTGAAGCCGAGGACAACGTAATCGCCAACGGCGAAGGTGTCACGGTAAAGGGTAATGCCGTTATTGACAAAAGTACCGACCTTGCTCACGCCGTTTTGGGTAAGCATGCCCTTTTCATCGGCCTTGAAGCCAGCAACCGAATTCTGATTGAAAACGGTCGAGCTGAACATCGTGCAGACATTGGGCGAAGCGAACGCGAAGTTCGCCGCACCACGGCGGCTACGAACCGCAACGTCATTCGAACGACGAATGAGTTCGGTGTAGAAGCAGCCAATGCGCTCCTGCTGATTACGTCCGTCAGCGATGGCCGGGGACCAAGTGCTGACGTTACCGGCTTGAAGTCCCGCCTTGACGATTTCACCGATGATCTGACGGTCGATCTGCTGTTGCAGTTCATAACCGACAACATCGACGAATTCACCACGGACATCGACACCGTGCATCGCCGCCATGTCTTCTTCGAGTTCCATCGACCAGTTCGCGCCGAGCTTCCGGGTTTCAGCAGTGATGGTTTCCTTGACCATCTTGATGCTGATCATCGGCATATCCTGACCAAACTTCCACCATTCGGCATTGGCGGTTTCAGCGCCCTTGCCGGTCGGGTTGAAGACGTAAGGATTGGCATTCGCGTAGGCATTGGGGTTCGAGGCATCGGCGGACGGAGGAGTCACACCAGTACCGGCGAAGGCACCCCAAGCGGAGGCGGCTTCACCGCTGAAAGCAGGAGCTTCAGCCGAAGCACCGGCGAACGCAACATCGACGAAGTTGTAACCGGCTTCGAGACCCTTCGAGCCTTCGCCGCCCTTGCCATTGACATCATACATGGCACGGAGCGCAAAAGCGAAGCCAACGGGACCGTTCATCGGCTGAACGCCGACAACTTCATTCGCGATGAGATTCGGGAACGTACGACGCAGGGTGGGGATGACGATCGACGGCATCCGGGCATCGCCCTGAGCATAGTCACCAGTGACACCGAAGACACCACCAGAACCGGCCGAGGAAGCCCCGACAGATTCCATGAGTTTCTTCTTACCCATCTTCCGCTCAAATTCAGCGGCGGTGGATTCGAGGACCATGGCGGTGTTCATCAGAACGGATGGATTCGTGATACCGGCAAAAGCTTCGCTTTCGAGCAGGGGCTTCCACCGCTTCACACAGAGTTGACCATAGTTGGCCGGGAGATCAGACTTAATCATTTTATCTGAGTTCCTTTGTGTTTTTTGTTAACGGTTCATTACTGATTCGCTAAGATTGGCAAAACCCATCACTAACGGATCATTTTCATCAGCTTTATTGTTTTCATGGACAGCCTCGCTGATGGGACGGCTATAATGTCCAACTCCGGGTTTACGCAAACCTTTCGCAAGATCGCGCTTACTGGAATTATAGGCTTCGACAGCCTCATTGAGTTGAGACTTGATTTCTGCGGCCGATTTGCCTTCAAAAAGTTTCAGCAAATGGTTTCGAAGATCGGGACTCAACGTTGCGGTGGATTCCACCAAATAGGCTTTCGCCTCATTTATTGAAGCTTGATGTTGAACAGTAGCGATCTGTTCAGTCAAGTTCTTCCGTTCCGATCGCAGAGAGCTAACGCTCTCATTGAGTTTACTGTTTTTACTTTCAGTTTCTTCAAGTTTAGCTTTCAACTTGGCAGTTTCGCTTTCAGCGGCTTTAGCACTTTCCGTTAATGAGCGTTCATTGGCTTCAAGAGCCAAAACTCGTTCATTGGAAGCAAAAAGCTTGCTTGACAAATTGCGGTTGTCTTTTTCAGTAAGGTAGAGTTTCTTCCGTAATTGTTGAAGCGAAACATCGGCGTTACGAAGTCGGCGAAGGCCGCCTTGTAAACCACCAGAAAGCAACATTTCCTTGTTCTTGCGAGTAAGGTTTTTGATACTGGCTTTCAAGAATTTTTCGTATTCGCGTTCATGTTTTTTAGCAAGTGAGTTGAGTTTTGAACTTGCTTCCGAAAGAATCGATTCTGAAACTTCGTCAAGTCCAGATTCTTTTAAAGCGTTGGACATTGCTGCAATTACTTGCATGCTTTCCGTTACCAATTCACTATCGCCGTCATCTTCCGGAGCGGGTGTGCCTTCTTCCGGAGCAATAGGCTGGCTTTTGGGTTCGGGTTCAAGCTCTTGTTCACCATTATTATCATCAGCGGGTGGTTGTTCACTACCATCTTCCGGAGTGTTTTCTTCAGACGGTAAATCGCCGGAAATGAAAATCTTAAACAACTCTTTTTGCTCATCGCTTAACGAAGCTGTAAAATCGTTGAAAGCTTTGATGTTTTCCATTGGAAGTGAAGCAAGAAAAGCTGAAAAAGCGTCATGAATTTTAGCTGTTTCAAGTTCAGCCTCTTCCTGATTCTCCGGATTCTCCGGATTTTGCTCCATTTCCAATTCAGCAATCTTTTTATCGTAATCTTCACAGATTTTCCCGACAGCCAAATTTAAAGCTTCATTGAATTTCTTTTCTAAATTCTGATCAGCTTCAGCCGATTGCGCTTCAAGCTTCTGCTCAAAATCGGCAAGATACTGATTTTTAGCTTCTTCAGTGATGACGCCGTTGTTTTGCAGATTTGAAAGCAAAGTTGCAAACGATTCTTTTATGCTCATTGCTTTATCTCCATGTGCGTTGTTGATACCTATTTATAATTTACAAATTCGCACATTATTTATTACAAAATGTTTAAATTATTATATATATAAAAATTAGCCCCACAGTGAATCTCTTACTGTGGGGCTAAAAAAAAATTAAAAATTGAAATTAGGGCCATTCACCTAACGGCATGCCAAAATTCTGAGCCTCTGAATCGGTGCAGAAGAAAACACCGTTGAGACGGCCAAAAATTTCATTGGCAATATTAGCATAAAGCGTCGAGCACATACCACGAATATCAGAAAGATCATCATTGAAGAATTGAACGACTTCTTTCTTGAAAGCAACATATAGCATGCGATTCGAAAAGATCCCTTCAATTGGATAAAATTGCGCAACAGCCTCATTACCTTCAAGCGCAAAACGAACTTTATCAATGTCATCAATCATTTCAGGCAAATCGCCAGTGGCAGTATTGGCCGGAATTACCACAATTTTGAGAGTTACGTTGCCGAAAGTCATTGTTTCTGGAAGAAGTTGTGCAAGCGCATCGGCCTTAACTGCATTTTCAACATATAATTTAAGAGCCACGTCGTGCTCATCAAAGAAAACGCGCACTTCTTTGTCATGTTTGAATAATGCTTGAATTTGACGATAATACGTTGTCCATGGAGCAGCCAGCTTAAGTTTTGCCATCTTACACCTCCAGTAATTTGATGGATTTTGCTATTTATAAATTAAATCATTTCTTTTTTAATCCCTTCATCGTCTCTCCAAATTCGGATCAATTTTATTCCGTTTTTAGAACAAAATTCATTTTTCCTTCTGTCATGTTCCAATATGTCTTCAAATTCTTTTTTGGTTTGCATTCCTTTTATGAATTTTCTATGCTGAATTCCGTCAAATTCAACACAAATGTTGTGTTTTGGCAAATAGAAATCAAACCTCAATTTTCCACCACCAACGCCAACAAGTCCATCAAACTCCTTTTCTCTAATGTATTCAATTCCATGCTCATCAAACCATTTTCTAATTTCTCTTTCACCATGCGATTCGGAGCATAGCCAACAACCACTGCCTCTTAAATGCTCATTTGGACTTTGCCAAAATTCTCCATGTTCAGGGCAAATAATGCAAATTTTTGAATGTGAATTCTCATACTCAATTTTTGAATAGTCGTATTTGTTTCCGTGAACTTTTCGCGCTTTTTCGATAAATTCTTCTTTACTACTTCTATTGATTGCGGCCAACCGTTTTACATGATTTTTGTTGGCACAGTATGGACAGCCCTTGCCTTGTAAATGTTTATTTGGAGTTTGCTCAAATTCCTGACCGCATTCTTTGCAAATGATTGTTGTTTTACAATTGCTTTTGATGTAATTTACTTTTGAATAGTCGTATTTGTTCCCGTGAATTTTCCGCGCTCTTTCAACAAAAACCATTCCGTGTTGAACTGATATGTTTTTTGAATACTCTCTATCTCTAATTCTCCCGCATTCCTGACATCCTCTTCTATGTTTTCCAAACAAATGGACGTCTGGGCGAATGCTAAATTCGCCGTGAATTTTGCATTTAATAACTACAGGCGTTTTATTATTGATATATTTTGTCTTTGAATATTCATACCGATCGCCGTAAATTGCTTTTGACCTTTCAATGAATTCTTCGGTAGTAAGTCGTTTGTTGTTTTTCATAAATTTAGCCTCCATGTTGATACAATTATTTATCAACATGGAGGCTAAATAGATACAATACTGTGATTAGATCGAATTGATAAAAGTCATAATACATTCATTGATATATTTTTGACGATCAAGATTTGGTAGTGTTGATAGGCCTTTGTTCAATTTGCTATACGCTATCTCAACAATACGCCCATGCTCGTTGATCATAAAATCACGGTTTTGTAATACCCCCTCTACTATCATACGCGGAAAGCAAAGTGGACCACTAGGACTCAAAACACTGTCAATGCAGACAATTCGATAACCGGGTTCAACTAATCCGGTTGATTCATTGAAATCGCCGACACCTCTGGTCGAACGTCCGATCTGACCGCCGTGTTGCAAGATTCCGGCTAAAATATCGCCCTTGGGAGTTCCGTGAATGCCAAAAGCAGGATCGGAAGCAAGAACGATCGATTCGCCGATCCAAGCGTTTTCGTTATCCGGATCTTGGTAAAGTTTCACCAGACGATCGGCGGCTTCTGAAGGATTGACTTCGGTGTAGTCTTTTGGATGCTCCAATTCACCAAAGGAACGACCTTTTTCCACCCAATTTTCATTGAGTTCTTTAACAGCCGCTTCGATGACTTCTCGCGGATAAATTCGGCCATTGATGTTCTTTTCTTCGGCGATGATGTTTCTGCCGACAAGTCTAATTTCTTTCGGCTTGTCTTTGGCATCTTGACGGATGACTCCTTCAAGCAAAACACACTTGCCTTCGGAACTTACAGGATCATAAAACATTTTCATTTTTTCTATCTCCTTTGTGAAATTAAAGTTCTAGCTGATCGCCTTCTATTAATTTTTTAGAAATGGACCAATCGGATATGATGATCGAATTTACATCCGATTCTAATTCAGACAATGATAATGACAAGTAAGTTGCTTCTCCCATCATTGTGAACGGAATATGAACATCAATGCCATCTGTAGTAGCTATCATTCTAAATGGTTGAGAAACAAAATGAACGGCATCGGAATTTAACGTCAAAACCGCCCGGCCTTGATGATCTCCTCGGATGTTTAAATTTAAATATTGTTGGTCAACGTCTGATTGATAAACATTAAAGCTGAAAGAAGCAGAACTTCCGCGATCCAATTGATAAATTTTGTTATCGCTGTTTATAAGTGCAACATTGGTTTTTTGAATAAGAGAACGAGTAGGATTTCCAACTTCAAACCATGTTACACTTTCTGCGTCATACTGATACATTGGAGTTCCATCGACATTGGTTAAAACATGTAACGAACCATTGGCAACTCGTGATGGAAAGAAATTACCATATGTAATGCTTTGAGCATATGGGACTTTGATAAATCCACCGACTGATAAACCATATTTTCTTTTTTTATATTTGAAGATTAGATAATTCATGGGACGGAAAAAGACCGGCTGAAGACCGCCTAAACTTGGGGGGCTGAGTTCAAATTCTCCATAATTTATTTCTTCAATCGCCGTTCCAAAATCAGCGCTAACTTGCCTATCTGATTCTCCATTAATTTGAGACAATATTTTACTTAAATCAATAAAAAAGTCATTGTCTCCCGGTTTTCTAATATCTATCTTAAAAGAGCTTTCATAAACATTTTTAGAAAATTCTGTCGATTCTTGGTAAATGTTTGGCCAACATCTTAATCTTTTGATGGAAATTGAATCCCCAAAAGAACTATCTCCGAATATAATTTTGAATGATAAAAAGTCTAATTCATTTTTGTCGATGTCAAAGTATTTAGTTTCGTTTGGGTTCCATGAATCGATTACTTGCTGATCTAATTTGATCCATACATTTTTTACGGTTCTACCTTCAAGACTCCATGATAATGGAGCTTTTTGCGCATCAGCAGAAGCTGTTATTGCGTATTTGCCAATTTTAAGCGGCTTAGATGATCTATTACTCCATATAAGTGTTTTTGATCCATCACAATTCCACTCGATTTCATCGTCAATGAATAGATGTCCGATGTTTTTTGAACAGCTGGCTCGTATTAACCATTCTTCAGCTATATTTTCTAAACTGGTTGGCGTAGAAATTCTGATATCTTGAGCATTTGGGGACATCCAATCGAAATTGGCATTAAAAATTGAACTAATGCCAATTTCAATTTCAGAATCTTGCCAATTTGAAATGGCACTATAATTATGACGTTCTTCGTCGTAATCAATATCAGTTTTAAAATGCCATCCAACAACGTCATAAACTTGAGAATTAGCATCAAAGCCAAATGCATAATATGAATTATCAGCCGAAGCAGTTTGAGCAAAATCTTCATCTTCATCCAATAATGTCATTTTCAGTGTGGCGGCAGTGATATTGGTAGTTAATGGATAGCAGAACATTTGATCCGAATAAACATTGTTTGCTACTACTCGCGGATAACAAACAATATCTGAATTTGCCTCATCAACTTTGCCTTCATTGGCCATTCTTTTAAAATCGGAAAGAGAAACACTTTTCGGAACAACAAATACCCGATGCATGTCATATCCTTCATCACCAACGTTGAAGAACTCATTTCCAGTTACGTTGACAGTTTTGATTAATGGGCCATCGTCATATCCACTGCTATCGTCGGCATTCCCGGCAAAGAAATAAGTTTTGAAAACAAATTCTGTTTCAAATTGATAGATTTCGTTCTGATTGGTTGTAACTTCTACCGGTGATTGATAGTTGATGTTTCCATTCCATACGACTTGGGATTTAATTTCCATTTCTTTGTTATGCGGATGTTTCCAAGAAACAAATACATCCGGTTTAAAAAATGGAATGAAATTTTGCATGATCTGATCGAGATCAGAATCATAACGAGCGATGGCGGCCACAGTAAATGTAATATTAATTGGAATGCCGCGCATTTTGTTATGTCGAGTATAACCTTCGGGAATATCGGTTAAATGTTCATAAAGTTCAGTCATGCGTTGTGAATCGCGTTCATAACTTTCTTTGGCGATGGAAATCAAAGGAACTTTTAAAGTTTTGTTTGGGTTTTCAAGTTCTTTTAAGGCACGATTTCTAGTTGCAATTACAACCGGAACTTTGATGGTGGTTCCGTCTGATTGCCTTTTACCATCATATCTGACAATCTCAATGTCATTGAACAAATTGGCAAACAGGCCAGTTGCAATTTTGGT
>Ga0310690_10007741_pt1 | contig 13772 bp, 33 predicted proteins | sample AusTroGonzalo_MG_2_FD_207661 | JGI IMG/M metagenome (GOLD analysis project Ga0310690, IMG submission 207661) | Bovine rumen microbial communities from tropical cattle in Woodstock, Queensland, Australia - Gonzalo_04 (v2) (version 2) | ecosystem: Host-associated > Mammals > Digestive system >... | reverse complement strand
ACACAGCATCTTTACCATTTTCAATAGTAGATTTAAGAACTAGGAGTGCTATAAATTGTCAAGGTTGGATGAACCATAATGAAGGAAGTGCATTGTTTAGCATTATTGAAGGTGGAATATATGAAGTAACTTTTAATGCAAATGTAACAAGTGCAACAGCAGGAGTTGTAGGGTTAGCATTATTTGCAGATGGAGTAGAGATAATAGGAACAGAAATGGACACACCAGTTGCAACAGCAGGGGAATTTTCTAATATAGGATTTAATAAAAAAATAAGAGTATGTTGCAAAGGAACTGTAAATTTAAGCATTAATAGTGTGCCAACAATAACATATGCAGGTGGAGGAACACCAGTTATAACTGATACAGAAATTCCTATTATTAAAAATGCAAATATTAATATTGAAAGACTTTCATAATGAATAATAAATTTGAGAATAATTTAGAAATATTAAGTAATATTTTACAAATTATGAGTTATGAAATATTGGTACACGATTTTAATAATACAGATTTGATGAAATATTTAAAACACCAAGATGAATTATTAGATAAAATAATAAAGCAAAATAATGAGATAAAAGAACTTCTAAAAGGAGGTTGAAATGGATATTGAAGAAATAATAGAAAAAATAGTTGATAATGGTAGAATAGAAGATATGAACGAATTGTCTGATATGTTAGAAGACACAATAGAAATGTTAGAAGAATATTATCCAGATAAATACAAAGAGTATCAAGTAAAATTATATGAAATGGCTTATGGTTGCGTATTAAATGAAGAAATGGCAAAAGAAATTGTATCAAAAATGCAACCTTATGGAGAAAAATGGGATATTGACAAGACAAGTGAGATACAAAGACAATATGGTTTAAATTTTAGAGATCCTGATTTTTATGTAGTAATGAACTCTGCTTATAATGATTACAACGATTTATTTGGAGATGATACAGAAAAATATGTAAGATTTACTAACGATTTTATAAATGATCAAGATGCTAAACAAGATAAAGTTTATTTATATTATACCATTATACCAAGATAGAAAGGAGATTTAAAATGAACGAAATGGAAAGTTATAGAGATTATAGGGACTATGATAACAGAGATTATAGAGATAATGGAAGTTATAGAGATTATAGAGATTATAGAGATTATAGGGATTATAGAGATAATTATAGGGAAGATTACAGGGAAAATTATAGAAAAAGAGATTATGATCGTAGAGGTGGCAAAATAAATTACAGAAATTATCGTGGCGACTATTATGAAGAACTAGAAATGGCTATGGAAGATATGAGAGAACAATATAGAAAACTAGAAGATATATCTGAAATGGTAACAAATCCACAAGAAAAAAATGTCATAATGAAAGTTGCACAAGGAGAAAAACAAAACTATGAACATTTAAAACAAATTATGAAATAAGGTTTTATATGAAAAAAATATGTGATTTTACAATAAATAATAGAATATATACAATTTATGATGTTGAAAAAATAGAAGGAAAAAACAGCTATGTTGGAAGGTCTGATTATATATCAACAGACATTTACATAGAACAAAATACATTTGAACAAATGTTACTTACTTTAAAACATGAATTAATGCACGTATGGTTATATGAAAACGGGCATAAAAACCAAGATGGCACGGAAGTATTTAGTTATGAGGACTTATGTGAATTAGTTGCATTAAGTAATAATTCAATAAATAAAATTGTTGATAAATATTTATATTATAAGTATTGTAATTTTGATAAAAATATGATATAAGGATATTGTAAAGTATAAACAACTTTATGAAATTCATTTACCATCTATTGAGGGGGTGTATATTTTACACTCCCTTATTTTTTAAAAGGAGTGATTTTATGGAAAAAATAAAGAAAATAGCAAAATATACTACAAATGTTTTAGGAATTATAGCAGCTTTGGTTGCAGGTCTTAATTCAGTTGACGGAATAACAATACCTTATGCAATACAAGTTGTTCAAATCATAGCAGTAGTACAACGGAATTATAGGCACGTACTTGTTGTCAAATAAAGCAGTTAGCGTTGTAAAAGAGGAGGAAAAATAATGGAAGAAGAATTAAATGATATGGGAAAAGGAGATGAGTAGTATGTCAAACTCAAGTTTAGCAAGTATGTTTATTCCAGCAAGATATTACACAAAAGGAAGAGATGGAAGACATATTGAAATGATAACATTACATCATATGGCAAGTATTTTAACAGCAGAACAATGCGGAAAAATATTTCAAGGAAATAGAAAAGCTTCTGCTCATTATGGCGTAGGAATTAATGGAGATATAGCACAATATGTTGATGAAGCAAACACAGCTTGGGCAAATGCTAATTGGGATAGTAACTGTAAGGCAGTAACAATAGAGACTTCAAATGATCAAACAGGAGGAGACTGGCATATTAGTGATATAACACTTAATTCTTTAATACAATTAGTTGCAGATATAGCAAAAAGAAATAATCTTGGAAAATTAGTTAAAGGAAAAAACTTAACTTGGCATAGAATATATTGTGCAACAACTTGTCCAGGAGAATATATATTAAGTAAAATAGATTATATTATAGAACAAGCAAATAAAATAAATGAGCAAGAACCAGAAAAAAAGGAGGAGTTTAATGTGGCTAAAACGTATAAAAATGGATCAACCATTGAAAAAGTTTATTCTGATACAAATTTGACAAAACAAATAGGAAGTCTTGATAAATGGGAACAATGTGAGTGTTTAGATATAGTAAATGGAAGATACTTGGTAAAATATAAGGTAAATGGAACAAATAATTACAAGGCAGGATTTGTAAAATACAATGGAGGTATTAAGTAATGAAATTTATACTAAATAAAGATAAATTAATAATAGAAGAAACACAAAAACCAAATTCTGGTTCTGTTAAATATTATGAGATACCAGTAGAATATGACGATAGTTGGCAAGATTTAACTATAAAAGCAGTATTGGTTGAAAAAGATGCTGAAAAAGGAAGGTCTGTTTCTTTAATTAACAATAGAGTTTATATAGACAATGAGTTAGACGGAACTTATAAAATAGGATTTGTAGGTTATACAATAGACAATGAAGTAAAAACTTATCAAATATCAACTAACCTAAAAGCGATTAATTTCAATAGAGGTGCTGGACAAATAGAAACACAAGAAGGAACATTGCCAACACCAACAGAGTGGGAAATATACATTGCACAAATGCAAGAAATAACAAACACAATAAATGGACTTGCAGAAGATTTAGATGCAGAGGTGCAAGACATAATAACACAATTAGAAAATGGTGACTTTGACGGAGCAGACGGAATAACACCAACAATAGGACAAAATGGCAATTGGTATTTAGGAGATACAGATACAGGAAAGCCAAGTCGTGGAGCAAACGGAACTAACGGAACAAATGGTACTAATGGAACAGACGGATACAGTCCTATTGCAACAGTAACACAAATATCTAATGGTACAACTATTTCTATTACAGATAAAAACGGCACAACAACTGCTAGTGTATACAATGGCACTAATGGTCAAAATGGTACAAATGGAACAAATGGGCAAGATGGATACAGTCCAGTAGCAACAGTTACTCAAACATCAACAGGTGCAACAATAAGTATTACAGATAAAAATGGAACAACGACAGCAACCGTAACAAACGGAACAACACCAGATATAAGTGGAAAATTAGATGTAAGCAAAGTAAAAAATGCTTATTCGACAACTTCTGGAGATGTTTACGATGTAACATATATTAACACAATGGTAGGGAATATAGAAACCCTATTAAGTGCAATATAGGAGGTGCTTAAAATTGTCAATTAGTACAGAAATAACAAGACTACAAAATGCTAAAAACACGTTGAAAACTAAATTAAATGCAAAAAATGATAACGAACATCAAATAACTAATCAAACAATAGACCAGTATGGAAATTTTGTTGATAGTATTCCAACAGGAATAGATACAAGTGATGCAACAGCAACGGCAAGTGATATATTATCTGGAAAAACTGCTTATGTTAATGGGGAATTAGTAACAGGAATATTAGAAATTTATGAAGAACTTACTTACATAGAAAATACAAATGAACAATATATTGATACTGGGGTATACCCTTATAAAACCCAAACAGAAGTTACTTTCCAAATGCCAACAGAACAATCAACTGGTTGTTATTTATTAGGATGTTGGAATGCTGACAATAACAGATATTACCCTGTTTCTTATGGAGGAGGAAATTTTGGAACAGTAAATAGGAGTAATACACAAACCACATTAGGAGCGTGGAATAGCAGTGTACATACAGTAGTATATAATGATAATAATAATTATGTTTATTATGATAGGTCTTATAAAGCAAATGTACCAGATTTAACAACAACTGCTACTAATAGCATATTTCTTTTTGCTTTACACAATTCTTCTGACCAACCAGCTAATTTTTATTTAGGCAGAATGATGTCTGTAAAAATTACAAATAAATTAACAAATACAGTAATAAGAGATATGATACCAGTAAAGAAACAAAGTACAAATGAAATAGGAATGTTTGATAAAGTAAATAAAACTTTCTATGGAAATGCTGGTTCTGGAACATTTACAGCAGGAACAAGTACAGGAACTTTATTTGTAGGGTAGACAAATATATATTAATATGTTATAATAACAAATGGTAGTAATAGTAATTTTTATAAAATTAGTTGATTTCGGTATTTATATCGATTTTGACTAATTTTTTTATTTTTTTTCAAAAAAAACATTGACAGAGTAAAAGAAATAATATATAATACAGAAATATTAAAAATGGAGGTGGTAAAATGGAGTTGTTAGATACAGACGCAAGATATGATCTAAACCATAATATTTACTTAAATACACACAAAGGAAAAGTCGAATTGACGGCTGATGAAGCAATAGATGTAGCTTATGCAATAGTAGATAGTTATTGTTTAAATTATAAGATGTTAGACGAATTATATAATGCTTATTTAGAAGAAAAAGAAAATAATTAAAGGGGGAATAAAAATGATTACATTTGAAGATATTAAAAAAGCAAATGAAACAATTAAAACAACAGATATTAAAGGAAAGGAATACGCAGAAGTAAATCAAAGAATAAAAGCATTTAGAATGGTTTATCCAACAGGTCGTATTGAAACAGAAATAGTACATTTAGCAGATGGAATGTGTGTAATAAAAGCAACGGTTGGATATAGTATAGTAGAAGAATTTGATAATTTTAAAGTATTAGGAACAGGAATGGCTTATGAAAAAGAAGGAAGTTCTTTTATAAACAAAACAAGTTATATAGAAAACTGCGAAACGTCAGCAGTTGGTAGAGCATTAGGTATGGCAGGATTTGGAATTGACACAAGTGTTGCAAGTTTTGAAGAAGTAGCAAATGCTATTCAGCAACAAGAAGGAGAACAATTAATATCACAAAAATACATTACAGCATTACAAAATAGTATAGAAAAAAATATGTTTGACGTAAACGGCACAGACAAAGAAATATTAGCAAAATATGGATATAAAGAATTAAAAGAAATTAAAATGAAAGATTACATGAATATAATAAACGATTTTAGAAATATAAAAGGAGATGAATTATAGAAATGGAGTATGAGCTTATGAATGTTTGTATGGAATGTAATTATGAGTGGGAAGAAAACAATGCAGTTTCTTGTCCAAAATGTCATAGTGGGGATTTTTGTAAAATAAGAGAAGCAGATTATAGGGATCTAACAATAGAAAATTGTTTAAGTTTATTTAGAAAAAATATTATTTCTGTATGTGATGGAGACAATAGGATTATCAATTTCAGGGAGGAATAATATGGAATTATGGCAACAAATAGAAGAAAAACAAAAAATGCTAGATAAAGCAATAAATGAATTAGCTACAAATGGTTATGATTTAGCAAATAAAGAAAGGCAATATAAAATAGAATTATGTAAAAAAGCATTAGAATTACGTAGTAAAGACACACCAGTAACATTAATTAATCAAATAATATATGGTTATGAAAATATACCAGATTTAAGACTTGAAAGAGATACAGCTCAAGTGAAGTATAATGCTAATCAAGAATACATAAATACAATAAAATTACAAATAAGAATATTAGAAAATCAGTTAGGTAGAGAATATGGAAATATAAAATAGGAGGTAAAATGATATGAAACAATATGATATAATATTAAGTGCAATGTTAAATAATAAAGATAAAAAAATATGGAATGCTAAAGATTTTCAACATGGCAAATACTTTGTGCGGATACGAAGCAAGTCCTAGAATGAGTGAATTAATGAAAATGTATGAAGATTTATTTATAGTTGGTAAAGATGGAAAATTTAGGACATTGTCTATAAATTGGGATTGCAAAGACATACAAAATTATATAAATATTTATATGGAGGACTAATGTATTGTAAATATCTATCTAAAACGTTTCAAAACAGCTTTAAATGCAAATTATATAAAAAGTATATAAACTATCCATTTTGTACCCAAAACTGTCCAAATTTTAACGTGGTGCGAAATAAGCCTATAAATAAAGTAAGTAATAAAAGAATATTTGTAAAACCAGAAATATATGATCAAGTTTTTAAAAGGGATAAAGGAAAATGTCAATTATGTGGAACAAGTAAAAATTTACAATTACATCATATATTAGGTAGAGGAAAAGATTTAACAAACAATGTTGATAATTGTATAATTTTGTGTGAAAATTGTCATTTGAACGTGGTACATAAAAATCAAAAAAAGTATAGACCGATATTATTAAAAAAAATTAAAAAATTTTTATAAAAAACATTGACACAGTAAAAGTTATATGATAATATATGTCTATCTTAAGGAAAGGAGATATAAAAATGCTTTATAAATATATAGTTCCAGAGGATTATAAGAAAATATATAATAATAAAAAAGTTATATATTGTGAAACAGTAAAACAAGTAGAAAATTTAGAACCTAAAATTTATATGGTAAAAATGATTAATTTTATGAATTTATCTAATATATTTAACGAAAAACATTTAAAAAAGTTAAATTTATTAGATAGAATAAAAATATTATTTATAAAAAGGAGGAATACAAATGAAAAAGTTTAGATGGAATAAAAAGAAATTTGTAAAAAATATGTTAATTGTATTAGCATTTATAGGAACAGCATTATTATTTGACGGAATGTTTTTATATGCGTTTTTCAAGTAGGAGGGAAGTATGAAAAAAGTATTCAAAGAAGCATGGGATAATGCAACTCTTTTATCGAAGATAAGTTTAATGTTTTCAATATTTGTTTTAATTTTTAATACTATTGTTTTAATTTTTAATTTGAGTTTATTGAAATAGAAAGGGGTATAAAATATGTTTAAAAGGGATGTAAAAATATCAAGATTAAAAGACATGATATATGAAAGAGATAATTTAATAATACAGCAACAGCAATTAATAAAAAAATTATTAAATATAATAGATCAAGTAGAAGACGATTTAAAAAAAATAAATAAAAAAATACAAAAATAAGGAGGTAAAATAATGGACATTTCTGGAAGAACTATGATATATAAGAATGATTATGGATTTAGTACAACTATATCAAATAAAAAACAAGACGGAACATACGATAAATTATATATAACAGTGCAATTTCCAAAAGATGTAGAATTAGAAAATAAAACATTAATTAATATAAAAGACGGATTTTTAAGTTTTTATAAAACAAAAGAAGGTTTACCAAAAATAAAAATAGTTGTTAAATATTTTGAAATAGCAGAAGATTATAAAATACCATTTTTAGAAGATACTACTGAACAATTAGAAGATTTAATGCCATTTTAGGAGGTGTTAAAATGTATCAATTAAAATACAATAGTAAAGATTTTAAAAAACTAATAAAAGATTATAACATAAAACAAAAAGAAATAGCAAAAATAGTTGGTATAGATCCAAGTTATATATCTCAAATAGTAAATGGCAGAGCTGTTTCAAAGTTATGTGCATACGCAATTTGTAAGGCAATATCAAGTGATTTTGAGATAGAAAATTTATTTAAAAAAATTTTATAAAAACTATTTACAAAGTGAAAAGTTTAATATATAATGCAAGTACAAAAGATGAGTTCAATATATAATTAGATATTTAAAGTTTATAAAACTTTTTATATACATTAAAGGAAATCTGTTAAGAACTCATCGCAGATTTTCTTTTTTGTTAAATTACGAAAGGACAAAAATAATGGCAATTAGAAAAGAAATTTATAATATTACTAATGGAAGATGTGCTTATTGTGGTTGTGAATTAGACTTTAATAATTTTCATATAGAGCATTTTATTCCAAAATCAAAAAATGGAAATAATTTTAATAATTTAATACCTTCTTGTCCTACCTGTAATTTAGTTAAAGGAGATTTATTATTAGAAGATTTTAGAAAAAAAATTGAAAATTTAGCTTATATAAAAACTGGTAAAATTGCAATAATTAATAAATATTGGAAAATAAAACCAAAAAAAATTAAATTTTATTTTGAGGAGAATAAAATATGGAAGGGTGGATAAAAATACATAGAAAAATTATTAATTGGGAATGGTATGATGATATAAATACAAAAGTATTATTTTTACATTTGTTGTTGACAGCCAACCACGAAGATAAAAAATGGAGAGGGCAAATAATAAAAAGAGGACAAAAAATTACTTCTTTATCTCATCTTGCTAAAGAACTTGGTTTAACAGTAAAACAAATAAGAGTGTCTTTAAATAAGCTAAAAGAGACAAACGAAATAACAAACAAAGGGACAAACAAATTTACCCTTATAACTATTGAAAAATATAATGATTACCAAATTAATGAAAATGAAAATGGCAAACAAAAGGACACACAAGAGGACAAACGGAGGGCAAACAAAGGGCAAACAAAGGGCAACAAACAAGAATGATAAGAATGATAAGAATGATAAGAATAATATAAAAGAAAATATAAAAAGAAAAAATCCAACGTTAGAAGAAATACAAAATTATATAAATGAAAAAAAATTAAAAGTAAATGGTGAAGAATTTTATAATTATTTTACAGAAGGAAATTGGATAGACAGTAAAGGAAATAAGGTTAAAAATTGGAAGCAAAAACTACTTACTTGGAATAAATATGGAACACAGGGTAAAGAAATTAAACAAACAAACTATAATAATTATGAGAAAAGAGAATATGAAAATATAAATAAATTTTACAAAAATAATTAGGAGTAATAATGAGTAGATCAAACAAAAGTGCAAGAGAAATGTTAGAAAAAATATATGGAAAACATTGCTTTATATGTCAAGGAATACGAAAGTTAAATCCACCTAAACCGAAAAAAGCACATTATAAAAGTGTAAGTATTGCAAAGCAATTAACTTATCATCATTTGCGACCAAAGAGATTAGAAGGAAAAGCAACAGTAGATAATGGTGCAGAACTATGCAGAAGCTGTCATGATTGGCTAGAACAATTAAGTAAAAAAGAGCAAGAAATAATAAATAATGAATTAAGACAATATAAGGCAAGTTTTAAAATAGGAGTAGCAGAAATAACAACAGAAAGTATAGAACAAGTTAAAGAATATATATCAGAAATAGAAGAACCGATATATATACCTGCTTATGATTTTACAGAGGAACAATACCAAGAATTTTTACAAAGAAAAAGAAAAGCAGAGTTAGAAAAACCGAAATGGAAAGGGGAAGAAAGATGATTATAGGGAAAGAAGATAAAAAAAGAGTTGAAAAGTTAGAAGAAAAGTATTATGAACAATCAAAAGAAATAAGAAAATTAAAATTTGAATTAGAACACCCTAAAGAAGATGATAATAAAGAACATATTGAATTTTTATTAGCCCAAATTAAAGATTATGGAGAAAGAGAAAAAGAATTATTAACAATTATTAAAGCAATAATAAATAAATTTGGAGCAAAAGAAATAGTAATTACACATAAAGAAATAGAAGAAGCTAAAGAATTACAATTATATGTAGAAGATGAGTATTTAAGATATGCAAGAAAATATAAAGTAATAAACCCAATACAATTATTACATAGTTTTAAGGAGGAAAACAAATGACACATTATATAACAATAAAATCAAAAGAATATAAAGCAATAAAAATATTAATAGGAATACTAATAGCAATAAATATAATTTTATGTTTTAAAGGTATGGCATTAATGCAAAGAAATGCTGAATTAATAAATGAAAAGCAAGTATTAGAAGAGATTATGGAAATACAAAAAGAACAGTTGGAGGAAATATGAAAGTAGATATATATAACGCAGATTGTTTAGAACAATTAGAAAAAATAGAAGAAAATAGTATAGATAGTATAGTTACAGACCCTCCATACGAATTAAATTTTATGGGAAAAGGCTGGGATAATGCAGGTGTAAGTTTTAACAAAAATACTTGGGAAAAATGTTTAAAAGTGTTAAAGCCTGGAGGATATTTACTAGCTTTTGGTGGCAGTAGAACATATCATAGAATAGCTTGTGCAATAGAAGATGCAGGATTTGAAATAAGGGATACTATTATGTGGTTATATGGTAGTGGATTTCCTAAAAGTATGGATATATCAAAACAAATTGATAAAAGAGGCGGAGAAAGCACAAGTTGGTTTGGCGAATATTTAAAAAATGCTTTAAAAGAAAAAAATATGACATATAGCGATTTAGCAAAACATTTTTTAAGTAAAACAGGTGGAATAACAGGGTGTGTTCATAATTGGGTTGAAGGAAAAAATATGCCTACAATAGAACAATTTAACAAAATTTGTAAAATATTAGATTTACCATTTAAAAAAATGGAAGAAGCAGAAAGAGAAATAATAGGAACACAATTAACAAATAAAACAATATATCAAAAAATTGGAGATAAAAATGAAAGTGGAGAAATAAATATTACTATTCCTGAAACTGATTTAGCAAAACAATGGCAAGGTTGGGGAACAGCATTAAAACCTTCATTTGAGCCAATTATCATAGCAAGAAAACCATTTAAAGGAAGTTTAGTAGATAATGTAATGCAGTATGGTGTTGGTGGAATTAATATTGATGAGTGTAGAGTAGGTAACGAAGAAAGGACTTATAAAGGTGCTGGTGGTAGTGATATTACAGTTGCAAAAGGTGCAATAGGAACTGGGGCAGGAAAAGATTTAGAATTTACTGTAAATGGTCGTTTTCCTGCAAATACAATATTAACTTATGATGAAACTGATTTTGATGAAGTATGTGGGGGATTTCCTAATACTAAAAGTCAAAAGAGAAGTGCAAAATACAATAAAGATACAGAATATACTAATACATATACACCAGTTAAAAGCGATTATAGAGATAATAATACTTATGGAGATAGTGGCTCAGCTGCAAGATATTTTATGAATTGTAAATATACAGGAAAGGATGAAGAATTTAGAAGATACATATATACACCAAAAGCAAGCAAACGAGATAGAGATGAAGGGTTAGAAGATTTTGAAGAAAGTAAAGTGAATGATGGAAGAAAAAAAGATATAGATAATGCTTTTCAAAGAGGAGTAACATTAAGACATAACACACATCCAACAGTAAAACCAACAAGTTTAATGCAATATTTAGTAAGACTTGTAACTCCAAAAGGTGGAATAATAGTTGATCCATTTATGGGAAGTGGAAGCACAGGAAAAGCAGTAATGTTTGAAAATAATGAAAGACAAGCCAATTATAGTTTTATAGGAATAGAAAAAGAAAAAGAATACTGTGATATAGCAAAAGCAAGAATAGCATGGGCAAGTGAATATAAAGAAAATAAAGAAGATGACAACCAGATACATTTTGAAGATTTAGGAGGATTAATCTAATGGAAGAAGATATAAAAGAAAGTATAGACAAATTTGAAGAATATATATCAGAAATAGAAGAACCGATATATATACCTGCTTATGATTTTACAGAGGAACAATACCAAGAATTTTTACAAAGAAAAAGAAAAGCAGAGTTAGAAAAACCACGATGGGAAGGGGTAAAAAGATGAAAGCAAAATATAAAGAATTAAATTTAGAAGGAAACCCAGAAGAAATATTTATGTTTTATGTTGTGAGTAAACTTGAAAAAAAGATACAAAAAGAATTAGAAAATGAATTAAATATTAATAATAAAGCAAGTAAAAAAAGAAATAATTTGAAAATATGGAAAGGGGAAGAAAAATGAGTAAGGAAATTAGTTATGTAGAAAAATTTAGAGATTATAAAGTAAATCCTGAAGATATACGGATTTATAATTATGTCAGGTGTAAATGATAAGTTTGTATTTCCAAATGGATATGGAGCTTCTGTTATAAGACATTATGGAAGCTATGGTTATGAACAAGGTTTATTTGAATTAGCTGTATTAAAAAAAATTACAGATAATTTGTACAATTTATGTTATACAACACCAATAACTGATGATGTTTTAGGATGTTTAACAAATGATAAAGTAATAAATATTTTAGAAAAAATAAAAAATTTGGAGGAAAACAAATGACACATTATATAACAATAACAAAACAAGAAAAAAAGGCAATAGTAGTTATGACAGTAATATTAATGCTAACAAATATAATTTTATGTTTTAAAGGTATGCAATTAATGAGAAAATATGCTGATTTAGAAACAGAAAAGCGAGGATTAGAGGAGATTATGGAAATACAAAAAGAACAGTTGGAGGAAATATGAATAAAAAAGATATAAAGATTGGAGATATTGTCTACTGGAACACAACAGGAGCTTTTAAAAGTAAAATATCTTTAAAAGGTAAAGTTATTGACATAGGTAAAAGATGGATATGGGTTCATATAAATGGAAATTTAGCCTATATCAATTTAATGCAATCACAATTAACAAAAGAACCTTTATTTGTAGTTACTAATCAAGCAGAGTGGAAGGAGGATTAATCTAATGGAAGAATTAGAAAAAATAGTTAGTTTAAGAAAAGAAAAATGTAAAAGCAATATAGAACATGATACATGTATAGTAGGAACTAAAGATTTAGAAAATTTAATAGCAAGATATAAGGAATTAGAAGAAGAAAACAAAAAATATCCAATAAAAATGAACGATGAACAATATAACGCAACAATAGATAACGCACAAAAAGAATTAAAAAAAGAATTAGAAAGACAAATAAATGCAAGAGAAATAAATGAAAAATTTATTGAAACAAACTATATTTCAAAAAGTCGAGTAAAAGAAAAGATAGAAGAATATAAAAGAAAAATGGAAAAAGATGTTAATTATTTAAGTAAAGATTATTTTAATTATAGACATAAAATTTATGCATTACAAGAACTTTTAGAAGATTAAGGAGGTTTAATATAAATATGACAGAGGAAGAAAAAGCAGTAATAAAAACATTTAAAGAAGGTTATGGATTAACTAATGCAGAGCGAGAAATAATTTTAAATCTAATCCAAAAGCAAGACACAGAAATAAACAAATTAAATAATGTAATTGATAGACTTTTGCGAGATATTTATGAATGTATACAAAATGATGATAATGCAACAATATTGAGTATAAAAGATTATGGAGATTATAACACTTTTGAACAAATAAAAGATAAATATAAAGAATATTTTATGAAGGAGGATAAGTAGTATGGAATTTACAATAAATGGAGATATGTGGTTTATAGGATTTAAAACTACAAAGGAATTAATAGATATATATATGACACAGTTTAATGAAAAGCC
>Ga0310690_10007740_pt1 | contig 13774 bp, 6 predicted proteins | sample AusTroGonzalo_MG_2_FD_207661 | JGI IMG/M metagenome (GOLD analysis project Ga0310690, IMG submission 207661) | Bovine rumen microbial communities from tropical cattle in Woodstock, Queensland, Australia - Gonzalo_04 (v2) (version 2) | ecosystem: Host-associated > Mammals > Digestive system >... | reverse complement strand
TGGGAGGGGGATTGAACACTGTCTCGTCGACCATGAACAGATACTCCACGTCGTACCACGCCTGAATGAGCACCGACAGGATGCCATAGGCCTTCGTGCCAGGCTGTGAGGCGATACGCAGGGCCACCTCATGCTGGATCATGCCTGTGCAGCAGGGAATGAGGTCGCGATTGTCAATCATCTTGAAGAATATCTGCGACGAGATGTCGTATGGATAGTTGCCTGTCAACACAAACTGCCCACCAGCGAACAGCTCTCGGAGGTCCATGCGCAAAAAGTCACCCTCGATGATGGTGTCCTGCCCCTTGTCCTTAAACAGCGTGCCCTTCAGATACGCAACGCTCTCGCGGTCAATTTCGACGACCTTCAGCGGACGTGGCTTCGTCACCAGATACTGCGTCATGACGCCCATGCCAGGACCTATCTCGAGCACAGGGAGGTCGCCATACGGCTCGTCCACCGTATCAGCTATGCGCTTGGCAATGTTCAGGTCAACCAAAAAGTGCTGACCAAGATTCTTTTTAGGTCTTACTTGCTTCATTGTTTGAAAAAACGACGCAACCATTGCTGGTTACGTCGCTATTATGGATTTGAAAAAGGATTTACTATACCTTAATCTCAACCTCAACACCGCTGGGGAGCTCGAGCTTCATCAGCGCGTCGACAGTCTTAGCGGTAGAGCTGTAGATGTCGATGAGACGCTTGTAGTCTGACAGTTGGAACTGCTCACGAGCCTTCTTGTTAACGAAGGTAGAGCGGTTAACGGTGTAGATACGCTTGTGGGTGGGAAGGGGGATAGGACCGCTGATGATGGCACCAGTAGCCTTGACGGCCTTCACAATCTTCTCTGCTGACTTGTCCACGAGTTTGTGGTCGTAGCTCTTCAGCTTGATACGAATTTTCTGACTCATTGTTTAATTTTACAATTTAATTATTTAACTATTTTACTATTTATTCTCTCCGCTAAAGAGTCATTTGCTCAGCGAAGAGTTATGGATGGGGCGGGGAAACCGCCCCACGCACTTTCTTTATACGAGGTCTGCACGGCCCTTGACCTCCTCGAGCACGGCCTTAGCCAGGGCTGAAGACAAAGGAGCGTGGTGGCTGTACTCCATAGAACTGGTAGCACGACCAGAAGTGATGGTACGCAGAGCGGTTACATAACCGAACATCTCTGACAGGGGCACCTTAGCCTTCACGACACGAGCACCACTGCGAGCCTCTTCCATACCCTCAACCTGACCACGACGCTTGTTCAGGTCACCGATAACGTCACCCATGTTCTCCTCAGGAGTAACCACCTCGAGCTTCATGATGGGCTCCATCAGCACGGGCTTAGCCTGAGCGCAAACAGCCTTGTAAGCCATCTGGGCAGCGATTTCGAATGAAAGCTGGTCAGAGTCAACGGGGTGGAACGAACCATCTACAACGACAACCTTCAGCGAGTCAACAGGATAGCCACCGAGGATACCATTCTTCATAGCGGCCTCGAAGCCCTTCTGGATAGAGGGGATGAACTCCTTGGGGATGTTACCGCCCTTCACCTCGTTGACGAACTGCAGACCGCCGTTCTCCTTGATATCCCAATCGTCGTCCACAGGACCAACGTTTACGATGATGTCAGCGAACTTACCGCGACCACCAGACTGCTTCTTGTAAACCTCACGATAACCCATGACGGTCTTCGTGATAGCCTCCTTATAGTTCACCTGGGGCTTACCCTGGTTACACTCAACCTTGAACTCGCGCTTCAGACGGTCGATGATGATGTCGAGGTGGAGCTCACCCATACCGGAAATAATGGTCTGACCACTCTGCTCGTCGGTACGAACGGTGAATGTGGGGTCTTCCTCAGCGAGCTTAGCCAGACCGTTGTCGAGCTTGGCAACGTCAGCCTGAGACTTAGGCTCTACAGCGATAGAAATCACGGTGTCGGGGAAGGTCATAGACTCCAGCACGATGGGCTTCTCCTCGTCGCAGAGGGTATCGCCAGTGCGGATATCCTTGAAACCTACACCTGCGCCGATATCACCAGCGTCGATAGACTCCATAGGAATTTCCTTGTTAGAGTTCATCTGGAACAGACGGCTGATACGCTCCTTCTTGCCCGAACGGGGATTGAAGACGTAACTACCGGCCTTCACGCTACCAGAGTAGACGCGGAAGAATACCAGACGACCCATGTAAGGATCGGTAGCAATCTTGAATGCGAGAGCCGATGTAGGATCGTCCTCGCTGGGCTTGCGGCCCTCTTCCTCGTCAGTGCTGGGGTTGGTACCCATCACCATCTCCACGTCAACGGGAGCAGGCAGGAAGGCGCAAACAGCGTCGAGCAGGGGCTGTACACCCTTGTTCTTATAAGAGGAACCGAGCAGCATAGGCGTGCACTGCATCGAGATGGTACCCTTGCGGATAGCGGCGATAATCTCTTCCTCAGTGATTGAGTCGGGATCGTCGAAATACTTCTCCATCAAGGCCTCGTCGTACTCAGCAGCAGCCTCGAGCAGCTTGTTACGCCACTCGTCGCACTCTGCCTGCAGGTCGGCGGGGATATCCTCAATATCATATTCTGCACCCATGGTCTCGTCGTGCCACAGGATAGCCTTCATCTTGATGAGGTCTACCAGACCCTTGAAGTTCTCCTCAGCACCGATGGGTACCTGGATCACAACGGGGTTGGCACCGAGGATGTCACGCATCTGCTGAACTGTCTCGAAGAAGTCAGCACCTGAACGGTCCATCTTGTTCACGTAACCGATACGTGGAACATTATACTTGTCGGCCTGGCGCCATACCGTCTCAGACTGAGGCTGTACACCGTCGGCAGCACTGTAAGTGGCAACAGCTCCGTCGAGCACACGCAGTGAACGCTCCACCTCAGCGGTGAAGTCCACGTGTCCCGGAGTGTCAATCAGATTGATCTTGAACTCCTTACCGTTCCACTTCCAATTACATGTTGTGGCAGCTGACGTGATAGTGATACCACGCTCCTGCTCCTGGGCCATCCAGTCCATGGTAGCAGCACCATCGTGCACCTCACCAATCTTGTGCGTCTTACCTGTGTAGAACAGGATACGCTCAGAAGTGGTGGTCTTACCGGCATCGATGTGGGCCATGATACCAATATTGCGAGTCAAATGTAAATCGCGGTTTGCCATTTCTTATTATCCTTTAAATCTTATTACCTATTAATACCAATTAGAAACGGAAGTGAGCGAATGCACGGTTAGCCTCAGCCATGCGGTGCATATCCTCCTTACGCTTGAAGGCACCACCCTGGTTGTTGAAGGCGTCCATAATCTCAGCGGCCAGTTTGTCAGCCATAGACTTACCACTGCGCTTGCGGGCAAACGAAATCATGTTCTTCATCGAGATACTCTCCTTACGGTCAGGACGAATCTCAGTAGGAACCTGGAACGTAGCACCACCAATACGGCGGCTCTTTACCTCTACCTGAGGGGTAATGTTGTCGAGGGCCTGCTTCCAGATCTCCAGGGCAGACTTCTCCTCGTTCTGCATCTTGGCCTTAACGGTCTCGAGTGCATTGTAGAAAATCTCGTACGAAATGGACTTCTTGCCATCGTACATCAGGTGGTTCACAAACTTCGACACTTTCTTGTCGTTGAAGACTGGATCGGGAAGGATCACACGCTTCTTAGGTTTTGCTTTTCTCATGTTGTTGTTTTGAATTTAATTTTGTCTGTTGGGGCTGTTTTTTCTTACGTCTTCAACGCTCACTCATGAGCATTTACTCAACCTGTCCGAGTCTGCTCCTCTCCGAGCACTCAGGGAACCAAAAACTCAAAAACCCAATTAACTTTTTTTACTTCTTAGCCTTGGGACGCTTTGCTCCGTACTTAGAGCGACGCTGTGTGCGGCTTGAAACACCGGCAGTATCCAGCGTACCGCGGACGATGTGATAACGTACACCGGGGAGGTCCTTCACACGACCACCGCGAACCAGCACGATAGAGTGCTCCTGCAGGTTGTGACCCTCTCCGGGGATGTAACTGTTGACCTCCTTCTGGTTGGTCAAACGAACACGGGCTACCTTACGCATAGCCGAATTAGGCTTCTTCGGGGTCGTTGTGTACACGCGAACACAGACACCACGACGCTGAGGACATGAGTCCAGCGCGGGCGACTTGCTCTTGTCAACGAGCACCTTTCTGCCTTTTCTTACCAATTGTGAAATTGTAGGCATAATTACTTTTAATTTTTAATTTTGTTTATATATTATTTTGTTCAAATTCAACCAGTTACACCTCATGCATCCTCACAAAAAGGCGTTTCGGGCTGCAAAGGTACTACATTTTTTCCATTCCACCTAATATATATAAAAGAAAAAACGCTCATCTAATGAAATTTAACATTAAATAAGCGTTTTAAGAATTATTAACTCGTCAATTTCCTAAGAACAGCTCTTAACTCTTAATTTTTACCTCTTAATTGCATCACGCTTCTCCCTTGCCAACACCGAACGGAGCGATGGTACGCTGCTCTTTGTTGGGTATCTTTATCGGACCGAATTCATGCTCGTAGCGCATGATGTTTTCCTGCAAAGCGCCCAACAAACGCTTAGCGTGTTCCGGAGCCAGAATCACCCGGCTCTTCACCTGCGCCTTAGGCACTCCAGGCAATACGCGTGCGAAATCGACAATGAAGTCACTGCTTGAGTGAGTGATGATGGCGAAGTTAGCATATTCGCCCTGAGCCACGTCCTGTGGCAGTTCTATCTGCAGCTGTCCCTGCTTATTTCCATTTTCGTTCATAATACCTTATTATATTTATTAATTATTAGCCTTTTCTGCCTGCAAAGATACACTAATTTTTATAATTAGCGTACAATCTCTGCGTTAAAAGTGGTAAAACGGCATGAAACAACGATACCGCACGTCCAAATACGAACAGTCCTTAAACATTGAAGTAATCGAAACCTACGATGGTATCCACAAAGCGGTGCACGTAGTCGGCAGCAGTGGGAGACCACTGGAAACCAAGGCGGTAGAGCACCTGTGTAGTATACTCGTTGTCTGATTCTATCCAATGCATTTTATGACCACCACCTATATTATAAGCCATCAGCGGACGCAACAAAGTGACAAGATCGGGATTCTCCATCATCCGCTCCAAGGCTTGCTGGAACTCCTCGGTCTCCACACGCTTCAGTGTAATACCTGACTCAGAAAAGCCCATCAAGATGTCGCTAAGGAACTGGCGGTGGGCATTGCAAGGATGGAACACTATGCACTCTACTGGTGTCTGGGCAAGTAGCATGATGGCACCAGCTACCTCATCAATGGGCGAAAACTCGAAAAGTATGTCAAGAGCCTCGTAAGGCACCAAACCAATGACGACATAGGCACGCAACATAGCCAGGAAGTTGTTGGTGTTGAAGTTGATTTGGAACTCGCCGTCCTTCTGGCGCGCCGACAGGTTGCCCACACGCATAATCTTGGCATTCAAACCGTGGTGAGCAATGGCGTCGAGCACCAGTTCCTCAGCCTTAAACTTCGAATAGACATATTTGTTGGTATCGATGTTCTGTCCGATGTAGAAATCCTGCTCCGACAGTCTTACCTCAGGACCTGGGACATTGTCGATGCTTATGCCGGCAATGCTGTTGGTAGAGATATGGATGAGGCGCGAACCCGTACGCAGACAGAAAGTAATCAAGTGACGTACAGATTCAATATTCACCATCTCGATATCGTTGCCTGCAGAGAAATGTTTCACATTGGCGACACAATTGACGACGGTGAGGATCTCGACGGCAAAACCATCGAGCACAGTAAGGGCGTCAGCCTCAGTCACTTCTGCAGCGAAAGCAGTAACACGCTCATCGAAATGGCTGAAAGCCTCTGTGCGACCAAAGTAATAGAAGTACAGGGTTTTAATACGGCTCAATGCCTCGTCGTTACCCTTGGCACGAACTGGACAAAGAATCTTTCCATGATAATTGCTCAACAATTCATTGAGGATGTGGATGCCAAGATAGCCTGTAGCTCCTGTCAGCAATACGTCGCCAATAGGCTGACGATTACCCTCACGGAAGTTGTCAAGCGTATTGGCAGCAAGGAGTGCATTGAGCGGAGCAAAATGTTCTGCCTCTGGGCTGTCAATAACAGCAGCCGTTGTTTCTGGAGTTACAGCAGCCTTCGTTTCAACTTCACAGCCTATTATGAAGGCGGCAAGGGCTCTTGGCGTCTTCTGGGTAAACAGGTCGTTGAAAACAATCTGCACACCGTGTTTGCTGGCCTCCACGATCACCTTGATGGCATTGATACTGGTACCGCCAATCTCGAAGAAGTTGTCGGTAGCTCCCACCTCCTTGATCTTCAGGATGTCGGAGAAGATGCTGCAGAACAGTTCTTCCTTCTCACCCTTAGGTGCCTCGTATGCCGTGGCACGCTTCATCTCTGGAGCAGGCAGCGCCTTGCGGTTAATCTTGCCGTTAGGCGTCATCGGCATATTGTCCATCTGCATATAGGCATCGGGCACCATGTAGTCGGCCAATGACGAGGCAGCCAATGTCTTGCGGATGGCTTCGTCATCGACGGAAGAACCGTCGACCACCGTGTAGTAGAGCACCAGATGCTCATTGCCCATCACCTTGCGCACCTCGGCAGCAGCCTGACGGATGCCCTCGATGTTCAGGGCCTTGCTCTCAATCTCGCCGAGCTCGATACGGAAGCCACGCAGTTTTACCTGGGTGTCAATACGTCCCAGATATTCTATCTGACCATCCTCAGTCCATCGGCAGAGGTCACCCGTATGGTACATGCGGACAGGTCGACCCCAGCGGTCCTGCTTGACAAACGGACAATCAACAAACGACTTCGACGTACGCTCGGGCAGTCGCCAATAGCCGCGACCGACCTGCACACCGGCAAAGCACAGCTCACCAGCCACGCCCTGCGGCACGAGGTTGCCAGCCGTATCAACAATAAAGTTCCAGTTGTTGGCTACACTCTGACCAATCGGAATATTCTCCACACGACGGCCAGGAGCAATACTATAATAGGAGGTGTCGTCGGTACACTCAGTAGGGCCATAAACATTGATAATCTCGATATGGTCGCTGAACACACCATCCATCTTCTCGCCACCACCCGTGGTAAAGCGAATAGGCAGGTCGTCGAAAGTGTTGAGCAGCAAGCTGGTCATCGCTGTCGAGTAACCACCGCCAGTAATCTGATGGTCGATCAGGTACTGGCGTATGTCGTTGAGATCCTTGCGGATTTCCGTCGGCATAATGTGGAACGAGCCGCCCAAGGTGAGCACAGGGTACATATCCTCGATGTGCGCATCAAACGAGAAGGAACGATGGCCACTGATGCGGTCTTTTGCCGTCAGTTGCTCCATATCGATGACCACGGCAATAAAGTTGCGCAGTCCGGCCTGATGGAGCATGGCACCCTTAGGTTTGCCCGTAGAACCGCTGGTGTATATCATATAAGCCAAGCCATCGGGATTCGACAAGTCAATAGGCTCTGCATCGGGCACATTAGCCATAAAGTCGTCAATGAAGAAGGTCTTGGCAGCAGCGGTGCTGAAATCGCCCTCCGCCAGTTTGGCCTCCAGCACATCGTGCGAGGTGATGAGCACCTTCGACTCGGAGTTCTCCAACATGTAGCTCAGTCGCTCGTTGGGATACTCGAAATCCAGCGGTGTGTAGGCGGCACCCGCTTTGTGAATAGACAATACTGCCAGCGGGAATTCCTTGAAACGGTCAAGCATGACGCAGACGAAGTCGTTGGGCTGTACACCAAAGTCTATCAGCTGGTGGGCCAACGCATTCGAGTAACGGTCCATCTCACCATAGGTCAGCTGGCTGTCCCGATCGACCACTGCAGGTGCATCGGGCGTACGTTTAGCCTGTTCGGTAAAGAGGTTGGCGAAAGTCTTACTCAAATCCACGTCAATATCCTTACCCGTACCTAACTTGATGATACGTTCAGCCTCCTCATCGCTGACAATACAGATGCTAGTCAGAGCGGCCTCGGGGTTTGCTATCATCCGCTCCACCGTCACCTTGACGGCATCGGCCAGACGTTGCATCAACTGGGCGGAATATTTGCCATTGTCGTAATCCACACAAACGCTGGGCTGACCCTGTACTTCACTGATAAAGAAGGTGATGGGGAACTTGGGTACTTGGAGCTCCATATTATTCAATTCCAACGGAGTTCCCTGACAGACATACTGGCTGATCATTCCCAATTGATAAACAAACTGTATCTCGGCCGTCAATCCATAGTCAGCGGCAATCTGGGCAAACGGATAGTTCTCGTGGCGCAGGGTCTCGTCGAAGTTTTCGCTCACCTCCTGTAAGAACTCGCTTACAGTCTGTTTGCCGATAGTAGCACTCAAGGCCAGCGTGTTGACAAACATACCCACAGTATTGCGAATATTCAAGTTAGAGCGACCGTTCGAGACGGTGGTAATACAAACCTGCTCGCTGTTGGCAAAACGCGACAGCGCATAATAGATTGCCGAAAGTACCAAATGTGCAGGTGTGATATTGTGGTTGCGACAGAAGGTCTCTATAGCCTCGATGTCAAGCGTGGAGATGGCCTTGCCGATCGTACCCTTGACAGGATTCGGCAGGTCGGGACGCACCTCTGTAGCGGCCTCCACTACAGACAGCCGTTCTTTGAAGAAGTCGGCAGCAGCCTGATAGTCTGCCCCACCCTCTGCGTTCTTTTCAGCCATCACGTAGGCAGCGTAATTCTGGTCTTCATCTTCGATAGTCTCGCCGTTCATAATGCTGCATAGTTGTTGCAGGAAGATGTCGGCAGAGCCACCGTCGAACACCAAATGGTGTACATCCATCAGCAGATAGGTATGCTGATTGGCAGTTACTATTTCGAAGCGATAGAGCGGACCCGTACTGAGGTCGAAGGGCTTCACGAAATCCTGCATATATTGCGTCAATTCCGCCTCGCTCATCTGTTTTACAGGTATCTCTACAATTTTCTCCAAATCAACAGTTTGTACGATGCCCTCTTCGCCGTTTCCAAAATGGACGGTCATCTGTGGATGCGCCTTGACCAGTGTCTTGATCGTCTCGGCAAGTATTGTTGTATCTGTATCTTTCTGGAACTTAATGCAGAATGGAATATTGTAAAGCGTTGAAGTGGGATTTTTCAGACAGTCGAAATAGACTCCCGTCTGAGCGTAACTCAATGGGAATTGAGAATTGACAATTGATAATTGATAATTGTTGGCATCCGCATCACTTTGCCCAGCTGATTTTTGATGGATTACTTTGTTCCAAATCTCGTTCTCAATGCTTTGCAGCGTGCCGTTCTTCACCAATAACTTTGCATCGAGTGTAACGCCATAGTATTTTTTTACCTGTATAGCAAGTTTGATAGCGGAAATAGAAGTAAGACCCACATAGCCAAGTAACGTAGTGACACCAAAATCGGCATTACCCACAATGGCTGCAATCATCTCGTGCAGCTCTTGCTCCATCACATTCATCGGCACGTTGCTCTCTCCTACTGCCGCAGCCTTCTTCTCGGGTACGGGCAAGGCCTTCTTGTTCACCTTCTGGTTCTGGTTGAGCGGAATGGCCTCAATCTGCATCGTCACGACCGGCACCATATACGGCGGTTTCTGGTCGAGAATGAAGTTATTCAAAGCCTCAACATCCACTTTTTGATCGCTTACTACGTATGCGGTGATAAACTTGCCACCGCCTTCATCATCGAAAGCCTGCACCGTGGCATCCTTGATGCCAGGGAACTCGCGAATAACGGACTCCACCTCCTTCAGTTCGATGCGGAAACCACGAATCTTCACCTGACCGTCCTTCCGTCCGACAAACTGGATGTCGCCCGATGGCAGGTAGCGCACGATGTCACCCGTGCGATAGGCGTGCATGTATTTTTCCTCGGTGGTAAAGGGGTTCTGGATAAACACTTCTGCATTTTTATCGGGGCGGTTCAGGTAGCCGAGCGCCACATGTGGTCCGGCTGCCCACAGTTCGCCCATAGCTCCCACAGGCAGACGGTGTCCTTGCTGATCGACTACATAAAGCCACACATTATCCATAGGTTTACCGATGGGAACGTCCGTATCTTTCTTCGTAATGGGATAGATGGTGATGAGGATGGTGGCCTCCGTGGGACCATAGCCGTTGTGTAACTGATAACCCTGAGGTGGAGCGATACTGGCCAGTTTCTCGCCAGCCACAGACAGGTGCAGCAAGGAATGATTCTCGATGTTCGTCGCAAACTGATAGCCCACCTGTGTCGTCATGAAGGTATGGGTAATGTGTTCACGCTCCAGGTATTCGTTGAGCGACACAAGGTCCAGGCGCAGTTCCTCAGGAATAATGAATACGGTAGCACCGCCTGTAAGTGGCGGAAATATACCCTCCTGGTGTACATCGAAACCATAGCTGGCATATTCAGCCACGTTATGTTCCGGCTTCAAGTCGTAATAATGCCAGTACCAGTTGCAGTAACACACTAAGTTAGCATGCGTCAGTTGGCAGCCTTTAGGAACACCTGTTGATCCGCTTGTATAGAGCAGGATGAAACGATCGGAGGGCTTCACTTCTGGTAACGGGTTATTGGTTATTGGTAATTGGTTAATGTCCCTCGTTAGCAGCACTTCCCCCTGATATTCATCAACGAGGTCACGTAGCTCCTCATCCGCAATGAGCAACTTGGCATCAGCATCCTTCACCATGAAGTTCAGGCGCTCTTTCGGATAGCTGGGGTCAAGCGGCTGGTAGGCACAGCCCGCCTTCAGAATACCGAGTGAGGCAATAGCCATCCACTCGCAGCGAGGAATGATGACAGATACGGCATCGCCCACACCAAGTCCTTTAGAGATGATATAGCCTGCAATACGGTCGGAAATCTCGTCAACCTGCGCATAGGTGTAACGATGGTCCTTGAACACGACGGCTTCGGCATCCGGGGTGGCCTTGGCCTGACTACGGAATAGTGACACCACCGTTTGCGTGTCATCGTAGGGGCGGTCGGTGTCGTTGAACGAGTCGAGTAACTCCATCTGCGAGGCTGTCGTCATGTTGATATCGCACAGTCTTTCCTGAGTAAGGAAACCCTCTACGACCGCCTCGTAACTCTCCATGAACTGACTCATGAGCGTCTCGCTGTATTCGTTGCCATTATACTCCGCTTCCACAACGAACCGTCCTTCCTTGATAACGACCTTCAGATAAAGTGACACCTCGCGGCTGTTATTACAAAGAAGAATAAACTTCATAGGCTTGCCACAGAACGGATTGTTGTCCAGTGTATTTCCGTGCCAGATAAACAGTGTGGCGGGTTGCAGCCCCAAGTCATTGATGGCATCGCTATAATTGTATGACCCATGCTGACGGCAGCCCTTCATCTGCTCCTCTCCGGCCTTGATGAAGTCAAGCACACGGGTGTCACCATCGAACTTGGCATACACTGGCACCGTCCTAACCAGCATGCCCATCGTCCGGTTGGAACGTTTGTCGGTACGCCCGTTATGTACCGTGTTGAACAGTACCTGCTGCTCGTTATTGTATTTTGCCAACAGATAGGCGTAAGCGGCGGTGAAGACGGAACTACGGAAGACGCCGTTCGTCTTGCAGAAGGCATCTACCCGATCCCTGTCAACAGCCATTGTCCGTGTCAGAATGGCATCCACAAACTGCTTGTCGTCGCGATCGGGCAGCAGCGGAGAGTAGCAGTCACCGCAATCGAAGTTTTCCGCATACCATTTCTTGTCCTCCTCAAAGACTGCCGTCTGGCGCTGTTCATCTTCCGCGATAGCCAACTGAGCCAGCGTCAGCTGCTCTGGTTCCAACGGCTCACCATTGTAGGCTTTCTCGATATCAGCCAACATGATGCCTTGCGAGCCTCCGTCGAAAAGCGTATGGTGGACATCCTGGAAATAATAAAAGTGTTCTTTGTCGCGCAGCAGGCGTATGCGGAACAGACGGTCGCCTACGATGTTGAACGGTTGAATCATCGTTTTCTTGGCAGACTCAATGTCGTCGATATGTTCTACCTGCAACGAGAATGTCTCCGTGTCGTCAATAGTCTGCACAGGATCGCCCTGATCCGATAGTTCGATGCGCGTAAACAGCGTCGGATGGGCCGCCACCACAGTCTCGACAGCCTTACGGAGCCGCTCTTCGTCCAAACCGCCGTCAAGGATATAGAAACAAGGAACATTATAACAAGGCTCCCCCGGATGCTTTACACATTCCACGTAGAGTCCATATTGGGTTTTAGTTAATGGTGCGGATGTTTTCATATCTGAATTATTATTTCAACTTTCAACTCTCAACTTTCAACTCTCAACTCAAACCTGACGTGCGTCATCTTGTGGAGCACGAAGATGGCAACCATCTCGATGATATAAGCAACTAGGAATCCATACCATATCCATTCCTTAGCGTACTGGGAAAACAGCCACAGCACGGGAATGACCGTCAACGACAGGGCGAAGGAAATGAAGAGGGCCATATGGTGGTAGTCGTAGAGTTTATAGACAATCATGATGGTGTAGATGTAGCAGAAAGGAATGAGACAGACGGCGAAGATGCGCAACGCATTGCAGCTTTCGATAATCATCTCGTTCTCGTTGGTACCAAAGAGCATCACAATACTTTCAGGCCATATCCATACGTAGATACAGGTAATGACCATAGCCACTGTGATGAAGTTAAACGACTTGCGCAACACCAGCGTGAAAGCTTCGTTGTCGCCTTTTCCCACTTGGATAGAGCCTAACGACTGGATGGTGCGACAGACGCCAGCCAGAAACAGATTGTAGATGAGTAGCAGGTTCATACAGAGGGCAAAGGCATAAATACCCGTTCGCCCCAGCGACGATAGGATGATTTTGTTCGATGCAAACATCAGCACCGTCAGACAAATGGAGGCAATGGCCAGTGGCGCACCCTGCGAGATGATAGCACCAAAAACAGGCTTCTGGCGGCCACATGCCAGTCGTAGATGATTCTCTTTGGAAAGGAAATGGATGCCCATCATGGCGATGCCCACGATATGACCGATGACGGCAGCCCATGCGCTACCCTCGATACCCCAGTCAAAGTACTTGATGAATACCACATCGAGCACCAGGTGAACGACATTATCCACCAAGATGGATACAGACACCAGGCGTGGACTGCCATCAACACTGACCATCGTATCAAGGCTCCAAACCAACAAGTAGGCCGGTGCACCTATCAGCATCACTCGCAGATATTTGTAGGTAGGCTGATAAAGCTGCTCGTGGTCACACAGGAGGCGTGTCACAACGTCGGGTATCAGCACACCACATGTTGTCAACACGAGACCAGTCAACAAACAGGCTAACATCGAAATAATGAAGATGTACGATGCCCGGCGTGAGTCCTTTTTACCTAGTTCCATACCTACCAGCATGCCCGCTCCCGTAGCCAGCAGCATGTTGGCGGTAAACATAAACTGAAGTAACGGCAGCGACAGGTTGATGGTACTCACCGAGTCCTCATCAATCAGGTTGCCCACAATCATCGAATCAATCACACTTCCCAAACAGGCAGACAATCCAATGAGGATGGATGCCCACAAGAAACGCCAGAACTGGACGTTAAACGCTTTTTTCTCTTCTACATTCATCGCTGTGAAACGTCGTGTACGAGCAGTTTCGCACGCTTGCGTGCAAAGGTAATCATTATTTTGGAATACAGCAAATAAAGCGGCCAAAACTTGGCATTTTATCCGTATATTCGCATTTTCTAACCAAAATTTCATTAATAAAGCCT
>Ga0310690_10007739_pt1 | contig 13777 bp, 6 predicted proteins | sample AusTroGonzalo_MG_2_FD_207661 | JGI IMG/M metagenome (GOLD analysis project Ga0310690, IMG submission 207661) | Bovine rumen microbial communities from tropical cattle in Woodstock, Queensland, Australia - Gonzalo_04 (v2) (version 2) | ecosystem: Host-associated > Mammals > Digestive system >... | reverse complement strand
CTTTCCGACGACAGGCTGGTGGCAGTCAGGAATGTCATTGAGGACGGCAAGCCCGTCAAGCCGCAGGAATGCCTTCTGGTCTCGGATGCAGGGGGCGACGTCCAGAAGGCGGTTGACATGGTCGCCGCGTCGGGAGGCGGCCGCGTCTTTCTCCCGGATGGCGACTGGCGGACGGGGCCTGTGGTCCTTCGCAGCGGCGTTGAGCTCTGCCTGGCTTCCACCGCCCGGCTCATTTTCATCGACGACCCTGCGCTTTACCGCACGGAGACTGGTGCGTTCAGGCCTCTCGTCTCCGCCGAGGGCGCGGAGCGCCTGCGCATCTCCGGCCCAGGGAGGATCGTGGCCTTGACGGAGGGGTGGAAAGGCGTGCCCAAGGACAGCAGGCCGCCGCTTCTTTCGTTTGTGAACTGCCGTCGGGCGTGTGTTTCGTATATTTCGCTCCGCAACACACCGTCTCGGATGCTTGTCGCCGACGGCTGCAGGGAGCTGTTCCTCGCGAGCGTAGAGTTCATCGCGCCGGTGCAGGAAGGCGATTTCCTTTCCGTCAGCGGATGCCCGGACTTCCTGGAAAGAAACTGTTCGTATTGGATTGGCGACGGCAGCGTAACCCCCCCTCGTTACGAGAGGATGAAACGCGTGCCTGCCGATGCATTGCGCGATTGACTGTTGTCGCAGTCAGGAGGCCTTGCCGGCCCTGAACGCCTTTGGCGTAAGGCCGGTCTCTCGGCGGAACACGTTTGAGAGGTGGGCGCTGTCGCAGAAGCCGCATGCGGCGGCGACGGCTTTCATGGGGTCGTCAGTCGTCGACAGGAGTATTTTCGCCCTTGCAATGCGCTGACGCAGAAGCTCCGCCGACGGCGAGGACTCGAGCTCTGCGGTGAAAAGCCTGTTCAGGGTGGCTCGGGAAACGCCGAGGTCGTCGGCGAGTTCGCTTGCGCCGTATGACTCCGCAAGATGGTCGGATATGAGCGAGAGCGCGCGACGCATCAGCGGCGACGACACGGCTACGACGTCGGTGGAGCGCCGCACGGAGATTCCAAGCGGCGGCACGAGAATTGGCTCTCTCGGCGGCGCCTCTCCGTTCATGAGCCGCTCCAGGAGGGCGGCGGCCTCGCGTCCGAGGCCCGCGATATCATGGCGTACCGACGACAGCGGGACGCTTTGGTTCTCGGTTATTATAGTCTCGTCGTCGGCGCCGAGTATCGCCACTTCCTCGGGAATCGAAAGCCCGGCGGCCTGCGCGGCGTGCAGAACGCGCGCGGCGTCCGCGTCGTTGAACGCGAACACGGCAAGGGGCTTGGGCGCGTCGGCGAGCCGGTCAGAGAGCCATTCCATGAGGGCGTTCCAGTCGTCGTATCTGCGCTCCGCCGTCTCCTTCCGCCAGAACATCTCAATCGGCGGGTTGCCGCGCCAGCGCCGGCGGAAGCCGCCGAAACGCAGCTCCTCGACATGCGTGTAGTCCTTCGAGAACAGCGCGACGTTCCTGAAGCGCCGCTCCTCGAAGTGTTCCGCCGCGAGCGCCCCGATTGCCGCGTGGTCGCCGATAACGCGCGGCAGCCGCACCTCGGGATGGCAGATCGTGAGGTCGATTACGGGAATGCCTCGCGCGGCGGTCTTCATGGCGTATTCAAGAAGGCGCGGCTGGCGCGCTCGCAGGAGCGTAAGCACGCCGTCGCCTGTCCATCCCCGCGGCAGGGATGAGCGGTCTTCGAGCGTGATGCTCCAGTTGTGCGACTTGGCGAACGCGGCAATCGCCTTAAGGCGTCGCTTCGACGTGTATCCAAGTAGAAGAAGAACGTGCTTCGGCCTCATAATGAGCATTATACCATAGCCTGACGCATATTTACAATCAGCCCGTGCATATTTGCAAAACCGCGCAACAAGAAAGAGCGCGAAATTTTTGGTATAATTATAATGTCATGAAATCGGCTATATCTCTTTCGTGCCTTGACTGGATAGTCATCGCGGCGTATTTTGCGCTCACGATGTCTGTCGGTCTTTTTATGGGCAGGTTCGTCAAGGGCGCAGGCGACTTCTTCTCCGGCGGCAAGAAAGTTCCGTGGTGGATGGGCGCAATCAGCTCCTACATGGCGATGATTTCCTGCTTCGTGTTCATAGCTTACGCGCAGATCGGCTACGAGGACGGCCTTGTAGGGCTTACCGTGTTCTGGTCCACGGCGTTCGCGATTCTCATAGGGACATTTGTGTTCGCAAGGCGGTGGCAGCGGGCGAATCTTGCGACTCCCGTGGAGTATCTTGAGCGCAGGTACGGCCCCGGCGTCAGGCAGGTCGTGTCGTGGTGCGGGGTGGCGTTCCGCATACTCGACAACACCGTCCGGCTCTACACGCTCGGCATCATCGCCTCGCAGTTCCTCGGCATTTCGCTTGCATCTGGCATCGCCCTCGGCGCGGGGATAGTGCTTGTCTATACGCTTGCGGGTGGGCTTTGGAGCGTGCTGGTCACGGACATCATCCAGTGCGCGGTGCTCATGACCGTCGCGCTGACGATACTTCCGCTTTCCCTGAACGCGGTAGGGGGGATCGGCGAGCTCTACCGCGCCGTGCCCGAGCACTTCTCGCTTTTCGGCGGGCATCGCGGCACTCTTTGGTTCCTTGCGGCGTATTATCTCATCGTCTTCATAAAATACAACGGCAGCTGGTCGTTTGTGCAGCGCCTTGCATCGGTCCCGAACGAGCGCGACGCCCTGAAGATGGGTCTTCTGTCGTCCGCGATCTTCTTTGCGTTCCCGATCCTCGCCGTCCTTCCGGCGGTTGCCGCGCGGGTGTATCTGCCGGACCTTCCGCCTGAGATGCACGAGCGATGCTACATCGAGATGTGCACGCGGCTTCTGCCGTCCGGGATGCTGGGGCTCATGGTCGCCGCGATGATGGCGGCGTCGCTCTCGACGCTTGCCGCGGAGTTCAACGTGACGAGCAGCGTTTTCACGACGGACATCTACAGGCGGCTCCTGCGCAAGAACGCGGGCGAGCGGGAGACGCTTCTCGTGGCGAGGCTTGCGACGCTCGCCGTCGCCGCGCTTATCGCGTTTGGCGCGCTTTTCGTCTCTAGGCTTGGCGGCGCGTTCGAGGCGAACAAGCTCCTCATGGCGCTTTTTGGCGTGCCGATAGTGATACCGAGCGTGTTCGGCATCCTGTGGAAGAAGCCCAACACCAAGGGCGTGTATCTTTGCATTGTCCTTGGCGTTGCGTCCGGCATCTTGCTGAAGACATGCTGGTCTGGGCTTTCGTGGGAGACGGGGACGTTCATCCAGATAGGCGTGTGCTTCGCGGGCTTCTTCGGCGGCGCGCTCCTCGGCACGCCGGATAGGGAACGTGAAGAACGTGAAGTTTTATTTGCGACGATTTTGCATGTGGATTTTCAGCCACAAAGAACAGGAGAGACAGGAGTTTTTCCTTCTGTATCTCCTGTACTACCTGCTGAAAACAATCCTGTAAATCCTGTCCAAAAAAACTCTGCGCCTCTGCGCGAGAATGAAACATGAACGATTTCGCAACATTGTATTCGTGGGTGAAGGGGCTGCCAATCGTCGATTGGCACAACCACCTCGACATGAAGATGCTTGCGGAAGACAAGCCTCTCGGCTCGCTCTACGAAGTTTGGGTGAAGGCAGATCCCTACAAGCACCGCGCGATGAGAATCTGCGGAGAGCCCGAGCGCCTTATAACGGGCGACGCACCGGAGGAAGAGAAGTGGGCGGCGTGGACGAGGACTCTTCCGAAGCTCGTCGGCAATCCGCTCTTCGCCTGGGCGAAGATGGAGATGCGGTGGCTGCAGGACGGGAAATGTCTCACGCAGAGGCGCAGAGACGCTGAGGATTGTTGTGCGTGGCTGAGGGAGCTGGAAAATGTCTCGCTCGCCGACTGGACGCCGTCAAAGATGCTCGCCAAGTTCGGCGTTGAGTACATTAGCCCCTGTGTCGGAGCCGCCCCCAACTTAAATCTCTGCGACTCTGCGTCTCTGCGTGAGATAAGAATCTCCCCATCTCTTCGCATGAATGCAGGCGATGAAATCTCCGTCGAGACGCTTGAAAAGTTTGACGCTGCCGGATGCCGAATTGTCGATGTCTCGGTAGATGACGTTTCCAAACTTTCAACTCTCAACTCTCAACTCTCAACTGTCGCCGCATTCGCGGCGACCAACGGCTGGACGATGCTTCTCCATCTCGGTGCGCTGCGCGAGACGTCGGCTCGGCTCCGTGCGGCGGCGGGCCCCGCTGGCGGCTTCGCCGGAATGCGCGCGCCTGTCGATCCAGCGGCAGTGGCAGCGTTCCTAAATGCGCTTGAAACAATGCCAAATTGTTTTAGCCACATCCGCCTGCGCCAAGGCTACGGCGGACGAGAAGAACACGATGAACACAAAGACTCTGCGCTCTCCGCGTCTCACCCCTCTAGTGACCGCTTACGCGGCTCGCTTTGCTCGGGGGATACGCGTGAGATAAACACTTCTCTCCCTAGAACCATCTTGATGTCTCTCAACCCAGAGGCGCATGCGCAGCTCGCGGTGCTCGCGGGCTCTTTCAACGGCGAGGGCATGCCCGGCAAGGTTCAGCTTGGGCCCGCGTGGTGGTGGTGTGACCACGAGGAGGGCATGCGCGACGTCCTCGAGAAGAACGCGGCGTATGGAGTTCTCTCCACGTTCGTCGGCATGACGACTGACTCGCGCTCGCTCCTTTCGTTCGTCCGCCACGACTATTTCCGCCGCGTCCTCTGCAAGTGGGTCGCGGAGAAGGTCGCCTCGGGTGCGTTCCCGGACGACGAGGCGCTGCTTAGGCCGCTGCTCGAGAACATCTGCTACAAAAACGCGCATGACATGGTTTTTAGCCACAACCACCTTCGCCAAGGATATGGCGGTCAAGAAGAACGCAAAGACCGCAAAGAGACATTGTTTGTAAATGGCAATTGCCACAATTGTTCACAAATCACAAATGCAAACATCACCTCTGCGACCTCTGCGGTCTCTGCGTGAGAAAATTGTAAGGAAGGGAGTTGTTCGAGATGGAGATGGATGGTTGTTATGAGGGCAAAGGAAAAACAACTGCAGCCTTTCTCCTGGCTGTGCTGGGATTGTTTTCGGCTGTCGCGGCCGAGGAGAAAGCTCCTGTCTCCGGCGAATGCGCTGCCTCGAATTCGCTTGAATCGTATCTTGAGCGCAATCCGCCAAAGGATGTTCTTGCCCTTGCGGACGGAACGCGTATAAAGACTGCCGAGGAATGGACAGAGAAGGTGCGGCCTGCAGTCCTGAAGTTCTTCGACGAGAGCGTCTATGGCGTGATGCCGCCGAAGCCGGCGAAACTGGATTTCGACCTTGTCGAATTCGGCTATTCGTTCGATGGCGCGGCGCGGCGGCGGCAGTATGTCATACGCAGCGAGGACGCGAACGGAACGCATGCGTTCACGGTGCTTGTCTATCTGCCGCGCGAACTGTACGCGCCAGAGAAGTGGCGCGGCCCGGGACATCTGCCCGTCTTCGTCTATCCGAACTTCAGCGGCAACCACACGCTTTCCGACGATCCGGCGGTTCTCGAATACAAGGGCTTTGCCTATAAGGACAAGCCGTCGGCCCGCGGATCGCGTCCCGACCGCGTGTGCGTGGAGGAACTCGTAAAGAGAGGTTTCGCGTTCGCGACATTCTGCTTCAACGAGCTCAGCCCCGACTACATGGTGCGCGACGCGACGGCCGAGTCCGTCTGGCGCATCTTCGATCCCGCGAAGCTGCCGGATGAGAAGCTGGTGCATCCGGCGTGGTCGTGGGGATCGATGCGCGTCAGGGATCTTCTCGAAACCCTGCCGGAGATCGACCAGTCGAAGGTCGCGATCGTCGGCCAGAGTCGCATGGGCAAGAACGCGACGATCACTGGCGTCCATGACGCGCGCTTTTCGCTTGTGATCGCAAACTGCGGCGGGACGAAGTCGCTGAAGCACCTTCCCAACCTCATGTATCCGTACTGGTTCTCGCACAGGCTGTCGAAGTACGTGCAGACCGACATGACGGGACTTCCGGCAGACAAGCTGGATCTTTATTCCGCGAGGTTCCCGCCGCTTCCCTTCGACCAAGGGGAGTTCCTCGGCTGCATCGCGCCGCGCGCGCTGGTCGTATCAACGGCGACGGGCGACCATGTGTCCAGCCCGGAGTCGAACTACAGGACGTATCGCGAGGCGGATCAGATCTTCGGGCTGTTCGGCAAGTCCGTCGGATGGCATATCAAGGAAGGCAAGCATTCGATAACCCACGAAGACTGGCGTTGGTTCATGAACTATGCAGAGGAGGTGCTGAAATGGTAAATCAGTCGTTGCTTTCGCTACCGGGAGTCTCGGAGTCTCGGAGGATGGTGTTTAAAGATGGAGTCTCAGTCACCGCCGCAAACGTGGCACTTTCTGGTGTCGCTGCGGTGGAGCTGAAGACCGGCCCCGACCGCGTGAAGACGTTGCTCAAGGTCGAATTGAAGCGAATCGGCACGATTCGTCCGCGATCGACGGACGAGATCAAGTCGTCGAACTGGGTCATCGGCTGCGAGACGCTCGACCGCGACTACGCCAACTTCGACGAATACAAGCGTTTCCTCAAGCCGCTTGGCATCAAGGCGTGCCGATTCCAGGGCGGCTGGGCGAAATGCGAGAAGGAGAAGGGGAAGTACGACTTCTCCTGGCTCGACGCGCAGGTGGACTACGCGCTCGCGAACGGCATCGAGCCTGCGATCGAGACAAGCTACGGCAATTCGATCTACGAGGGCGGCGGCGGACCGAACCTCGCCGGCGGTTTCCCCTACGGCGAAGGACGCCAGGCGTTCGAGCGCTGGGTGCGCGCGATGGCGCGGCATTTCAAGGGGCGCGTCCGCGACTGGCTTACGTGGAACGAGCCGGAAAACACGCCGGAACTCTATGCAGACCCGGTCTCCGCGCCGCGTCTCATCGCCGAGATGGACGTCAGCACCGCGAAGATCATCCTTTCCGAGATTCCCGATGCGCGCATCGGCGCCATCTGCAGCAACTCGATCCGGACCTGTCCCGACATGCTCGACCAGGATGTGGACAATATCTTCGGGCGCACCCTCGACTGGATGGGCGAAGACCGCAACCTCTTCGCGTGGATCGTCTATCACGGCTACTCGAACGCCCCGGAAGAGGCGTATCCGCGCGTCGAGAACCTGAAGAAGATTGTCGAGAAGCGCGGCGTTTCCGCGTCGAAGCTCTTCCAGGGCGAGAACGGCTGCCCCAGCCAGGCGACGCAGTGCGGCGCTTTGGGCAAAGACCGCTGGACGGAATACTCGCAGGCGAAGTGGGACATGCGCCGGATGCTCGGCGACCTCGGTCACGACGTCCGCTCACTCGTCTATTCCATCAGCGACCTCCAGTATGCGAACTACCTCGGCAAGGGGCGGACGCGCCACAACCCCAAGGGGCTCCTGCGCACCAACATGAAGAACGAGGTGATTGCCGTGAAGCGCGCCTACTACGCCGTGCAGAACGTCGTCTCGGTTTTCGACGACACGCTCTCCCGCGTGAAAGAGCCGCAGTTCTACAACGACGACCCGACGCTCGCCGCCTACGAATACACGAAAGCGGACGGACGGCGCGTCTATGCGTTCTGGTCGTTCGCCACGAGCTGCACGCTCGATCCGCGCGACAAGGGCGTTCCGATGAAGCTCTGGCATCCGTACATCATCAACTACGAGCGCCCCGGCGAGTCGTTCGAGACGATGCCGCGCGTCTTCAGAATGCTTGATGCCGCGCCGCTGAAGGAGCCGGTCTGGGTCGACCTGATGACAGGCGGCGTGTACGAGTTTCCAAAGGAAAACGTCGTAGTGAATTCCGAGGGCGTCGCCTACATCGACGTTCCGGTCTATGACTCGCCGTGCCTCCTCGCCGAGAAGTCGGCACTGGAAATCGAATAAACAACCGAAAGGAACAAATCGATGAAAAGACTACTCATGACGCTCCTTGCGGCCCTTGCCGCATTCGTTGTCTCTGCGGCCGACGTCCGTTGGACAGGGAATGCCGGCGACGGGCTTTGGGCAACCAAAGGGAACTGGCAGGGGAATGCCCTGCCTGGAGCTTCCGGGACGGCGGTTTTCGACATCCCCGGGCGGACGATTGTCAATCTTGAGAGTTCGACAAAGGCGATTGCCGGAGTGACAGTCTCCGCCGGAGAATTGATTTTCGACTGCACTGGAGCAAGCGGTGCGTTCAACTGCTCATCGCTTACGACGGAAGTGTTTGTTGCGAGAGGAGCCTCGCTTGTCAGTTACAACAACTGGTATGACAGCACCACATATTCTAAGACACTTCTTGTTACGGGGACAGGAAAGGCGATCTTCAAAGGGATCATTGGTCGGGCGTCATCGGACAAGGTGTTCAAGGCTGTTGTTTTCCGTGACGGAAATCCAGAGGTTGGCACCGTCAAGGCGTCCGAGATCGCCATCGGCAAGGGCGTATCTCTCGGCATCTCGGCCGGTGGCTGGGCTGGCACAGGGCAAACAATTAAAGGCGACGGTTCAACGCTTCGATTCCTGGTCGAGGACACTCCCCAGACGTTCAATTGGCCGAACAATGCTTCGGGGGCCAACTGGATGCTTAAGGTCGGTGCGGATGGTGTCAAGGTGGATGGTCTTGTAGAGCAGTCGTTTGCGGCGGAGACCTATCGGCTGCTGAACTGGTATGCGACGGCGCAGACTGCGGATGATATTGAGGCGGACGGCGGAATCGAATTCGCCTGGCCAGGAATTCTCTCGTTCTACAAGCCGCAGACCGTAAAGGGGCCTGTCGCGATAAGGGATGGCTTTGTCAATCTGTATGAGGCGTCGTTCACCGGCGTTGACGGCGCCGTGTTCGGAACAAACGATTTCATCCTCGGTAATTGCTGGCTTCAGGTCTATCCGATGTCGGACAAGGGACTGAAACTTGCGTCAGGGCCGGGGGCGAAGCTCCGCTACGGAAGATCCTCCACCATCTGCGTAAACAGATCCGGGTCGACTGTTTCACAGACTATAACGATTGGCAGCCCAGATGCCGAATCGTCGACGTTGGAGCGTGCCGGGAAAGGCGGGGTTCTTGTGGTGGCGACCGCAAAGAACAATCAGGAGCAGTCAATCGATGGAAATGGCGGGAAGGTGCTCGTCAACGGCGGTGTCGAGACGCACGTAAATGGCCTTGTAAAGGGTCCGATTTTCGCATATTCAAAGACCTCGTCGGGCGATTATTCGTATTACTATACGCTCATGAAGTATGACGATTCGCTCGGGCTTGTCTCCTGCACGGACCTTTATACAGCCGGGCTTGACGGCGGCGCCAATTCGATTGCAAGCCTTGACTCTGGTGTCGAGGAGTATTCTATTGCCGCCAACGACGAGAAGTCTGTGCTTGCCGTTGTCGTCAACGGGAGGAATGGGACTGGCACGCCGCTTACGTTCGGTTCTGGCGCGACTCTCCATGTCGGCAACGGCGTCGATCCCGCATGCGTCATCCTTAACAGCAACGATGGTTACGGCAATGCGAATTTTGATGGAACTTCCGGCAAGATCGATTTCGGCACATCGGAGGGCGTCTTTGCCGTCAGCACGGCTACTAGCACAGGCACGGGCGCTAACATCGAGCCTGTTATCGCCGGTTCAGGAGGCGTTACGTTCTCTGGTGTGTTTGGCATGTTTTCGTCGACCCAGTATTCGGATTGCATCATTTCGCTTGTCACGTTGAAAGGAGCCAACACCTATTCTGGCGGAACGTGGATCAACTCGGTGCAGGTTCGCCCGACGAAGGCGACGGCGTTCGGCACTGGCACAGTCGACGTCGGCGCCGGCATGGCAAGCGGCGGGCAGATACGGTTCGGCACATCTGGGCTTAATTTCGCCAATGATTTCGTCATCCGCGGACACGGCGTCAAGCAGCATGGCAACGGCGCAACCGTAGTGGACAACGGAGCACTCTGGTTCGCCGCGAGCACCGAAATCTCAGGCAACGTTGCGATCGACCGCTTTGCGCGCGTCTCTACGACGAACGCGGCGGCAAGCGCGCGCGCCGTCCTCTCCGGCGTCGTCTCCGGCGGAAAGCTGAAGGTGCGAAACGGCATTGCACCGGTCGTCCTTTCGAACTCCAACACCTACACAGGCGGAACGGAGGTCGTTTCCGCGACTCTCGCTGTAGTGAAGGGCGACTCTCTCGGCACTGGCGACGTCATGCTCGACGGCGGCGTTCTTCGCTTTGAGAACGAGGAAGACATCACGTTCACGAACAAGGTGTCCGGCACGGGAACGATCGTGCTCGCCGGAAAGGGCTACGTCACGTTCACTGACTCCAGCTTCGATGCGCTTCCGGTGAATCCTGTCTATCGCGGCAGTTCCTTCCCGTTCCCGAACGTCGCGGATGGAGAGTTCAAGACGAAGCAGGGGCTCTTGATGATAATCAAGTAGGAAGGCATGGCCATGAAGATTACTGCCGCAGTCCTTTCTGTCGTATCAGCTTTGTCGTGCGGGGCTGCTTCTGCGGATGTCGCTCATGTCGAGACGCCGCCCGCAGTCGACGGTCGGCTTGACGAGGCGGCGTGGGCTGGGGCGAAGTGGGAGACGGACTTTCGGCGCTTTGCAAGGGAAAGCGATCGAGCAGTGAAGGCCGATACGGCTTTTGCAGTCGTCACTGACGGCAAAAGCCTGTATTTTGGCGTCAAGTGCTTCGAGCCCGACATGGCGCGTCTCGCCGTCCCGTCAGAACACGGCATATTCAGCAAGCACACCGACACTGTTGAAATCGACTTCTGCCCGAACGGAACCCCGTTCGAGCGATACCAGTTTGTCTTCGCCCAGCGCGGCGATACGCACGCAACGTTCTTTTCGGAAAATGGCATGATACGTCCCGATCCATACGGTCCGGAATTCGACCGGGCCGTAGGCGTGTTCGACGGGGGATGGACTCTCGAGATCCGCATGCCGCTTTCATCCCTCTACATGACGCGAAAGGCGATGTGGGGAAAGACCTGGCTCGTGAACGTCGGCAGGGCGCGGCCCGGAGACGGATTCTCTTCGTGGAGCGACGTGGAGAAGAGCTTTACGGAGGCTGGGCGCTACCGCAGCATGGGCGGTTTCCCGCCAAGGTCCGACGTCGAGGACGTTTGGGTCAAAAGCGCAGTCGCGCATGTTGACGGCAAGAGCGAGGGCGGGCTTTCCGGCCGTCTTGAGCTTCTTGTGTTCGCAACCGTGCCTGGCAAGGTAAAAGTCGAAACAACCTTTGGTTCCGTGGAGACGGCGAGCCTTGCGGCGGGAGACGCGTCGATTGTCGTGCCTGCGCGCTTCCCGGAAAACGGACGCATCCCTTGCGACATACGCCTGACGCGAAAGTCGGGCGGCGTGACCATGAAGCGCACATACCCAGTGACAATTGACTATACGCCGATCGCCGTCCGTTTTTCGTCGCCGTCTTATAGGGCGAATTTCTATCCGGGGCAGAATGCGGACCGCGTATCCGGCACGGTCAAGACAGTCGTTTCGGGCGGCGTGTCCCTCGTTCTCGAAGGGCCGGGATTCCCCCGCCGCGAGGCGACCCTCCCCTCGGGCGGCGGAGAGTTCTCCTTCGACACGAAGGGCTTTCAGTTCGGGGAGGCGACGCTCGCAGTCTCCGCTGGCGGCGAAAGATCGGTGCGCAAGATCCGCCGCATAGCGCCGAAGAAGGGCATCCACATGACGTGGATCGAGAACGGCAACCTCGTCTTCGACGGGAAGCCTCTCTTCCGGCGCAACATGTACGCCGAATACTATCGCGGCGGAGAGGCTTTCAAGCGCCGCTACGACGCCGACGACCTGCACCAGACGCTGCAAGTCAAGCGCATTGCCTCGCTTGAGCCGAACCGCGTCGTCAATGGACTGGAGCGCAAGGAGGGGACGAAGGACGTCCGCCCCTGCGCCGAGTATTTCGAGAAGCTTGACGAGATTCTCGCCAAGGGCGTCGATTCGCCGGACGGCTCCTACTACTACATCTCCGACGAGCCGGAATGCCGCAACATCTCGCCTGTCTACCTGAAGCACATCTACGAATACGCCGCCGAGAAGGATCCGTACCACGTCATCCTCTGCGGCACGCGCGGCGGCATGAGGTTCATCGACTGCGCCGACTGGTTCGAGACGCACCCCTACATCAATCCCCACAACGACGCCAGCGGGAAACGCGTCTATGGGCGCGAGTTCAACACGCTCGGCTCGTTCGTGGAGGCGTTCCGCCCGGCCGAGCATCCGGAAAAGTGCGTAGGCTGTATGCCGACTTGTTTCGCCTACTCTGCGGGGCTGTCCCCGACGTTCCGCGAATACGTGACGCACACCTGGAACTTCCTCATTCACGGCGTGAGGACGTTCTTCCCCTACGCCTACCATGACCTCGGCGACACGCCGATGCTCTTCGAGGGCGTCCGCTTCACGAACGAATCTGTCGAGAGGCTTTCCGATTTCTTCCTCTTCGGTCGCCGCACGGTGCTCGTCAAGACGGCGGAAGTCGAAGGCGCGGTCTGGGAGCTGGACGGAAAGCGGCTTTTCGCGCTCGTCAACATGACGACAAAACCTCTTGCCGCGACGGTGAAGGGGCTTGACGGGCGCTTCTACGAGTTTCGCGGCGCCCGCGCGTTCGACTGCCGCGTCGGCGGCACGGAGTTTTCGTTCGCGCCGCTTGAGGCCATTGTCGCGACGAGCGAGAAGATGGACGGCGGGCTTGCTACCTATGAGGAGGCCGCCGCGAAAGTGGCGTCGCTTGACGACGAGCGCAGAGGGCGCGACAACCAGCTGAAGGCCTCCATGCGCAAGGGCGACGTTCTCGTAAACGGCATCACAAAGGTCGGCAAGTTCTTCGACGGCACGCTCGATGTTGTCGCCTGGAGCGGGAAGCCGGGGAGGGACGCTTCCCTCGAGTTGTCGTTCGTCGGCTTCGCTCCTGCCTTCCGCGAGCTAAGGCTCTTCGGCGCGAACATTTCCGCCGCGAAGGCTTCCATACGCCGCGACGGCGAATGGTTCGAACCGTCCGCGGAGGCGGAGACGACGGAGTTTTCGAAGACGTTCAAGTTCGCCGAGACGCTGCGCACGGTGAAGCTTCGCATCGACGTGCCGAAGCTCAAGAAGGGCGTAGTCGAGATATACGAGATCGAGATGCCGGCATGCGATGACGCCGGAGTTTCGTCGTCGGCGACTGCGGCTAAGGCGAACCTCGAGCCGTCCGGCGCGCTCTGGAAGACGGGACCTGTCGTCGCCGAAGAGCGGACGACCGACATCAAGGCGCAGATCCCGGATGGCGCGAAATGGCTCGTATTCGAACTTGCCGGAGCCGAGCGGCTCAACAAGGCGAAGTATTCAGCGTGGAGCCTTGCGGCGGGACGCAAGGGCAGACGGAGGTTCGCCGGCGACGTGACGACACCCCAGAAGGGGCTTTACACTGTCCGCGTTCCAGACGGGTGGCTCTCGGAAGGGATTCTCCGCCTCTGGAGCTACGACTACCGTCTTACTTTGCCGTTTATCGCCGCCGTCGAAGAGCCGGAGCAGTTCCTTTCGTTCGTCGCGGAGGACGGCAAGTGGAAGTTCCTGCTGAAGCTCGCCGCTCCGTGCGAGGACGTGACGTGCTCGGTCTACGGCAGCGACGGGCGGCGCCCCGTGCCGTATCCCGTAGATGCCGCAGGTTGTTCGTCGGTTGCTCTCAAGCCCGATGCGACGCGGCGCGTCTGGACGGCGGAAATACCGGTGCCTCCGGTCAAGTCCGCCCGCAGCGGCAAGCCCATGCACCCCTGCGCGAAAGCGAC
>Ga0310690_10007738_pt1 | contig 13777 bp, 12 predicted proteins | sample AusTroGonzalo_MG_2_FD_207661 | JGI IMG/M metagenome (GOLD analysis project Ga0310690, IMG submission 207661) | Bovine rumen microbial communities from tropical cattle in Woodstock, Queensland, Australia - Gonzalo_04 (v2) (version 2) | ecosystem: Host-associated > Mammals > Digestive system >... | reverse complement strand
CTGTCCGAAACGGCTGTCGTCGGCTATCAGACCCGCCAGATCCTCCGTGCCCGTCTTCATGGCGAGCATGATGGGGCCGTGCATCAGGGCGACATACTGCGGCAGGTTGGGTAGATACTTCACGCTGTTGTGCATGGGGAAAGTTACTTCCACCACGTCGCCCTTCTTCCACTGGCGATCGATGGTGACGTACGACGACGGACCGGTGATAATGTTGACGGCGTTGCCGTTAACCGTCACCTTAAACTGTCCGGGCTTCACCCAGCCGGGATAGCGCACCAGCAACGGGAACTGCCCCTTGCCCTGCGCGATGGTGATGCGGCTCGTCTCGGCATAGGGGAACTGTGTCTCCTGTCGCACCACGATGCCCTTCTCCTTCCAGTTCAGTTCGGAGGCCACGAAGAGGTTCACAAATAGCGCGTCACCCACGTGAGTATAAACGAACTGCCCGTACTTACCGTGATTCTCCATACCTGTTCCCACGCAACACCACATGGCCTCGTTCGGTGCCGAATAGTTGCGGTAGTGGCGCGGACGGGCCGACGTGAAATACACGTAGCCGCCATGCTCGGGGTGCTGACTCGAAAGAATGTGGTTGAACGTTGCCAGCTCGTAGAAGTCGGCATAGCGTGCCTCGGGATTGCGGCGGTGCAAACCCTCGGTCAGTTTCAGCATGTTGTTCGTGTTACAGGTCTCAGGACCGTCGATATCCTCGATGAAATCCTGACAAGCCTCCTTGCTGGGGAAATGTTCGCGACGGCTGTTGCCGCCGAATGCCAGCGAGCGCTCACCCGTCACGATATCCCAGAAGTAACTGGCGGCTTCGTGGTAAGGCTCGGTATTCGTTGAGCCACATACCGTCTGCCCGTTATCAGTCACTCTGCAGGCCTTGACGGGATAAAGGTTTGCCAGTTCGCTGATACGCTCGAAGCCCACAACCTTCGGCACCTGCGTGTTGGCATGCATATTGTCCAAGCAGTCCTGACGCTGCGACAGGGGCAGCAACAGACGCTTGTGCGAGAAACGACGGGCTGCGTCCAGATACTTCACGTCGCGCGTGATGGCATAGGCATCGGCCAGCACCTCGTTCATGCCGCCGTGCTCTGTATGCAGCGTCTGCTCCACCTGAGCGTCACTGAGGTCTGCCGTCAGATTGATAATCCAGTCGCAAAAACCGAGGAACAGCTGCTTGGCCTGCTCGTTGCCGCAATACACCCAGGCATCGCGCAGGCCGGCATACATCTTATGCAGGTTATAGAATGGCACCCATGCGCCATAATAGGGTCCGAAGTTTCCCTTCTTATACGCCGACCAGATGCGGTCGCTACCGGGCACGCCACCCACATAGCCCTTGCCCCACGTCGGGTGGTTCTTGGCATTGGCATCGGCACAAGCCTGCAACTCGCTGATCCAGTATTCCATGCGCTGCTGACATTCCTTGCTGCCCGTAGCGGCATTGATGGCCATTGCCGTCAGATAGTGGCCGCCCACGTGGCCGTCCAGTCCGTCCCAGTTAGGATACGACTTACCCTTCGGCGTCAGTCCGGCCTCCTTCAGGTATGGTGCCAGCAGACGGTCGTTGTCGTACTTCAACAATACGCTAACATTCAGGTCACGGGCCTTCTTCAACGGTCCGTCCAACAATGTTACATCACCAAGTGGAAACTCATCGCTGTAAAGCTTGTCTTGTGCTCCGGCAGTCATACCGACAGCCAAAAGTGCGGAAAGGATAAATATTTTTTTCATAATCATTGTTCTATTCGGCTACAAAGTTACAAATAAGCGAGCAAAATACAAAAAAAATAATCCAAAACTTTTGGTTCATTACTCATTTATTTGTACCTTTGTCAGCATGAAAGCAGAAATCATCAAGAAATACTTTCCGGAACTGACGGAAAAACAGTTAGGACAATATGAAATGTTGGACGACCTGTATCGTGACTGGAACGCGAAAATCAACGTCATCTCGCGAAAGGATATTGACAACTTGTACGAGCACCACGTGCTGCACTCGCTGGCGATTGCACGAATGTTGCATTTCAAGGCAGGAACGAAGATTTTAGACTTCGGTACTGGCGGTGGCTTTCCTGGTATTCCTCTGGCCATCATGTTTCCAGAGTGCCAGTTTAAGCTTATCGATGGAACAGGAAAGAAAATCCGCGTGGCTCAGGAGGTTACAAAGACTATCGGGCTGGAGAATTGTGAACCCGTCCAGCTGCGTGGTGAAGACGAACGGGGGCGCTACGACTTCATTGTGAGCCGTGCGGTGATGCCGTTGCCCGACTTGGAGCGAATCGTACGCAAGAATGTGGCTAAAGAGAGCCGCAACGCACTGCCCAACGGCATCATCTGCTTGAAAGGCGGCACGCTGGATGCCGAGCTACAGCCATTCCGCAGGATTGTTGACACGGCAGATATCAGCGAATGGTTTAGCGAGGAATGGTTTAAGGAGAAATACGTTATTTATTTACCGCTATGATAGTCTATCCTATTGCAAAGATTAATCTGGGGCTGAACGTCGTAGAGAAACGTCCCGACGGATATCACAATCTGGAGACAGTATTTTATCCTGTCCCCATCAAGGATGCACTGGAGGTTATGCCCATGGACGAAGGATTTCCGTCAGACGTTGACTGCGACCTGAAAACGACGAACATCCATATAGAAGGTGACGAGCAGAAGAACTTGGTGGTCAGGGCCTACTGGTTGCTGAAAGAAGACTTCCCTACCCTGCCCCGTTGTCACACTCATCTTTGGAAGGGAATACCCACGCAAGCCGGCATGGGGGGCGGTTCGAGTGACTGCGCCTATACGATATTGCTACTGAACGACATGTTCCAATTGGGGCTGAGCGAACAACAGATGATGGACTATGCAGCACGGTTGGGTGCCGATTGCGCGTTCTTCATCAAGAGCCGTCCGTGCTATGCGGAGGGTATCGGCGAACGACTGGAGGACATCAGCCTCGACCTGAGCGAATGGTATATTGGCGTGGTTCGTCCCGACATTCCCGTGCCGACGAAAGAAGCCTTTGCACGCATCCATCCCCACTACCCGCAGAAGAACTGTCGCGAGGTGGTGATGCAACCTGTGGAAACATGGAAGGAGGAACTGGTGAACGACTTCGAAGAAAGCGTCTTTGCCATACATCCCGAACTGGCGCAAGTGAAACAACAGCTATATAATATGGGCGCTACCTATGCGGCCATGTCTGGCTCAGGCAGCGCCCTTTTCGGACTGTTCAAGGAAAGCCCCGACCATCTCAGTCAGGTATTCCCGGATATATTTACGTTTAGTAGTTTGTTATAATCTCAGAAGCGGCAGCAATTGAATCATTCTTTGTCGCTCTTATCGCCCAACAGGACGGAAGTGCGCACACGACTCAGCGTCTCGGGAGTCATCTGCAGATAGCTGGCAATATAGACCAGCGGAGCACGCAACACCAGCTGTGGCGAACGCTTGACGAGTTTCGAATAGCGTTCCTGAGCCGACTCGAAACGCAGCATGTCAGCATGAACCTGCGAAATAATGAGTGACTCCTCAAGAATCTTACGATAGAGCATCTGGATATTGACGTTTCGAACAGCCTCGTGCTCCAGTTCGCGCTTGGGTAGTGCAAAGAGAATGGTAGGTTCCAAAGCTACCATTTGCTGGGCAGAAGGCTTCTCGGTGAACAGGCTCTCGATGCTCATCACGATATTGTTCTCGGTAGCCATATACTCGGTCAGTTCCTTGCCATTCTTGTAGTAGAACTGGCGCACCAATCCCTTAGCCACCCAATAGATGTTCTCGCAGACTTCACCCTCGCGGAGGATGATTTCACCCTTTTGAAATTTCTTTGGAATCAGAATGCCCTCCAGAGCATCCAACTCATCATGGGTCATGGTACTATAGCGGCGAGCCAACTCGCGCGCCACGTCTCTAGTTGTCAGTCCGATTGTAGTCATATTCTCTTTTTCCTTATTTAGATTGTTATTAGTCTCTGTTCTCAAAGTACTTAGTCAAGTTTCAGCACGGCGAGGAAGGCTTTCTGCGGCACCTCCACATTGCCAATTTGCTTCATGCGCTTCTTGCCTCGTTTCTGTTTCTCCAACAGTTTTCGCTTACGGCTCACGTCACCGCCATAACACTTGGCAGTCACGTCCTTACGCACCTGTTTTACCGTCTCTCGGGCAATAATCTTTGCTCCGATGGCGGCCTGAATGGCAATGTCGAACTGCTGGCGCGGAATGAGTTCCTTCAGTTTCTCACACATGCGGCGACCGAAGGTCACGGCATTGTCCGCATGAGTCAGCGTCGACAGTGCGTCAACAGGTTCACCGTTGAGCAGGATATCGAGCTTGACGAGCTTCGACGGACGGAACGAATCGACATGATAGTCGAACGACGCATAACCCTTCGAGATGCTCTTGAGCTTGTCGTAGAAATCTATGACGATTTCGCCCAGTGGCAACATGAATCGCAATTCCACACGTCCGCCAGAAACATATTGCTGGTCAATGAGTTCACCACGTTTGTCGAGACATAGCGTCATAATAGGACCGATATAGTCGGCAGCAGTGATTATCGAAGCCTTGATGTATGGTTCCTCAATATGGTCAATCATCGTCAAGTCGGGCAATCCAGAGGGATTGTGTACCTCTTTCTCCTCACCCTGCTTCGTATAGCACATATAGGTTACGTTAGGCACCGTCGTAATGACGTCCATGTCGAACTCACGATCCAGGCGCTCCTGCACAATCTCCATGTGAAGCAGGCCCAAGAAACCGCAACGGAAACCAAAGCCCAGCGCCACAGAAGTCTCGGGAACGAATGTCAGTGAGGCATCGTTCAATTGTAGCTTCTCCAACGAAGCACGCAGGTTCTCATAGTCCGTAGGATCAATGGGATAGACACCGGCAAACACCATCGGCTTCACTTCCTGGAAGCCCTCAATGGCCTTGTTACAGGGACGGTCGATATGTGTAATGGTATCGCCGACCTTCACTTCTTTAGCGTTCTTGATACCCGAAATGATGTAACCCACCTCACCCGTTCGAAGTTCCTTCTTGGGAATCATATCCATCTTCAATACGCCTACCTCGTCAGCGTCGTACTCCATTCCTGTATTGAAGAACTTCACCTTATCGCCCTGACGAATCACGCCATTGTTAATCTTGAAGTAGGCAATGATGCCTCGGAACGAATTAAACACCGAGTCGAAAATCAACGCCTGTAGCGGAGCCTGCTCGTCACCCTCAGGATGAGGAATGCGCTCGACGACAGCATTCAGAATATCCTCAACACCCTCGCCGGTTTTTCCGCTTGCACGAATAATATCCTCAGGATCGCAACCAATCAGGTCGACAATTTCGTCCTCTACTTCGTCAGGCATAGCCGACGGCATGTCTATCTTGTTGATGACGGGAATTATCTCGAGATCATTATCAATGGCCAGATAGAGATTCGAGATGGTCTGCGCCTGCACACCCTGTGTGGCATCAACCACCAGCAAGGCACCCTCACAGGCGGCAATAGACCGGCTCACCTCGTAGGAAAAGTCGACGTGGCCCGGGGTGTCAATGAGGTTCAGTATATATTTTTCGCCCTTGTACATATACTCCATCTGAATGGCGTGGCTCTTGATGGTGATGCCACGCTCACGCTCCAGTTCCATGTCGTCAAGCATCTGTCCCTCCGTCACCTGGATGGTCTTCGTGAACTCCAGCAGACGGTCAGCCAGCGTCGACTTCCCATGGTCGATATGTGCAATGATGCAGAAATTTCTTATATGGTCCATAGTCGTGAAAACACAAATAGCTTTGCAAAGATACAACAAAAATTCGAAACAACCTACACAAGTGTGCAGATTTTTATAATTTTTTTCGTTTCAGCTAATCAAGTTCGAAGATTCCGCTGGGAGAATTGCGCTTGAGGACCTCCAAGTTGAAGTCAACTCCGGCAATGATTCCAAAGTCGCGCAACACGCTCTCAACGGTTTTGCGGGCCAGTTCGGGATGGTTGTTCTCCTCACTGAGGTGACACAGCCACACATTGCGCAGATTCTCTGTCATATTCTCGACCAACGCCAATCCACAATTGCGGTTGCTGAGGTGACCGGTATCCGAGAGAATGCGCGTCTTCAGGAACTGCGGATAGGGACCACTCATCACCATCTCCTCGTCGTGATTGGCCTCAATCACCAGATGACGTGCACGACGGATGTATTCTTTCATTTCGTCAGTCACCTTACCGACATCGGTCATGATACAGAAATTAGTCCCCTCGGCCTCAATGAAATAACCCACATTGTCGCTGCTGTCGTGAGGAACGCCGAACGGCGTCACCTGAAAATCACCTACCTGAAAGGTCTCGTCTTTTTTAATAACGCGAGCCAGTTCGGAAGGAATCTTCTGTGTGATACAATAGTTACGATTGATGCCAATATGCACATCACGGGTAGCGTAAACAGGAATGTGATAGTCGTTGCTGAACGAACCTACAGACTTAATGTGGTCAGCGTGGTCGTGGGTGATGAGCACATGATGAACCTGAGAAAGACTGAAACCGTATTCACGACAATCTTTCTTCAACCCTCGCAAACCTACACCGAGGTCTATCAGCAGGGCGTCATTCGGAGTGGTAAGCAAGTAGCAGTTACCACTGCTTCCACTGCCAAAAGAGATGAACTTCATCATACACTCATGCCAAAATTTGTGCAAAGGTATAAAAAAGTTAAGAATTAAGAGACAAGAATTAAGAGTTTTTTGTAACTTTGCAGAAAAATTTACTTATTTCGTGTTTATGAGACTGTTTTTATTTCTTCTGACAGCTGTTATAGTCGTAAGCTGCAACACGGGGTTCGACGGAGACAACGAGGCACTGGACACCGCTACCGACTGGGCTGAGGCTTACTTCAACTGCGACTTCAAGGATGCTGCCACATACGCAACAGCAGAGAGCGGCAAGTGGTTACGCTTTGCCGCATCGAACACAACGGAGGAAGATTTGAAGCTGGTGAATGGCGGTGCTACAGTCAGTGCAGCAGACTATTTCACCATAGCAAACGACACCCTGCGCGTCGTCACCCTGACAGTCAGGGATTTCCTAAAGGCTACCGCTGTCGGAGCACCTGCCGAATTACAGCAGGAAGGGCGTTTCCTTGTCACCGTCGTAAAACGCGACGGGGAGTGGAAAGTTAGAATGGAAGGCCTACCGCGAAGTGAAAAGCAAAGTCGCGACTGAGTTTCGGGTGTACTATGGGGAAATGTTCGCGACTGTTCTTGTAAGCAGGATTGACAGCCTTCATACCCATGTCAAAACGCAAGATGAAATAGTCGAAGTTCAGACGCAGTCCGAGGCCATAGCTGGCGGCTATCTGTTTCCAGAATTCTGAAAACTTGAACTGCCCTCCCGGCACATCCTCATAATCGCGTATGTTCCAAATATTACCAGCATCCACAAACAGCGCACCATCCAACTTCCAGAACAGGTGGGCTCGATACTCCATGTTCAAGTCGAGTTTCATATCGCCAGTATGATATACATAGATGATATTACCGTCGTCGCCGGAATAGTTTCCTGGTCCCAACGTGCGCACACTCCATCCACGCACACTGTTGGCACCACCCGAGAAATAGCTCTTCTCGAACGGTAACACGTAACAGTTACCATAAGGATAGGCAATGCCCAGACCTGCATGAAGCACCAGCTGACGACGATAACCGAGCTGGAAGTTACGCGTATAGTCCACATCACCTTTCACATATTGTGCAAAGGCCACATCAAGGAAAGTATACTGTCCCTCTTCATTCTTATGGAAGCCGAAGCTGTGTGCCAGCAAATCCAGCAGGTTACCACCCGTCTCGATGTTCGTCTTGATGGCATATCGTCCGTTGTTATAGGTATATCGGAACCCGGTGCTCATGATGAAGAGGTCGGAGTAGTTAATCAGCACCAGCGAGTTCCGACTCACGGCATCATCCAGATATTCTTCTCTGAAAGTATCACTAATCCAGGGCATTGAGATGTAGTTCAGCTCAAGCAGGTTAATCTGATAGCGGTCGTGATGTTTGGGGTCGTTCCACTTGTAGCGCCAGCTGGCATTCAACACACGGCGCAGAAACTCAGGACGATTCTGCAAATCGAGCATCAGCGACACCTCGGACGAGGCATTGATGCGCTGACGGATCGATCTGCTTAGAAACGGTGCTATGAATCGCGGAAACGACAAACTCGTCTGCAAGCTATATTCTAAGAAGTCGGAGTTGGAATAGCCTTCAAGACCTCTGATAGCTTCGTAGGCACCACGCAACTCTACCGTCAGCAGTTCAGAACCGCGGAAGATATTGCGGTTCTGATAAGTCAGCGAGGCAGCAAATCCCAAATCGCCAGCCGTATTCGTTCCTTCGGGTTGAAACGAAATGGACGAAGGTTTGTTGGTACTGAGCTGGATATCGCAGTCAAGCTGTCGTTTTTCGGGGTCTTCCTGAAAACTGATGTTCGTATAACGAATGGCTCCCAGACGTCCGAAATGGTTGTACGTCGTCTGCTGATCAGCAGCCGAATAGAGGTCTCCCGTACGAATATACGTATTGTTACGCAACACGTTGGGACGCAGATGGATAATCGTATCGTCGGCATTGCCACTATGGAAGCGGATATCGCGAATGGTATACTGCTGATGAATGGCGTCTGTCACCTGATTGTTGCGGAAGCGGTGCAGCACCAGCGTGAGGTCAATACCTGTTGTTCCCGGCACGGAGTCGGCCCTATACGTAATGAAGTCTTTGTTGAAACGGTAGTAGCCTGTATTCGTCAGCAACTGTGTGATACGCTTGCGTTCGGCGTCGAGGGTCTCAATACTGAAAGTCATACCGCGGTGCAAACCACAATTCTCGGGTTTGTCCACTTCCAGAATCTGGGCAATAATCGTGTCTTGAATGTCGTAATCGACATGACGGAGGGAATAGATAGGTCCCGGGTGAACCTGATAGGTAGTGCGCAACTTACGGCCTTTGGTCGTATTAACGGCATCAACCGTAGCCCGCAAGTAACCCATATTCTGTATCTGCGCTTGCAGACTGTTGATTGACTGCTGTGTCTGCAGCGAGTCATAGAGCACCGGAGCCTCACCGATAGAACGAAGCATACGATTTATCCAACGGGTCGTGTCACGACCGGAGAGAGAATAGGTATAGAGGGGTATCTTAGCTGCCGAGAACCAGCGCGAATTGCCTGTCTGGCGGATGTAGTCCCTCATCTCGGTGGTAGTCAGACCACGAACCGGGGCATCGCTCTTTATCTGCACCTTGTCCAACAGATAGTCGCCTTCAGCAACGTATTTCGTCTCTGAACACGAGGTCAAAATCAAGACCAACAGGGCGGCAATGAAAAAAAACTGCTTCATTTGAGCGCAAAGGTACGAAATTTTTTGTAAATTTGCACACAAATAATGCAAAAAACATGATTAGCAAAAACCAAATCAAGCTCATTCGCTCGCTGGAGCTGAAGAAGAACCGCCGACGCGAGAACCTCTTCGTGGCAGAAGGGCCGAAGGTCGTTGGCGATTTGCTGCAGGCGGGGTTCCTACCCTACGCCATCTTCTCGACTACCGAACGTCCTGACGCACAACTGATTACTGAGGAGGAACTACACCGCATCAGTTTCCTGCAACATCCGCAAGAGGTGCTGGCGCTGTTCCATATTCCCCCTCAGCCCTCAGACATCTTACATCATCCATCTGACATCAGCCCTCAGCCCTCATCCCTCTCCCTCGCTCTCGACGGCGTACAAGACCCCGGCAACGTAGGTACCATCATCCGCATTGCCGACTGGTTTGGCATCGACACCATCTACTGTTCACCGGATACAGCCGACGTCTACAACCCCAAGGTCGTTCAGGCCACCATGGGCAGCCTCGCGCATGTACATATTATATATTGTGACCTGCCGGAACTGTTTGCCCAGTGCCACTGTCCTGTCTACGGCACCCTGCTCGACGGCAAAAATATCTACGAACAGTCCCTCACCGCCGACGGCATCATCGTCATGGGCAACGAGGGCAACGGCATCTCGGAAGCTGTCAGGGAGAAGATTACTCACCGCCTGCTCATTCCCAACTACCATACTGGCGACCACACGGCCGAAAGCCTCAACGTGGCCATTGCTACTGCCATCACCTGTGCAGAATTCAAGAGGAGGATTGCCCTATGATATTCTATTTCACTGGTACCGGAAACACCCGCTGGGCCGCCCAGCAACTGGCAGAAGCGACGGACGACGAACTGCGCTTTATACCTGACGAACTCGACAAAGGCGAGCTCCACTATACGCTGAAGGACGGCGAACGACTGGGATTCTGCTTTCCCACCCACGGCTGGCAACCGCCCCATATCGTCCGCGAATTCATCCGCCGTTCAACGTTCTCTCTTCGAGAGTGTGGCGTTGCGAACAACGTTCAATGTTCAACGTCCAACGTTCAACGTTCAATGTTCTCTCTTCGAGAGTGTGGCGTTGCGAACAACGTTCAATGTTCAACGTACATCTACGCCCTTACGACCTGCGGCGACAACATGGGATATGCCATGCGCATCTTCGATAAAGAGCTGGCGCAGAAGGGTTTACGCACCGATGCGCGCTTTGCCATCGTGATGCCCGAATCGAACGTGTGCTTCTCGTTTCTCCATCTCGACACCGACGAGAAAGCCCTCCGGAAGGTCAATGCAGCCCGTCAGCGAATGACACACATCTGCCAGGTCGTCAAGGAATGCCAACGTGGTGTAGAGGAACTGGTGAAAGGCGCCATTCCCTTTACCTATACTTACATCATCGGCGGTTACTACAACAAACACCTCATCACCGACCGTCACTTCTGGGTCGACGCCGAGGCCTGCATCCAGTGTGGTCTTTGTGCCAAGCTATGTCCTGTCGACGACATAAAAGGCGCACCGCCCGTGTGGCAACACAACGAACGGTGCACGAATTGTCTGGCCTGTTATCATCACTGTCCCCGTCACGCCATTCATTGGGGCGACATGCAGCGCGGACAATATCTGATCAGTAAACTCTTGGACCGAAGATAGTCGTACCGATGCGTACTATAGTACTCCCCTCCTCGATGGCTATCTTGTAGTCGTGGCTCATTCCCCAGGAGCGCTCACGGAAGTAATCGACATCAGCAAAATACTGCTCTTTGATTTCGTCAAAGAGCCTATGTGCCAACCGGAACTCCGAACGTATCTGCTCCATGTCGTCCACGTTGGAAGCCATCATCATCAGTCCGCAGATGCGCACATGCTGCAACTGGCGCCACTCGCCGTCGTCCAACAGCTCGCGCAGGGCGTCGGGCGTCAGGCCGTATTTTGTTTCTTCCTCGGCGATGTGCAGTTCTAACAGCACGGCAATGGTGCGTCCGCATTTGGCAGCCTGCTTGTCGATCTCCTTCAGCAGCTTCAGTGAGTCCACAGCTTCTATCATCGTGATGTAAGGGACGATATACTTCACCTTGTTGGTCTGCAGGTGGCCGATGAAATGCCAGTAGATATCCTTCGGCAGCGTCTCGTGCTTCTGGCGCAGTTCCTGCTCGTGGCTCTCGCCGAAGATACGCTGCCCCTCGGCATAAGCCGCCTTGATATACTCGTTGGGATGGTACTTACTGATGGCCACGAGATGTACGCCCCGTGGCAAATCAGCCAGCACCTCACGCAAATTTCCTTTTACGTCGTACATATTACGTTGAACGTTGAACATTGAACGTTGAACGACGTTAGCCTTCAAACTCGGGCTTGTCGGTCTGCTCTTTCTTCGCGTATTCGAACACGTCCATCAGCGTCGTCTCGTTCACGGCGGCTATCACGTAGTCAATCATCGTGGTACCCATCACGCTCTCGATGTTGCTCACCGCACCCTTCAGCGTGCCGGCCTGCACCAGATAGTTCACGTTCGAACGCTTCTCCTTCTCCGTCTTCTCGTCGATGGTGATAAACTGCAGCTTCGCCTTATACCAACGGTCTGCCATTTCCTCGTCCGAGAAGAATATCTCCTTATACGGCGCTATCTTGATGTCCTTGATGGTAAACTCACCACTGATGTAGCTCGACATCTCTTCCATAATACGGTTTTCAGCCTCCGTAAACGACAGGGCGTCAACCACGTAATTCTCACTTACTTTCTTCTGCAAGCCGTCCTCCATCACTTTCTCGTAGGCTATCTTGCACTCAAACCAAATTGCTGTTCTTGATCTCATATTTTACTTTTTTACCTTTTTACTTTTTTACCTTTATATTACTTCTGAATCCCCCTGCTATTCGTATTCAGCTGCTGTTTCTTCTGATTCGTGATACGCTCAATAATCTCCGTGGCAATCAGCTGCGAACGCTCGGGCGTCAGACCAGCATCGGCACCGATTTCGCTCTGCGTCTTCATCAGCTCCTCAATGGTCGACTCACTCTCCGACATGAATTTCTTCTCGCTGTTGCTCATATATTCCTTATTATATATCTTCGACAGGATGCGGTCGGCCTCCTTCTCATAGCGTTTACGGAATATCTCCTCCGCTTTCGCCTGGAAGTCACGCTCAGCAGCCTCGTCCACCACTAACGTGTCACCGTCGCTCGTCACGCCCAGCTCCGCAGGGTCGAAGCCGTCGTCTATCAGGTCGTCGGTCGCCGTACGCGGAGCAGGTTTCACAAACTCTATCGGCTGCGTCTCAGGGAAATATTCGAAGTACAGCCCCACACAAACCAGCGTGATAATGATGGCCGCCACCAACGTGATAATCGACCTGAAACTCGCACGGCGCTTCTGAATGGCCTTCACCATATCCGCAGGCGTGTCGAAGCGGTCCTCAGGAGTCTCGCTGACAGCCTTCTTCAGCGCCGGGCGATACTCTAACGGCAGGTCGCTCTTGTCGTACAGGCTCAGCATGAACTTACCGATGCTGTAGATGTCGCAGCGGTCGTCTATCGAACCGCCGTTCAACACCTCGGGAGCCACATACCGCGCATCGTCGCCGTAGAACGCCTGCTGGTCGCTCAGTCCGCCATAGAACGAGCCGTGCGTCAGCAACAGCGCACTGTTGTCACCCTTGCGCACAAACACCGTCTTCGGCGAATAGCACACGTGGCGCAAGCCCTGCTCGTGCAAGTACGTCGTAGCATCCACCAACGACGTCAGCACATTATCCATAAAACCCTTTTCGGCCACCACTGCCGGATTGTCCATCAGCAGCTGCTCAAAGGTCTGGTAATTACCCAGTTCCAGCTCCAGACGCGTCACGTCACCCGCGTCGTTCGTCACAGGTGTAAAGTGCAGCTGATGTTTATCCACCAGCGTCTTGTTACGCTCACATTCCGCCTGCAGGGCCTTCGCAAAGGCAATGTTCTGGTTCAGTTCCGGACGAATGTCCACCACTCCACGCCATTTGCCATCCAACTGCTCACGATAGAACCCGCCTATCGGCAGCATCACCGGATGCTTCTTGCCATCATTTCTGGCCGCCAGTAACTCTTCGTAATTCATGTTTTATTCCATTTTGAATGCGCAAAAGTACAAAAAAAACACTAAAGCACCAAAAAAATGCTTGCATTTTTATTACTGAGTCGTGATTTACTACCGCACATTGGGCCTTGACGACGAAGGACACACTTCGCACCTTTAGTTCACTTAATTAATCTTAATCAATCTTTTCGATGAACTGGCCCTGGGGGGTAAAACGCATATCTTCGTCGTTCGACAATTCTATCTTATAACCATAGGGCTTCTTACTCAATTTGGTGATGACGTCCTTAGGATAATG
>Ga0310690_10007737_pt1 | contig 13781 bp, 9 predicted proteins | sample AusTroGonzalo_MG_2_FD_207661 | JGI IMG/M metagenome (GOLD analysis project Ga0310690, IMG submission 207661) | Bovine rumen microbial communities from tropical cattle in Woodstock, Queensland, Australia - Gonzalo_04 (v2) (version 2) | ecosystem: Host-associated > Mammals > Digestive system >... | reverse complement strand
GCCGTAGTCCGTAGAACGATAGAGTACCAACCGTTCATCCTGATAGATGTCGTAGCGTGCGGCGATAACGACATTCGCTCCTTCGGCACGGATGATGATTTCTTGAATATGGTGGTAATTCTGCTTGAGGGTGTCGAGATAGAGGGTGTTGAACGTAGCCCCGCCGTCTGTGGAGTGAAGATATACCAGCATGGGGTTTACAGGCGTCGAACCTTCGTCTGGAACGAGCATATGGACGTGCTGACCATCGACCACCATCATGTTCGACAATCCGTCCCATTTGTCACTACGGCGTTGGTAGAGCGACTTGGCGTCTTCCCATGTAGCCCCGCCGTCTGTGGAGCGACGGTACCAGACAGCGTAGCCTTCCGGCTGGGCATGGTAGTTACTCTGGACATCTGCGAACACTACATGAACGGTGTTTCCGCTGACAGCCACTTCCGACTTGATGGGGTTGGCATCCGTCGTGTCGCGTACATATCCGGCTGTCAGGTTAACCCAGCCGCCGTAGTTACTGAACAGATCCTGCTGCAGCTGCGCATCGTCTGCTACCGCATGCAACGGCATTAAGCAAAGCAGAATACCGAAAAAGAGAGATAGTTTTTTCATACGAAATAGAATTTTAAGTGTTTTCGTTTCAAAAAGTGCGCAAAGTTACAACTTTTTTTGCGAAAAGCATTCTCAAATCGTACAAATCCACTCTCAAATCGTACAAATCTGTAACAATCAGTAATTTTTACGGTAATTAAGGGGTGTAGTTCGGGTTATTTCCTTGAAGGCGCGGTAGAAAGTCTGTTCAGAATTGAATCCGCTGAGTGTAATGGCATCGTTGATAGCCGCTTTGTCGGATTGATACCTCGGGTCCCGCAGAATGAGTTGTGCGTATGCCACCCGTTGTCTGGCCACATATTGTGAGAAACTGATGTGGTAGGCGCGGTTGATGGCATTGGAGACATAGGTGCGGTTGCTATTTACAGCCATGGCCAGGTCCTGAATAGTGAGGTTAGGATTAGTAAACAACATTTTCTCCCGCATAACAGCGTCAATGGCATGAATCAGGTCCTTTGTTTCTTCGGGTGTTGCCTCTTCTGAATCGTTCTCGTCTGCGACGGTGTCCATCGGTATGACAGTATGTGCGGCTACAAACCCGAGTCCATACAGCAGTACGGCCATCACAAGAGCCGGTACCAACACAAGCGTCTCATGCGCAAAATAGTCCCTTCCGAAGGCATTGAGCACCATTGAGACGGCAGAAGTAACGCCGAAGAGGATAAGAGAGATATATGTAGGTTGCAAGAGCCGGCTCCGGTCATCAGAATAAGTGTTGTCCATGCGGTGAATCGTTTGCAGCAGGAGCATGTATCCGCGCACGAGCACCCAAACGACCTGCAGGCTGAAACAGGCGCGTGTGAAAAGGAAGAGTGTGTTGTCGCTCAATATACCCCCCCAGCGGTTGATGGGAAAAAGTACCGCTGAAACGAGTGCAGGAAGCAAGAGAATGGGGATTTCCCAATTGCTTCTAGCACGTGTCAACGCGCGCAGGTAGGCGTAGTATAAAGGATAAACGCAGAGGTTGACAACGCCGTAGCTCCATTCGCCTGTAGTAACAAAAATACCGGAGAAATACAACCAGTGGTCCAGATACAGAATCGTAGCAGCCGCGAAGAAAGCGACCAAGAGCCGGGTGACCCGCGGCTCATTGTCCGGGCGAGTGGTATGAATCAGAAAATAGATTCCCCAGAACAGACATACCATCATCGGCAGGGAGATGAGCAAGGCAAACATGTCTTGTTTATGCGATTAGTTGCCGGTCAAAATATACTGGACTGCGCGTTCGAATTGATTGTCACGTCCTGTGGACTCGTAAAGCGATTGATCAAAAGCCACTTCTATATCCGGCGTAACGCCTGTGCCTTCGAGGATTCCCAATTCGGGATGAATAGACACGAATTGCGGCAAGTAGGCATAGAAAGGTGTTTGATTTTTTACACCGAAAGAGCCGGAATACGCATCACTATAAAAAGCCGGGTCGGTGACGAGGCTGCACAAACCACCCCAAGTACGCATACCAACAAGGCGGGCATTAGCGATACTCTTGGTACTCAACGACGTCATCTCCGCCATGCTCACTGAGAAACCATTAGCGAGAACGACGATGGGCTCCTCTGAAATAACAACATGTTCCTCCTTGTATGTATTGAAGGTAAACGGCGTCATTGGCGCGAAATCATATCGGCCGGTACCGGCTTTGGTGCGCTCCATGTGGCTCGAGAAACCTCCCGAAGGCAGGAGAGCTCCTAATGCGAATTGGAAATCATTATTATACCCACCCGTGTTACTGCGGACATCAATAATCACCCCCTTCAGCGCGTTCGATTTCTTCAACTCCTGAATCTTGTCAAACCATGCTTTCCAGACATCATAAATGCTTTGTTGAATCGCTTTGGTACTCGGATTGGCGAGGTTGAGCACATTCCAACCGGGGTCAAGGAACGGAGACAGATTGAATCCCGAGAAACGGAAATAGGCAATACCGGCATCCAAATACGCAGAAGCAACATCCAAGGTGTAATTGGCGAGGGTCTCGTCAACGGGAGTCAACTCGAAACCAAGCAGGTCGGCCAGCATGGCATATCGGACACATATTTTATTATAAAAAGAATAACCCGCACTGAGCGACATCCCTTCTAAGGAAGACGCATCCTTCAGGAACATTTTGCCATATTGGACAATCAATTGTTCTTCCTCGGTGAGCGTTTCTTTCTGCTCGAGTTCTTCCAGTTTGGCGTCCACTACCTTAGATGCCTTATCGAGACTGTTGCTGATGAATTGAATCTGTGACGACGAGGCGGTTTGGAATTGCGCTATATGGCAGTCTCCGGGAATGTCGGTATAGGCTTTGATATCCGGAGTGAAACCCATGGAGAACTGGCAATCCGGACGAGACTTGTTTCTCTCCAACGATGGGTTGAAACCCAGGAAATGTCCGTTCGACAAGTTCCTAACCTGAAAATTGGCATGCCCGTCATGCAGCGGGAAGAGCACTTCGCCGTAGAGTTTCATCAGTTCCTCGTCGGTCACCTCCTGTTTCTGGTCCAAGGCTTGGAATTGAGGCAGGTATTTGTAATACACCTCATCCCAGTCAAGACCGTGCTCTAACTCGAAATCCCATATACAGTAGTTTTCATTCAGCGCGGTCCACAACCCTATAAACTGCTGCTCAAAATTCGCACCGGCGAGTCCATAAACCTGATTGTCATATTGTCCGTATGACCATTGAGGATCACTCTCCGGACGGCAACTACTCAGCGCAAAAACGCAGAGTATAATGAATAATGAATAATGAATAATGGATATCTTTTTCATAATTGCGTTCCTTTCACCTTTCAATTTTCAACTTTCAATTAAAAAATATAACTGAATCCTGCTTGGATGGCCAATGGCGTATTATACCGATAATCCTTGATAACGGACGATTGATGCGTCGTGCTGATGAAGCTGTAATAACATCTACCTTCTGCATGCAGCGCCCAATGCTCCAGGAATCGATATTCAATACCTAATCCGCCCACTAAGCCGCAATCCCAACGCTCGTCTCGAGCAGGATAAAAAGCATATTTCTCATCCACGGGATAAGTTTTCAGGTTCAATGGCTCTTGCACGGACCCTTTGAGATGGCTGTCAACCCAATATCCACCATAAATGCCCACGTTAACAAAACCGCGCACCTTCTCACCGCCGAAACTGAATTGCGTCATCACAGGAAGCTGCAAATAGGTGTTGTAGGTTGTATAATGTGTGTCTTCGAATTTGAGCGTGCGATAGAATAGATGATTCTTTTGCACCATCTCCACTTCTGCCCGCAGACCTACCCAGTTCAGAAAATTGTACTGCGTGAAGATTGCGGCTGTTCCGCCCCAACTGCCCGTGTAATGGTAGTTCGTCTGATAGTGTGTCTGAATACTGTAAAAATTGTAATCCCCGCCGCCGGAGACGCCTAGGCGCCATTGAGCCTGTATCGTGCCCACAGCGACCATCGCAATGAATAAAACTAATACTTTTTTCATAATGTCGGATTGTTTGGCGCTGCAAAAGTACTACAAAAATTTGACATACGCAAGAAAAAACGCAAAATACTTGCATATCTCAAAAAAAAGCAGTAATTTTGCAGCCGATTTATGAAAATGACGATTAAACGCATAGGAATAATCGTGCTGTTGGCGATGATGAGTGGTGTGATGGTGTGGGCAGAAGACCCGCAACCGCCTGCGTATCAGATAGCGGACAACACATTCTTCGATCCGGATAAGAAAGAGACGAAGACGGAGAAGTATCAGTTCGGGATGGAGTACCGCATCGAGGCGGGTTACGCGCAGCACTGGCAGCGTTCGCAAGCTGTCACCTTCCCGGACATGTACCTGCACGGTGCCCGGTTAGGTGCTACGTTCACTTTCCTGCTGCCTCTTCATTTCAATATCCAGACAGGTGTTCTCTATACCATCCTGTACGGTCGGGCAGAGCAGCACTGGCGTTCTCAGACTGCCCAGACGGTGCAGACGGAGTATATCAACCACCGCGTGCTGGCGCACAACCTGACGGTGCCTGTCAGGATGTTCTATGTCATTCCTGTGTGGAAACAGTTGAACCTCTTTTTCTATACCGGTCCGCAACTTCATATCGGCCTGGCGCAGAACGACTATATGGACAAACATTTGAGTGCTGGCACGGAAGAGTGGCTGAAGGGTCAAGGTATTCCTACGGAACCGTACGACAGGATGCATGGTGAGTTAGTTCGCGCAAACATCCAATGGGGCGTCGGCGGAGGTTTGGAATGGGATAAATACCGCCTCCAGTCAGGCTACGATTTCGGATTGAATAATATGGTCAGGAATCCGCAATTGAAAGGCCAATATATGTCAGAATGGGGCTGGTACGTCAGTTTCTGCTACCGGTTATAGCAGAAACATTTAAAATTTGAAATTTTAGATTTGACATTTGATATTTAATCATTCGGGGTGCTGTCGCTGAGATTATACCCGTAGAACTTGAGCAGGTAATGCTGCTAAAGAAAAATGAAGCTATTTATCCGTTTTTTTATTTACCATTTGGTCATTTGTTTGACTATTGGTTCGTTGATGTATGCGCAAGAAGCGCAGCCGAGTGAGGACACGCTGACTATTCTGATGCGTCAGCTGGAAGACATCGAGGTGAGTGTTCAACGCGTTCAGCAGACCACGTTGAGCACCACCATTGTGAAGAACGAGGAACTGAACCGTGACAACACGGGTCAGAACTTGCCGTACTTGCTGACGACCACTCCGGGTCTGCAAGTGACCTCGGACGACGGACTGGGTGTGGGTTACACCTATTTTCGTGTGCGTGGTACCGACCACACCCGTATCAACATGACGGTGAACGAAGTGCCTCTCAACGATGCGGAGAGCCAGACCGTATTCTGGGTCAACATGACGGACATGAGTTCGTCTATCTCGCAAGTGGATGTGCAGCGCGGTGTAGGTACGAGTACGAGCGGTTCGGCTTTCGGTGCAGGTCTAAACATGCAGACGAACATGCTGGACAGCGTCAGTCGTCTCACCATTGCCTTCAACGGCGGTATGTACAATACTTTCCGCGAAATGGTGAACGCTCACGCGGCTATCAGCAACCGATGGATGGTGAACGCACGGTTCACCAAGGTCAATTCAGACGGTTTCCTCTATCGCACAGGCAGCGACCTGTACAGTTACTACGGCGATATAGGCTGGTACGGTCAGAAGACCCAGGTTATTCTGCGGGCTTTTGGCGGTGCAGAGAAGACCGGTATGGGATGGGAAGGCGTGTCGTATGATGTGGCGTACGGCAAGAATGGCGCAGACCGGCGGTATAACCCCGCAGGCGAATATACAGTACCTGCAGCGGACGGTTCGGACTCGACCGTCTATTACCCCAATCAGACCGATAACTACGCCCAGCAGCACGGGCAGTTGACCATAAACCACCGTTTTACGCCGCAATGGAGTCTGACGGCCACGCTGCACTATACGCATGGAAGCGGGTATTATGAGCAATACAAGAAGAAAAAATACAGTTATTGGGGTCTTTCGGACAGCGGCAAGAGTTATGGTATGTACCAGAAATGGCTTAACAACCATTATGCGGGTTTCATGATTTCCGGCAAGTATGTCTCCGAAGCAGCTGATGCCCAAGTAGGCGTGGCAGGAAGCAATTATATCGGGCAACACTGGGGACAATTGGAATATCTGGCTAAACCCTCAGAGACACCGTTGCCCATTCACTACGAGTATTACCGGAACAGTGCCAACAAGATAGATGTGAACACGTACGCCAAGGCCAATTGGCGGGTTCTCAACCGCGGGCAGGAGAAATTAGCCCTGTACGGCGATTTCCAATATCGCTATGTGCGGTACTCGCGAAACGGGATTAACGATGAGAATCTTGAAGACCTGCCGCTGACGGTGAACTACCATTTCTTCAACCCCAAAGCCGGTCTGACTTATCAGAACTACGGCCATCTGTTGTCGGCATCGTTCGCCATTGCCAACAGAGATCCGAGCCGCAACAACTACAAGGAGAACGTGCGGTATGACTCGGAGACAGGGACATGGTCGAACCTGCCGAAAGCCGAGAGGCTGTATGACTATGAACTGGGCTACTCGTACGCGCATACGCGATTTAATATAGGTCTCAACCTCTATTTCATGGATTATGACAACCAACTGGTGCTCACAGGCGAGTACAATGATATCGGCGTGATGAAGACCGTGAATGTCAAAGATTCCTACCGCATGGGTGCTGAACTGACAGCCGGCGTGAAGATAACAGACTGGTTTAGATGGGAAGGAAACATGGTGGTGAGCCGCAATAAGATTCAGCATTACAAGCAGTATATCGACCTGTATGACAACCAAAACGATTGGACATGGATTGGTCAGGACAGTATAGAGGGAGAGGTGACAATCGCTTTCTCGCCCACCATCACGGCGATGAGCCTGTTCACCTTTGAGTACGCAGGTTTTTTGGGGACAGTGCAGACGAATATAGTAAGCCGGCAGTTCCTCGATAACACGCAGGATGTGGCGGCAATGCTCAAAGCTTACACCACAACCAACGTGAATCTGCAATATACGCTACCACTCAAGTCAAAAGTAGAAAGTCAAAAGAACAAAGCTATTCCGAACGTGAAATTGCTTTGTCAGATCAATAATATTTTCAATGCCAAGTATGCCAACAACGGCGGAGCAGACGCCAGTCGTTTTGCGGACGGCAGTCGCTGTACCTGGTATTATGCGCAGGCAGGCATCAACGTACACGCAGGATTTGTCGTGCAATGGTAGAAGCGAGCCAGGCGGTGAGTACGGAACCGACAGGTATCCACGCCCACAGATTGTAGGCAAGTGAAAATTGAAAATTGAAAATTGAAAAATAATTCAAAACCAATACCCAAATCGCCACAGTGGCCACGCCGATAAGGGTGGCAAGGAATGAACGGAATGAGAAGAGATTTCGGTAGATGAGGTACCCCCAGACAGGTATAATCAGAAAGAGCACCGTAGGCAACCAATAAGAAGCGATACCGAGTAATAGAGCAACCAGAAAACATTCTTCCACCGAATTGGTGTGGCGCTTGATACGTCCTATGATGCCGATACAGGTCATGACCAATACGGCGACGAGATAACCGTAATAGTAAGACGTCAGACCGCTATCGCTGTTAGACGTTAGACCGGCTTCGCCTGTTAGACCGATTATAACCGGCACACAACTACCACCTACCGCCAGTAGCCAGAAGACTACCGGCAGCAAGTGATACAACATATTTTGTGTGGAACGCTTCACGCTAATTCACAATTTACAATTATTCAATGAAGCCTTTGCGGCGGAGGAGATTGGCCGGGTCTGCTTCTTTGCCGCGGAATTCCAGATACAGTTCCTGTGCATCGCGTGTACCGCCCTGTTCCAACAGGTGACGGAAACGTTTAGCAGTCTCTGCATCAAACAGATTACCGGTCTCCTTGAATGCCGCAAAAGCATCGGCATCCAGTACGGCTGCCCAGGTATAACTGTAATAACCTGCCTCGTAGCCGGTAGTGAAGATATGATTGTAGAACGTAGGACGATAGCGAACGATGATCTCGTCTATCATATTCATCTTCCGGAGGCTCTGTGCTTCAAAGGCATCCACATCCAGTCCCTCGGCTGTTGTCAACTCATGGAAATCCATGTCGAGGATAGAGGCAGAGAGCAGTTCGGTAGTGACAAAACCCTGGTTGAACGTGCCGGCTTTGTTGATTTTCTCTATCAGTTCATCCGGAATAACTTCGCCGGTTTGATAGTGGAAAGCATAGGTCTTGAGCACTTCGGGTTCATAGGCGTAGTTCTCCATAAACTGGCTCGGCAGTTCCACAAAATCACGCGGGGTGTTGGTACCGCTGAGGCTTTTGTAATGCGCTTTGGATAGCAGTCCGTGCAGAGCGTGACCGAACTCATGGAAGAGGGTCTCTACATCATCCATCGAGAGCAACGAGGGATTGCCTGCAGTGGGTTTGTTGAAGTTACCCACATTGATGATAACAGGGCGATGATCTACACCCTCTGCATTGATATACTGCGGCAGAATCTGGTTCATCCACGCACCCGGACGCTTGCCTGCGCGAGGGAAATAGTCGGTGTAGAGAATACCTACGAACGAACCGTCTGCTTCTGTCACTTTGAAGACCTCCACATCGGGATTATAAACCGGCATGTTCTCCAGTTTCTCAAACTGTACCCCATAGAGTTTGTTCGCCACGCCGAACGCACCTTTGCGCACGTTGTCCAACTCGAAATAGGGTTTGAGTTCCTCTTCGTCCAGCGCATATTTGGCTTTACGCAGTTTCTCGGCATAGTACCACCAATCCCAAGGCTGCAGTTTTTCACCCGGTAAATCTTGTTCCAACAACTCTTGCAGAGCCGCCGCTTCACGTTTAGCCGCCTCGAGAGAGGGAACCCAAACCGACTGGAGGAAAGCGTCCACGGTCTGATGGTTCTTCGCCATACAATCTGCCAGAATATAGTCGGCAGGGTTGTCATAACCGAACAGTTTGGCTTTCTCGATACGCAGTTCCATTTCACGGACGATGACGGTTTTGTTGTCGTTCTCATTGTTGTGATTGGCGCGCGTCGTATAATCCATCAGCAGTTGTTTGCGCAGTTCACGGTTCTCGCAGTACTGCAGTACCGGCGTAAAACTGGTACGCTTGGGCGTGAAGAGCCACTCACCCGGATGACCTGCAGCCTCAGCCTCTTCCGCTGCGGCTGCCTTTGCGCTCTCCGGCAGACCGGCCAGTTGTGCTTCATCGGTGATAAAACGCTGACAAGCATTGGTCTCTGCTACTACGTTGTTACCGAACTTAAGCGACAACAGGTCCAATTCCTTGTTGATTTCTTTGAGTCGCTCTTTCTTGTCTTCCGGCAAGTTGGCACCGTTGTCAGCAAAGGATTTGTAGGTCTCTGTCAAAAGCCGCATCTGCTCGGCATTCAGGCCTAAGTTATCACGCTGGTCATAGACAGCTTTGATGCGCTGGAACAGTTTGTCATTGAGGATGATATACGCACTCAGGTCACTCATCATCGGCGACACCTGTTCGGCTATCTCATTCATTTCATCGTTGCCGTCCGCCTCAAGGACATTAAAGAAAACGCCTACTACCCGATCCAATAGCATACCGGAGCGGTCGAGTGCCACCACAGTATTCTCGAAAGTTGGTTCTGCTTCGTTGTTGGCAATCGCATCAATTTCTGCTTTCTGTTCCGTAATGGCCTTCTCAAAAGCAGGCATGTAGTGCTCTAATTTGACTTGGTCGAAGGCCGGTACACCGTACGGCGTGTTCGGTTGATCCAATAAGGGGTTCGTCTTGTTGCATGCTAATACACTCATAGCAATGACTCCTAATAAAAAGATTTTTTTCATATTGTTTATATTTTGGTCTTTATTCTTTCAGCGTTAGCGGTCTTTGCTCTTTCAGGCGAAGCCGGTCTTTACTGTATGCGGACGTTTTTCTCCATAGATTGCTTGATTCGCTCGCGCAGTTCTTTCGATTGCGTATCCGCTTTCTGATACCAATGCGGTTTGAAGTCCTGAGCGAACTTACATTTGGCCAGTTTGATTTTCAAGTCGTCTATGTTTCCGCTCACGTTCACACCGAGGTAGATAGGACTGAGCACATTGATATCGTAGTCAAAAGTCATGTCCGTATTATGGCGCCCGCCGAGTGCAACCATGTAGTTGTCCATCTGCACACAGAGCGGATAGACATCAATCTCATTCTTATAGACGGTAATCTCGGCATTAATGGAGTCGATCTTGTTTTCCGTCTTTTTCTTGAAACTCAGCAACTTGGCAATCTGGTCGAAGGTCTCTCCGTCCAGCACCACGAGATCCTGCGCAGTCAATGAGGCTGCACCACGTAGCGTACTCATCTTAGGCTGGTACTGGCTGTTCAGATAGGTCTCTGCGGCAAGATGGAACTGCGCTGCGCCTTTGAAGGAACTGAGCATAGGAACCATCTGCTCGAGGTTCGGAATCATCGTCAGCAGTTCGTCTATATCCACATCAATCATATGGTAGTCCATTCCCAAGTACAAATGACTTCGTCTGGGCGTGCGGTACATCGCCGTCAACTGCAATTTGGCAGCCCGGCATACGAAACCCATCTCATCAAGAATGAGGGTACCATCCTTGACATACAAACCGCCTTTCAGGTCTTTGGCCACTTGATTGAAGACCACTACTTCCTGCATGTGCGTAGTGAGTGCCAAATCCACATCGGTAGGTACCAAGAATGGACCGGACTCCGCTTTTTCGGAGTCATTGGCGGTTGATGACTGGTCATTGGAGGCGGATTCTTTTGCCTCCTCTTCACTTCCGCTGTCTGCACTGAACCAGGCCATCAGCTGATTGGCATCGCAGTGGTTGGAAACGATATCGAGTTTGCCGATGAGGATATCTTTGTGGCGGAACCATTTACCGATATTACGCACATTGCCTTTGAGGTTCAAGTCCGAGTTGCCGAGTTCGATGCGTGAGTTGTCAATCGTCATCTCGCGGTTGGAGTAACTGAACTCAATAGAGGGGATATAGACGGTCTCCGGCAGTTTCTCGGGCATGTCCAACTCGCCGTTCTTCATGTTCAGTTTCAACCTCGGATTCCATTTGAGCAGGGTGTTCTCACCTTTTGAGTTGTATCGTGCCCCCACTTCGAGCGCCAAAGAACTGATTTTCGCCTTTAGTTCTTCTCCCATCCGGGCATTCAAACCTTTGGTTTTCAGTTTGGCATTTACTTTTTTGCCTCCGCTCATAGATGCCTCTAACTGCGACTCGTTCATGTCAGCTGTGATATCCTGGAAAAATCCCTCCAACGCATCGTATTGCATTTGTACGCTGGCTTTCTCCAGACCGGTCGTGTCCTTGGTGTTGTACTCCGCGTACGCGCTCATCTTGGGCGCGTCTATCGAACCTCCCATAGAGTCCATCTCTACGACCAACGGTCGTTCGCTTTGGAGTCCCACGGCGGCATAAATCACCGGATTGTTGGACAACACATTGCCTGCCTCCAGTTGAATGGCGGATTTCTTGAGTGCGGCTTTGAGCGGCATCGCCATTTCAAAGTCCACCTTATCGGTTTCGAGGTCTATACGCACCCAGTTAACCTGTTTTCGCGAGGGTTTGCTGTTCGGAATCTGTATAGCAGCGTGCGTCTTAGGCAGGTCTGCCACCATCGAATCCATCGCAAAATGGATGCTGTTCAGGTCCAAATCCGCACTGATCTTGCCTTTGTGCAACTGCATCTTAGTCAGGTCGCTCAGGCGTATTTTGGCTTCCGCTTTGCCTTTGGTACGACCATTCAGCGTCATCTCTTTCGGCAGGAAATAAGCGAAGTCCGGCAGATTGGCATCGAGGTTGAGTTGCAAGTCCAGCAACATGTCGCCTAACAAGTCATTCACCTTACCTTTGGCACTCACTTGTGTCTCTTTGGTTTTGGCTGCCAGAGTGTTGATTGTCACGTTGGATGCTTGTCCCTTATTGAGGTTGAGCACGGCGTCGGCATCCAATTTCATGTCCCGCAGCGTGTACGGCAGCGGTTTATAACTTCCTTCGCCGTCTTTGAGTTTCAGTTGCGCGGTGATGAGCGGCATGGAGTTTTCGCTGTACGTGCCTTTGGCAGTGGCGTCCAGTTGCACCTCGCCATCCACATCCAAGTCTTTGAGACTCTGCGTGAACTTCTGCGGCACCAAAGCCAGTAGGGGTTTGATCTGCCATTTGCTGGTAGAGAGTGCCGCATCGAGGTCTATTGCCTCTCCGATAGTCACTTCTCCTTCCATACGCACGTCGAAGTCGTTGATAGCCAGGCGGGCTCCGTCGAATGCAAAATGCATTGCATCGAGGTTCATTGCCATCGGAGCAATGAGTTCGATATGCAGGCTGTCCGCGTACTGCTCGTTTTTGAGTGCTGCGCATACATCTTGTGCATCGAGTTTGATCAGCATGTCGTCCCAACTCTCCGCTCTTGCCGACAATTCGGTGAGTCCCAGGGAGGCCTCAATGGTATCTTTGGCATCTACGAACGTGATCGAACGTGCCTGTACACGCAATCCGTCCACACGCAGTGCATCGAAAGGCAAGGAGAAGGCGGCAGTGTCCTCTTCCACCGTGTCCGGTGAAGAAACAAAGACATCTGTCAGGTTGGTAGTACCGTCTTCGGCAATGAAGAAATTGACTTGCGCATCATCAAGAATGGCTTCGTGCACGTGGAGGTTCTTATGGTTAATGAACTCCATCACATCGACCGTTGCCACAAAACGCGGAGCTGCCACTACGGTGTCATTCTGCGCACCGGCTTTAGGGTTGATGAGCAACAGACCGTCTGCGCGCAATCCGAAGCGGGGGAAAGTGGAGAAGAAGGTCAGGTCCACTTCTCCTATCTCGTGCTCGCAGGTGATGAACTTTGCAGCCGCTTGACGGGCTATGGGCGTCAGCCGCTCCGGTGTGAACACCACATACATCGCAATCGTCACGGTCACAACGACCAGCAGCACGATGCTCAATAGTGTCCAGCCGATAATTTTAAGTGCTTTTTTCATACGAAAGCATTTATTTCTTTGTTTCTACCACTTTTTCGAACTTGAACTTATTGTTCTTCTTATCTTTCTCGTAGTATTCCAATTGGGTGTCTGTCAGGACGGAAACGATGTACTCCTTCGGAATCTCCGCCCCTTCATTGTCCATAAAGTGCAGTTCGTGTAACCCCCCATTGGACTCAAACCAGTACTTGAACCAACCGTTTCCCGGATGGCCTAATTGCTGACGATTCCAGATGAGGAACTCCTCAAAAGTCATATCGGGGTCATCCCATTCCGAATCATCCCACTCGCGACCGAGGAAATACTTGGCCTCATTACTGGCTTCGTTGGTAAAGCGCACAAAATGGGTCTTTTTGCCCATATCCTGCCATAAAGCCTGCAGGTCGCTCAGACGGTATTCAGGGTCGTTTTTTCCTCCGCCTCCGAACCGGTCACAACTACACAAGGCGATGCCAATAAGGGCAACGAACAGCAATTTGAAATTTGAAATCTGAAATTTGAAATTCATAACTTATGCTTTTTGAATGTTAATATTCAGTTTGTATCCGTCCATGTCGATAGCATTCAGCCATGAGCCATCCGCTTTCAACTCCATTTGGGTGGCCAGGACTTGACTTGCGATGTAGTCGCCGCAGTGGAGA
>Ga0310690_10007736_pt1 | contig 13781 bp, 7 predicted proteins | sample AusTroGonzalo_MG_2_FD_207661 | JGI IMG/M metagenome (GOLD analysis project Ga0310690, IMG submission 207661) | Bovine rumen microbial communities from tropical cattle in Woodstock, Queensland, Australia - Gonzalo_04 (v2) (version 2) | ecosystem: Host-associated > Mammals > Digestive system >... | reverse complement strand
TGCAAAATAGTCTTTCTTGGTGATTCCGTAAATGTTGCCGAGTCCGAAGTAATAGCGGCCTTCTATTCCGAAATTACCTGTTCCTGTACGCATCTCAAGTCCGACACTGGCTGTTATTCCGTAGTCGAGCTTGTTTTCTATGTCTCTGCCATACTGATAAGTCACCTGGTTGGGACGGTTGCTGATGTCCCATGGCTCCTTACCGCCATATATCTCCTTTTCACTTAACAGATAACCTATCTGTGGGCCCAGGTTTATGTGACCCTGAAATCCTCTGAATTCACGCCCGAATCCTATGTGCGCCAGAAATGGTATCTCAACGTAATTGAGCACGCGGGTGTATTCATTCTCTGAACCGTCTTCAATCTGTTCAGTCCAACCGCGACTTGCAAAGTTGCATTCAATCTGAGTGCCGCATATCAGGAAAAAGTATTTCTCAGATATGTGGCGTATGCTGATACCGAATGTGGGGCCAAGGCTTGTCTTCTGCTTGATTGTCGGTATGAATGAGATGCTGCTGGTGCCCATGCCGCCGCTAAAACCTATGGAAAGGTTGTTGCGTGAATCACCGACTTGTGCCGTTGCGGTAATGGCTGCAAACAATAAAGAAAGAGATATGCTAAGCAGGCGTTTCATCGGTCAAAATCTTTTTTCTCAACCTTGTAGTCATTTGAAAAATGGACAAGGAATACTTTACGGTTAATGAAACCTCCCCAGTTGTTCACCCTCTCAAACTTGAATCCCATCTGTACCGGATGGGTCTTAAGGTGATCAAGGTGATTCTCAAAGTCTTTACCGTATGTGGCAAGTCCCTTGAGGAAATAATAGCCTGTATCATAACCGTATGATGCATAACTGGGATAACTGATCATCATCTGGCGGCTGAAAGCGCGGCGGAATGACGCGTTGAAATCAACTGCTTCAGGGAGCAAGTTGTTTGTATAGAACCAACTGTAGAACCAGGTGTCAACCTCATACATCTCATCAAGATGGTCTGATGCGTAATATTGGTACTGAGGATAGCCAAACAGGTGGGTCTCAATCTCAGGTGCCTTGTTGCGTGTTACCAGTTGCAATACGGGCAGCATGGTGTTAAGAGGTTCACTGTTGGGGGTGTTGATTATGAATATGTTCTGTTTGTCAGGCACCAATGAATTCATGATCTCTTGATAGGCTGTGTCAACCATAATAGTCGTATATGGTATCTTGCGGTCTGTCAGCACTATTTTCAGGCCATCTATAAAATCGTTCCTGCTATAGTCATCGGCATCAAGCAGTATGACATTCGGGTTGCGGAACTGCTTGAGGAAATGGCTGTATATCTCCTGATGGAAATATGACTGTGGGGTGTTGAGTTGAAAGATGTATGGGTTGTTGTACACATCATCTATATTGGAGTTCAAGGGGAGGGGAACCAAAGGAATCTGATGGGCGGTTGACCATTGTGCCGCGGTGGTGATATGATTGGCATGCCTTGGGCCGAATACTATGTCCATGTCATCAAGTTCTCCACTCTCAAACAACGGTTTGAGTGATGTATCTTCACCCTTGGAGTCAATCACCCTCAAGTTGACGGATACTCTCTCGTTCTTGAGTTTCTCAAGCGCCAGAAGCATTCCCTGATAATACTCCACCATTCTTTTTTGTTCGACTGAAGCGGAGTCTTCAAGTGACAAAGGGAGTATGAGGGCGGCATTGATGACATCGTCTTTTTTCTGTTCTATGACCTCAACCATCTGAAACAGCGCATCGTCAGAGATTGATTCTATTCTTTCCTGAGCCTTCTGCTTTGCGTTCCTGAATGCCTCAAGTTCCTTTGCGGAGTATGGAATCTTGACTGTCGCTCCCTTGCGGAGTTTTGCGCGGCGGTATTCGGGGTTGGCTGCAAGGAACTCTTCTTGTGTGATATCGTAGTTTTTGCAGATTCTGTAAATGGTTTCACGACGCTGAACGACATGCTCAGTCTTGTACTCCGGTAACTGTTGGGAGAGAGTCTCCACGTCCTTGACGGTTTGTTTGGGTGCCTGATCGCCGGCTGCCTCAAGAGTGGACTGAAGCGGGTCTTCATCGGATGTGGCGGGAATGACGATTACCTGGCCAATCTTGAAGTTGTCTGCCGATAATCCGGGGTTGGCGTCACATATCTCCTTGACTGAGACACGGTTCTCAACAGACAGGCGATAAAGGGTTTCACCTTTCTGGATGGTGTGGAAATGGCCTGTGTTGGTTTGCTGCTTGTTGGGAATACGCAACTGCTCGCCAACTTTGATTACGGTCTCGCTCCCGGGGTTAAGTTTGATTATGTCATTCTCTGTCACGCCATACATTCTTGAAATGGAGTACAGGCCCTGTCCTTTTGTTACGGTGTGCAGAAAATATTCGGGTTGTTGTGCGACTGCATTAATGGCTGCAACAGCAGTGAGCAATAGTGTCGCTATAATGAGTTTAATCCTGTTCATAATAACTGAATATAAATCGGATGCGAAGATACAAAAAAGCGTTCAGTCTCCGTTTATAATATCTATAACAATTATTCCGTCAAGGTTAGAATAGTGGTTCGTGAAATAGGACTTGCTTTGACGGGTAGATTATTTTGAGTACTTTTGCGTTTTGAAACGGACTGATATGAAAAGACGTGTCATTATAAGGCTTATATTGGCTGCTGCAACTGCCGTAGTACCATGTCTCAAGGTATTGGCAGATGTCCCTAAAGTGCAGGTTAAGGTGATCCTGATATCTTTATCGGGTGATTCCACCGTTCTTTCACCTGGCGATAAGGCTCCGTCAGACCTAAACGTTCCGCTCCATGCGGTCTTCGTTTCAGAACTGGTGTCAACTGACGGTAAGGATTATGTGCTGTTCCCGCAGTGGACTGTGACACGCAATTATTCTGACGGCGAGACATCGGTAACGAGTGATTATCTCAAGCGCCAGGAGAGTAATTCTGAGTTTGATTTCACTGACTACGGTAAGTTTAAGGTGAATTATGAATGGTCATACAGGGAGAAGGATTCCATAGAGACCATTCCAGGTGATGTCATACAGTCAATGGAATTCACCATTGATGATTCTGAGATACGCCTTTTTAACGCTTTCTCTCCCAATGGTGACGGCATAAATGATGTGTATAAGATTTATACCCGCTCTATTGTGAATATCAAGATTGCCATATTCAACCGCTGGGGTCAGAACATCAAGACTATATCAGGTGATATGAATCAGGTTCTGCCTGCCGATGCTGATCAGGACAATGACGGAGGTTATACCTTTGAGATCTGGGATGGCATGTATAACGGTGAGATCGTGAATGATGGAGTCTATTTCATCAATGTGCATGCTACAGGTGCCGGTGGTAAGACGTATGACGAGAAAGGCGATATCAATGTCCTGAAAGGGTTAGGTGTCAAGTAATGGATAAATCAAGGATTGTAGTTACAGGTGCCAGGTCTAACAACCTGAAGAACATAGATGTTGAGATTCCGCACAAGTCACTTACCGTGGTGACCGGACTGAGCGGAAGCGGCAAATCGTCATTGGCATTTGATACAATCTACGCAGAGGGTCAGAGGCGTTACATAGAGACCTTCTCAGCATACGCACGCAACTTTTTGGGTAACCTGCAGCGTCCTGATGTGGATCGCATTACAGGACTGAGTCCGGTTATCTCAATAGAACAGAAGACTACCAACCGCAATCCGCGTTCAACCGTGGGTACGGTAACAGAGGTATATGACTATCTGCGCCTGCTCTTTGCAAGAGCGGGTGAGGCCTTTTCTTATCTTTCAGGTGAGAAAATGATCAAGTTTACGGAGGAACAGATTGTGGAACTTGTGATGAACGAGTACGGCGGGCAGCGTATTTATGTGTTGGCTCCGCTGGTGCGTAACCGCAAAGGACACTACAAGGAACTGTTTGAGAGCATACGCCGCAAGGGGTATCTTAATGTCCGTGTTGATGGTGAACTGCGTGAAGTCAAGCCCGGCATGAAGCTGGACCGTTATCGCAATCATGATATAGAGGTGGTCATTGAGAAACTCATTGTCAATGATAAATACAGACATCGTCTTGCCGATAGCGTATCATTGGCCATGAAGCAGGGAGACGGTCTCATGATGATACTTTCCATGCCTGAGGAGACCATTCCGGGCCGTCCTGAGCAGGGTGTGCTCCGTCACTACAGCAAGCGGTTAATGTGTCCTGTCACGGGTCTTTCATATCATGATCCGGCTCCGCATAATTTCTCGTTCAACTCTCCGCAGGGATTCTGCCCCAAGTGTAAGGGGTTGGGATACATATCGGCCGTTGATGAGGACAAGGTGTTGCCTGACCGCTCCCTTTCTGTTCGTCAGGGTGCGATAGCTCCTCTGGGACCGTTTAAGAATACGCTTATATTCAGGCAGATAACGGCTCTGCTTAATAAATATGACTTCACTCTGGATACTCCGATATCAGAGATGACCAATGATGTGATTGACGAATTGCTTAACGGCAGTGACGAGCGCATCAAGGTACAGATAACAGGCATAAACAGTGAGGCCGATGCCGTGTTCATGGAGTATGAAGGCGTGGTTAAGTATGTGCGTTCATTGCAGCAACAGACAGATCTTACCGCTGCAGAGCAGAAGTGGGCTGACCAGTTTGCAGTGACACGGGTATGCCCGGAGTGCGGTGGTGCAAGGCTTAATAAGGAGGCTCTTAATTTCAGGATTGACGGCAAGAACATTTATGAGTTGGCGTCAATGGACATTCAGGATTTGTATGAATGGGCTTGCAATGTTGAGCCACGACTCAGTGACCGCCAGCGAACCATAGCGACTGAGATTCTTAAGGAGATACGTACACGCCTGCAGTTTATGCTTGACGTGGGTCTTGACTATCTGTCACTTAACCGCCCGGCAGAGTCTCTGTCAGGTGGTGAGGAGCAGCGCATACGTCTGGCTACACAGATAGGTTCCAAACTGGTAAATGTGCTGTATATACTTGACGAGCCGAGCATCGGTCTGCATCAGCGCGACAATGTGCGTCTTATCGATTCGCTAAAGCAGTTGCGTGATGGCGGCAATACCGTACTTGTGGTGGAGCATGACCGCGATATGATGCTGGCTGCTGACTGGATAATCGATCTTGGGCCGCGCGCAGGGCGCAAGGGTGGTGAAGTGGTGTTCCAGGGCACGGCAGAACAGTTGCTCAAGACTGAAACTTTGACTGCCGGCTATCTGAACGGCAAACTTGATACAGCATCGGGTAATTTGTCTGAGCGTCGTGCCGGAAACGGGCAGAGCATTGTGCTGCATGGCTGCCGTGGCAATAACCTTAAGAACATTGATGTTGAGTTCCCGTTGGGTAAACTTATTTGCGTGACCGGCGTATCGGGCAGCGGTAAGTCAACTCTTGTCAATGAGACTCTGCAGCCGATCCTTTCGCAGCGTTTCTACCGTTCTCTGAAGGAACCGCTTGAATATGACTCGGTTGATGGCATTGAATTCATTGATAAGGTGGTTGATGTGGATCAGTCACCCATAGGCCGCTCTCCGCGTTCCAACCCTGCAACGTATACCGGTGTTTTCAGTGATATCCGCCAACTTTTCGTGGAGCTGCCTGAGTCCAGGATCCGCGCGTATAAGCCAGGCCGTTTCTCATTCAACGTATCCGGGGGCCGATGCGAGGCTTGCGGTGGTAACGGCTACAAGACCATTGAGATGAATTTCCTGCCTGATGTGATGGTGCCATGTGAGGTGTGTCACGGCAAACGTTATAACCGCGAGACTCTTGAGGTCCGTTATAAGGGTAAGTCCATTGCTGACGTGCTGGACATGACCATCAACATGGCTGTTGAGTTCTTTGAGAATGTACCGACCATACTGAACAAGATAAAGGTGCTTCAGGATGTAGGCTTGGGATATCTTAAACTCGGACAGCCTTCTACTACCATTTCGGGAGGTGAGAGCCAGCGTGTAAAACTGGCAACGGAACTTGCAAAGCGTGATACCGGCAAGACTCTATATATCCTTGACGAGCCTACTACAGGTTTGCATTTTGAGGATATCAGGGTGCTTATGAGTGTACTGAACCGTCTGGTTGACAAGGGCAATACGGTCATAGTGATAGAGCACAACATGGATGTCATCAAACAGGCCGATTGGGTAATAGACATAGGCCCTGAGGGAGGTCGCGGTGGCGGTATGATTGTAGCCGAGGGCACCCCTGAGCAGATTGCCGAATCGGGCAAGGGTTACACTTCACGTTTCCTTAAAGAGGAACTCACTCGCTTTTGACAACATCGGCGGGATTGGTGCGCATTATGGTGCGTACCTTCCAGAAAATGGACATAACGACAACCAATACGATTATTACAAGTGCAACCGGTGCAATCCAGGTGATGATTCTTTCTCCAAGCCATCCATCATGGCAGAATGCTACCATTGATGCGTAGCCAACCACCCATGCAATCAGAACCATTATCCCGTATGGCTTGACGAACAGGTTTGCTATATCCCTGGCCTTTGCTCCGTTTATTTTCCTTAGTGCAACCTCCTTGCGACGACGTGCTGTATCGGCTGTTATTGATGATGATATGCTCAAGACTATAAGCAGTATACAGATTATGGCGGCGCCCAGGAAAATATACACGTACTGTTTGTTGTCATCATTTTCCCATATTGCCGGTTCTTCAAGACGTATGGAGAGAGATTCCGGAAGATAGCGGTCCAACACATCCTTTACAAGCGCTTCAGCTTGAGATTTCTTTGTTCCTGCCGCAAACTTAAGATAACAGACATTGTTTGCATTGTCATTAGGTATGTAAACGGTTCCCTCTCCTAATTGCTGAACCTGCTTGTATGTTCCGTACTCTTTCTCATATACTCCGGCTACGCGATATGTATTCCTTTTTTCAGGCTCAATTCCCGATGAGGTAAATGCTCCGGATATTATTATTTCCACATTGTCTGTGTCAAGAGTATCAGCAATCAGCAGATCATAAATATCCTGTCCCAGATAAATGGTGTTCATATCAGGCGCATTCGCATTCTTTTTGAACGGGATATTGAAGAAACTGAGATAGTTGCCTGATGCTTCAATTGTACGTACCGTATGTGAGTAATCATTGATACTGGCTACGTCAGTAAACAGTCCGCTATATTCTGCACAGCATATGTCTTCAACCTGCGCAATGGATCTAAGATCACTTATCAATTGGGATACAGGTACATATTCTTCAATTATTTTCCTGTCGTTCTTGAGACTAAGACAGAATGTACGTTTCTGCTCGTCTTTAGGCATCGGATTGTATCTCCTTTCTGTAAATGCCAGTATGACGAGTGATACGCTCAATCCAAAGACTGCTACAGCAAGTTCTATGCAAATCAGTGAGTTACGTAAGAAATGTCTTTCCTTGCGAGTAAAGGCTTCTTTGCCTGTCACCACTTTCAGATTTAAACGGGTAGCAATGATTATCACAACGCAGGTTATAACCATAAGCCCGGCAAATGTCATCAGTTCCAGCTTTGATACGCTTGCAAAATAGAGTTTGTGCATAGGTGCAAAATCAATGCTGTTGTTCAGAATATCTATGGCTATATATGAGCCATACAAGGCTAGGCCGAGTGAAAGCACGAGCATAATGGTGGCCTCTATCATCTGCATCCATGAAATACTGCTACGGCTTGCACCTATGCAGTAACGCAACAGGGTTCCGCGTCTGTTTTCATCAAGCGTCATTACCAGACGTTTAAGGAAACAGATCATTCCCACTATCAAGACAAGCATAAATACCAGTATGATTTCAACATCGTCATGCCTGATTTTCAGATAACTGTTCTGGAGTTCAAGGTACGGATGTACATTCTTGCCTTGTTGATCAAACATGTTGCTGTAATGGTAACTTCTCTGTTTGAGCAAATCATTGATGGCGTCGACATTGGCATCGGGCATAAGAACTGCATTGGGTATTGTGACGGCGTCAAGTTCTGGATGTACACTGGCGATATGCAAATAGATATCCACCTTGTCCTCTGCACTCCATGTGTCATCCTTAACCACATTGACCACTCTGTATGTCTCACTAGTCGGAGTGCCTGATTCAAGAATGGGCTTTACCTCAAGCGAGTGGATGTCACCCTTGTATTTTATTTTGTCAAGGAGTTGTTCGGAGACTATGATCTCATATGGGTTTGACGGGTAAGTGTCACCATATAGAAGGGTGAGGTTCTTATATTTGAAGTATGTGGGCGATACCATGGCTTCAGCGCTCCTGTATGTGGAACTGTAAACCGGATATTTGTTTCCATCAGCAGAAACAAAATAGTAGCCTATCAAATCGTTTGTAAGGCCATTGGAATGATTCTGGTTTCCTCCTGAACTGAATATGAAATCCTGTATGCCGGGAGCATCAAATAATTCCATAACCTTTTCAACATTTAATGATGCATAGACCTTCTTGTCAGTTGAATCTTTAAAAAGACAGTTGTATGTACGGTCCGTCTCCGGCAGGCGATTGTGGTAATAGCGGTCACGCGTAAAGAACAGTATTGCAAACAGTGATATACCTACTGCAAGACAGATTACCGTAATAAGGTTGAATATCCATTCGTTCCTCAGATTCCGGAGAGCGATCTTAATGTAATGCTGAAACATATTAAGGACTTTTTGATTTTGGTTTCGGTCCAAAATTATCTTATCGTATAACCATGTTCCAAGAAAAATGGGCAAAAACGTACTTTTTTTGTTTGTAGTGTCCAAATCTTTGACACTTTCCAGTCAATTACCTGAGTTTGTTGGACTCAAAGTGCCTGCGTATGGAGATAAAGTAGAAGATCACTCCAAAGAGATTGACAATCCAGGAGGCCCAGAAGGAACTGTGATAGCCCATGTATTCTGCGCAGAGGCCACCTATGAGCACGCCTAAACCTACGCCTGCGTCCCATGAGGTGAGAATGGAAGAGTTAGCAGTGCCACGCTGCGAGTGTTCGGCAAGATTGATGAACATGGTCTGAAAGGCCGGATACATGTGGCCGTTGCCGAGACCTATTATGAGTGCTGCACCGTAATAGCCTACAGGGTTGTGCAGGGCGGCAAAAAGGAAATAGCCGACAAGTGATACGCACATACCCATAGAGGCGTTCCGTGACACCTTACCGTCACGCAGATACCGTGCTCCCGTAAGCCTTGAAAGAATGAGACCTATGGCACAAAGCCCAAAGAAAAGTCCCGTGCCACCTGTGATACCAAGTTCCTCCTTGCCGTAAATGGCCACGTAAGTTGATAAGATACCATAACTGAAAGCAAAGCAGGCAATGCCGATGGCTTCACGCCAGCCATGGAGCAGAAAGAAACGGTCCAGTGAAAGAACTTTCTTTTCAGGTACAAAGTCACGCTTAGGCAAGCGGATTGAGATTTCCAGCAGAAGCCCTATGAATGATGCTCCAAGTGAAACCCAGAACAAGGCCTTGTAATTGCCATAGAATGCTTGAAGCAGCACAATGGCAAGTGCCGGTCCTAAAGCCATGGCCAGGTTGTTGCTGAGACCGTAATATCCGATAGCCTCACCGCGGCGTGAAGACGGGACTACATCAATGGCAACGGTACTGGCGGCTACGGTAGTAGCGCCGAATGGGGCGCCGTGTATGGTCCGGAATATGGCAAAAGCGGTCAGTGTGCCGGCAGCCAGATAGCCTGCAAAGATGCCAAAGAACAGAAGACCGCATACCACAAGCACAACCTTGCGCGGAAAACTGTCAATCAGATAACCGCTGAACGGCCTTATGAGCAGCGCCATTATGCTATATCCGGTCAGAACCATTCCGATGGTATCCTTGGTGGCCCCAAAGGTCTCGCTAAGATAGAGTGGAAGCAGTGGAACAATGAGCATAAAAGAGAAATGGACCAGAAAATTCACGGTCCATATCTTAATATAGTTAGCGTTCCAGAGTTTTTCCAGACTCATAAGACTCAATCAACAGTTTGACATATGTGCTGCATGAGGTGTGCAGTCTCTAATGCATCCTTAGAGTAATATGTGGCACCTATGGCCGATGCAATATCGGGTGTCATTACGGCTCCGCCTACTATTATGGGGCAGGTTATGCCGTTGGCACGCAGGTGCTCTATGGTCTCCTTCATGGAATCAACGGTAGTGGTCATAAGCGCGCTGAGGCCTACTGCATTGGGATGTTCGTTCTGAGCAGCCTCCAGCACGGTCTCCTTGGGCACATCCTTGCCAAGGTCTGTTACGCTGAATCCGTGGCTCTGTACCACAACCTTGACTATGTTCTTGCCTATGTCATGTACATCACCTTTTACGGTGGCAATGACAAGATGTCCTTTGGCTGCCTCCTCAGAACCTGTCTGTGCAAACTGTTCCGTGATGACGGCAAAGGCCAGTTTTGCAGCCTCGGCCGAACGGATGAGTTGCGGCATGAATACCTCATTGCGTGCAAAACGGGCACCGACATCGCCCAGCGCGGGAATGAGGATCTCATTGATGACACGGTCCTTTCCTATCTCAGGCAGTTCACGCTCTATGCAATCCTTGACGCGGTCCTTAAGGCCTTGCGCTACGGCATTATAGAGATTGTCTACAGTCTGTTCCTCCTGTGCCTGAGTGTTGAAGTATATGAATCCTGAACAACCCGGGTCATTACCTGTGAGTGCCATTGATGCCCGTACGGTTGCTACGGTATCATGGTCCAACGGGTTCATGATAGGCATGTCAAGGCCTCCCATAAAGGCCATGGCCAGGAAATTGCGGTTAAGTGTGCCACGCTCCGGCAGACCGAACGAAACGTTTGAAAGTCCTACTGTAGTGAGTACACCCAGTTTCTTGAGTTCCGATAGCGTATTGATGGTTATCTTGGCGTACTGCTGGTTTGATGATATGGCCATGACAAGTCCGTCAAATACCAGCAGACGGCGATCAATGCCCATGCTCTCGGCACGTTTGATAATGCTCTTGGCTATATCTATGCGGGATTCTGTAGTTTCTGGTACTCCGCGCTCGTCAAGCGGCAGTGTAACAGACGGTGCCTGATAGCGGGCTATGATGGGCAGCAGGCGTGACATGGATTCCTCTGCTCCGTTTACGGAGTTGATCATAGGCACACCGTTATAGAGGCGTATTGCAGCCTGAATAGCGTCCGGGTTTGATGAGTCAAGCTGTAGTGGCAGGTCACAAACCTCTTGTACTTTGCGTACAGCCTGGCACAGAAGTGCCTTTTCATCAGAGTTGGGTACTCCGCAGTTCAGGTCCAGAAAATCTGCTCCGGCATCCTTTTGTGCAAGTGCCTCATGCTGCAGGTACTCAAAATTACCCTCGGCAAGGGCAGCCTTGAGCTTTTTCTTACCTGTTGGATTAAGGCGCTCACCGCATATGAGACCCTTCTCAAGACGTAGCAATATGGTTGATGAACATATATATGTGCCGTCCGGCTTTGAAATACCGGGTGCAGGCTGTCCCTTATAAACCGATATGGCCTTGATTGTAGAGGGCGATGAACCGCAGCATCCGCCTATGATGTCGGCACCGGCCTCAATCAGGTCCTTGGCGGCAGCGGCAAACTGCTCATCGGACCAGTTATATACAACCTCACCGTTACGCATCTCGGGCAGACCCTTGTTGGGCTGAGCCAGGATGGGGCAGTTGGCGAACGGTTTCATACGGCGGACCACCTCAATGACACCTGCCGGGTTGGTTGAGCAGTTGACTCCAAGCGCATCGACACCAAGTGAAGAAAGGGTCAGGGCAACAATCTCAGGTGTGGAACCTGTGAGCGTGCGGGCCTGCTCATCAAAAGTCATGGTTGCGAATATGGGCTTACTGCATACGTCTCGAATGGCCAGGATGGCGGCACGCAGTTCATAAAGGTCACTGAATGTCTCCAAGAGGAAACCGTCAACACGTTCCCATGTGTATTCAGCCACCTGATGGAAATTGTCATATGCCTGTTCAAAGGTAAACGGACCTACAGGTTCCATGAGCTGGCCCGATGTGGAGACGTCAAACATCACCATAGCGCGGTTGCCTACGGCTGTACGAGCGTTTTTGATGGCTGCATCGGCTATCTCCTGCCATGTATATTCTTTTGACTGCCACTTGGCAGGGTTCAGTTCAAATGAGTTACAGGTAATGTATTGTGCTCCGGCCTCCAGATAGTCTGTGTGCATTTTCTGTACACGTGCCGGGTTCGTAAGGTTGAGCACGGCAACGCCGTTGTGCTTGGGCTTGCCTTCATCACCTGGTTCATGGGGATGAGCATCGGCCAGCACAGTACCCTGCGCTCCGTCAAATATCTGTATCTTGTCTATTATCATCTGCCTTTTCTGTGCTTATTTGAAGAAATCCGATGCAACATAACCTATGTTGTCCATAAGTTTGCTGATGAATTCGCTCTTGTTCATGGAGTAGATGTGTATGCCGTCAACGTCATTGGCCATAAGGTCAAGGATCTGGTAACTGGTAAAGATGAGTCCGATCTCCTCAATGGCGGCCTTGTCATCCTTGTAGCGGTCAAACTGGTTAAGCAACTTGAGAGGTACCTTGCACCCTGTAACCTGAATCATTCGGTCTATCTGAGAGTAACTTGTTACAGGCATGATACCCGGAATGATTGGGGCTGTAATGCCAGCTTTACGTGCCTTGAGCAGGAAATGGTAGAATACCTCGTTGTCAAAAAAGAGTTGGCTGTCAAAGAACTCCATGCCGGAATCCTGCTTGATCTTCATGAACTCTATATCTGTAGATATGCTGTCTGCCTCAGGGTGTTTCTCGGGATAGCAGGCTCCTGCCATTCCGAACTTACCGTTATACTTGACCTTTATATACGATGCCAGATCGCTGGCATGCTTGAAATCTGAGAATATGGGTGAAGTGGTGTCCTTTGGTATGTCACCGCGCAGTGTCAGTATGTTCTCAACACCGTATGAACTGAGTTCATCGCATACGCTGTCAACCTTTTCACGGGTGGATGCCACGCAGGTGAGGTGGGCCAAGGGCTGTGCTTCAGTATTCTCCTTGATGGTCTTGGCTATCATGGCGCTGTTGGTCAAGGTGTTGCCAAGCGCACCATAGGTGACGCTCATGTAGTCGGGCTTGTAACTTGCCAACTTCTTGATAGTCTTGTCAATGAGAGTGAATGTGTCTTCCTCTCTCTTGGGAGGGAAAATCTCAAACGATAAAGTTTTCTTCTTGGCCAGAATCTCTGAAATCTTCATTCTTTCCTGTCATAGTTTAGGGACAGGCTGGGGGTACCGGTCCGTGGGTTCAACAAAATACTTTTTTCTGGTCGGGTGCAAAGGTAACATTTTTTTTGCTTAAACGGCATTAAAACATTACTTGTTGAGGTATCTTTCAGCCTCCATTGCGGCCTTGCATCCGCTGGCTGCGGCACAGATGGCCTGACGGTATGTGGGGTCAGCCACATCGCCTGCGGCAAACACACCTGGTATGTTGGTAAGCGGGCGTGCTCCATCAGTCTTGATGTAACCGTTCTCATCGGTCTCAATCCAGGGCTTGAATACATCGGAGTTGGGCTTGTGGCCTATGGCCAGGAAGAATCCGTCAATCTCACGCTCGTAATGCTCTTCAGTGGGCAGGCCCAGATCCTTGACCAGTTTTATGCCCTGCACCTTGTTCTCACCGGTAAGGCCTTCTGTGTTGTGCCCGAACAGGACCTCTATCTTGGGGTTCTCAAGCACACGTTTCTGCATTATGTCACTGGCGCGCAGGTAGTTCTTGCGTACAATCAGATAGACCTTCTGGGCCAATGTCGCAAGATATGACGCCTCCT
>Ga0310690_10007735_pt1 | contig 13782 bp, 9 predicted proteins | sample AusTroGonzalo_MG_2_FD_207661 | JGI IMG/M metagenome (GOLD analysis project Ga0310690, IMG submission 207661) | Bovine rumen microbial communities from tropical cattle in Woodstock, Queensland, Australia - Gonzalo_04 (v2) (version 2) | ecosystem: Host-associated > Mammals > Digestive system >... | reverse complement strand
TTTTATTGATGCTCATCCCGTCCGCTCCTTTCCCCGTAGATTTTTTCGTTCATTACATGGAACTCAGTACGCCGGCCATCGGCAGCATGACGCTCAGCAGGATCGCGCCGATAACAATGCTCAGCAGTGCAACCAGCGTCGGCTCAACGATGGAGATCAGGTGATCCAGCCCGTCTTCGACCTGCTCTTCGTAGATCTCGGCGATCTTGTCCATAACCTGGGGCTCATGACCGCTGGCGGCGCCGACCTTCAGCATGCGGTTATGGAAATCCGCAAACAGGCCGCTCTTGGCCACGGAGTCGGTGAAGGTTTCGTCCTTCTTCATCTCGTCCCGGATGAAGCGGACCTTTTCGATGGACTCTTCGTCCGCCAGGGCGGCGGGAGCCATTTCCAGGGCGTTCTCCATCGGGAAGCCGCTGGACATCATCAGTCCCAGGATACCGGCCACGCGGGAAGCGGACAGCTTTTCGGTCAGCTTGCGTACCGGCGGGAACAGGTTCTTCAGGAACTTCAGCGTCTTGTTGCGCGCCTTGGTCTTCAGCAGCACAAAGATCGCGATGGCGGCGAGGACCACCAGGCCGATCAGGACCAGCACGGCCCAGCCGGCATAGGTGCCGACGCTCATCAGGAAGGAACCGCTGCCGCTTGCACCAACGCCCAGGGATTCCAGCACGCGGCGGAATACGGGCAACACGCGCCACAGCAGGATGCCGATGATAACCACCAGCATAACGCCCAAAACCAGCGGATAGGTAATGGCGCTGACAGCGGCGGACCGGATCCGGCCCTCACGCTGATAATACGTGGAAAGACTGATCATAATGTCTTCCAGGCGGCCGGTCTGCTCGCCGATATCCACCATTTCGATCATGTAGGAAGGCCAGTCTTCCTCGTTTTCTTTCATAGCGACATAAAGAGAACCGGTCTCATCCACAACCTTGTACAGGTTGGTATACGGATGGATCTTTGTGTTCTCCTTCATTTCGTCTTCCGCAAGCATTTCGATGCCGTCCCGCAGCGTCATGCCGGAACTCAGCATCAGCGCGATCTGGTCGCAGAAGCTGCTCAGCTCTTCAGAGGACATAATTCTTTTTTTCTTTTTTCCTCCGATTGCCATTCGTTTCCCCTCCATCAATCTATTTCCACCATATCGGTCATACGCTTTTTCGTTCCCCGCAGTCGGATCAGTACCACCGCTCCGTTGTGTAGGTATCCGTCTTGTTCGTGGCGTTCAGTTCCGCCGTCGGATCGAAGAAGGTATCCTCTCCGTCCACCACCGCCAGCACCCACGCGTGGGGCGTTCCGGAACCCAGGGTTCCGATAATCAGCCGGGCCGGTACGCCCTGGCTGCGCAGCATGGCGCAGGTCATTGCCGACAGGTCCTGGCAGATGCCCATCTTCTTTTCCCAGCAGTACTCGATGTCGGGAAGCTGGCCGGACTTGACGGTAACGCTCTTGATAAAGTCGTAAGAGAAATTGGATACAACGTATTTTGTCACGGTTTTGAAGATATCCTTCTGCTCGGTTAGATCCTTGCACAGATCGCAGGCGACCTTGACGCATTCGGTATCCGCTGTGTAATTCACATACTGGTTCGGATACAGGAAGCAGCGCAGTTCATCCTTCATGTCCTTGGGCTGCACGACAACCTTGCCGACTTCCTTATATTTCTTCCCCTCAACGTTCCGCCACAGAGTCACCGTGTAGGGCACCCGGCCGAACTGAAGCGGGTAAACCTCATAATCGCCGTCAGAGTTGATGTCATAGTTCAGCGAGCTTCCGCCCATGGTGACGCGCAGTTTATACCTCTTGGAATCCTTCTTGGCGCGCACCATGATATATCCATCAGCGGAATTGCTGCTGTCCACGAGCAGCTTTCCGTCTTTCTGAACTTTTTTACCGCTGGCTTCAGGCATCAGGACTTCGGCATAAGAGCAAACAACAACACAGATCACCAGGGCAAACGCAATAAGCATGCCAAGTTTGCCTTTTTTGGTCATCCGAGCGAACATGTTGTTCCCCTCCTGCTATTTGATCCGTCTACAGTTATTATAAGTTTACCACATTTGAGTAAAGTTTTCAACCGGTTTGTTCATTCATGAGCCCCTCCGGTGGACAGATTCTTAAAAAAATATTAAAATATTCCTGCCGATAACGGCAACCGTTTTGATATTAATTTAGACCCTCTCACAGGAGAAAGCCCAATGCGGAGAATCATCACAGCCGCCAAAGCCACCGCTGCCCCGGGCATCAGCGACCAGGTCGTCAACGAGCTCCGGGACGCGGCGAACACGGCGAAAAATAAAACTTCAGAATTTTTCCAGAATCTTCCGGTCTTCCTGACGCGGTTGGCCATTGCCGCCGCCGTGCTGGTGGCTTTGATCTTCCTGGTGCGGTTCATCCGCATGCTTATCCGCAAGGCTGCCCGCCGCCGGGGAAAGCCAGAAGTCATTCACCAGAATGAAACTTCCCGTTCGATCGTTGCCAGCGTCGTCAGCTATATCGGTTATTTCATTGCCGTCGGCGTGTTCCTCGGCATTCTCGGCCTGGATATCACCCAGATCCTGGCCGCCGCCGGCGTCGTCGGTATCGCAATCGCCTTCGGCGCCCAGACCATGGTCAAGGACCTGCTGGCCGGCGTCCTCATCTGGGTCGAAAAAAGCATCACTATTGGGGATGTGGTGACTGTCAACGACCTGAGCGGCACAGTGGAGGCGATCTCCATCCGCACCACGACCATCCGGAATTATAATGGCAACGTCTATATCATTCCCAACGGCGATATCCGCACCGTCACGAACATGTCCCGCGGTTTCAAGCGCGCGATTGTCAACGTTCCCTGCCCCTATGAGGAAAACCAGGAGCGTCTCGTCGCTATGGTGAAGGAAGAAATGGAGATCGCGGCCAGGGAAATCGAAGGCATCACCAGCGTACCGGACGTCATGAGCATCGTCTCCTTTGAGCCCAACTCCGTAACGCTCCAGATTGCGGTGCCCTGCCCCGTCGGCCAGCACTGGCGCGTCGAGCGCGATATCCGCTCCCGCGTCAAAACCCGCTTCGATAAGGAAGGCATCATCATGCCGCACTATGCTTTCCCGAAAGAAAAACCGTGAGATTTTCTCTCACGGTTTTTTGATCCCAAGAATCAATTACTTTTTCTTCTTGTTCACGAGATCCTTCAGGGCTTTGCCGGCCTTGAAAGCGGGGGCCTTGCAGGCAGCGATCTTCACAGACTCGCCGGTGCGGGGGTTGCGGGCCACGCGAGCGGGCCTTTCCTTCGCTTCGAAGGTGCCGAAACCGATCAGCTGGACTTTTTCACCTTTAGCCATGCTCTCAGCGATCACATCGAGGATGCCGTTCAGAGCCGCTTCGGATTCTTTCTTCGTAGTTTCAGTTTTCGTCGCCAGGGCAGCAATCAGTTCTCCCTTATTCATTGAGAAAACCCTCCTTGCAAGAATTTTTGCTATTTCAGTATATACAATATCCTTTTTCTGTCAAGCGTTTTGTGGATATACTTGATTACTGCTCACAGTTTTGAGAGAATAGTTCACGAGGGGAACCGGATTCGGGTTCAGGCAGGCGGCGCATCTTTTTTTGAAGTCTCTGGAGTCCTTGGTAATAAAGGGTCCTTTCGTTTTCCGCCTGACGAGGGGAACCGGATTCGAGGGGAACCACATACGCTCCGTCTCCTCCATTGCGGGAGTCCCTAATTCGGACAGCTTAATTATATCACAGGTATAGGATGAAAAAAAAGGAAATAAACTGAAATCCTTTTCAAAATCCCAGCAAAATGTGGTATCATGTCTCATCTGATTTTTTATCCGGACCGGAGGAGACCTCATGCTGCCGAAACTCATCGTGATCGAAGGAACAAATGCCTCAGGAAAAAGCTCCCTGGGCATCGCTCTGGCTTCCCGTTTCGGGGGCGAAATCGTCTCCGCGGATTCCCGCCAGGTCTATGAGCGCATGAACCTCGGTTCCGGCAAGGTCACCCCTGAGGAAATGCAGGGCGTTCCGCATCACCTGCTGGATGTCCGCAAGCCCGGGGAGTTCTTTTCCATGGCGGATTTCCAGCGCCTCGCCTATGAGGCCATCGACGGGATCATTGCCCGCGGCCATGTTCCCTTCCTCGTCGGCGGTACCGGATTATATGTGGACGCCGTGGCTGACGGCTATGAGCTCAGCGACCGGGCGCCGGACCATTCCCTCCGCGCCCACCTGGAAACCTTTGACACCCCCGCCCTCTATGACATGCTAAAGGAGAAACTCCCGGATACGGAAATCGATCCCCGCAACCGCCACCGCGTCATGCGCGCCCTCGAGCGCCTCGCGGCCGACGATTACCGCCCCATGGGCAAATCTCCCCGTTATACCCTCCTGAAACTGGGCGTTACCTGGCCCCGGGAAATCCTGAAACAGCGGATCGACGAGCGGCTGGAAAAGCGCCTGAACGAAGGCATGGTGGATGAAGTAAAAGCCCTGCTGGATGACGGTATCTCCGAGGAATTCCTCACCAAACTGGGCCTCGAGTATAAATACCTGACCTGGTACCTCACCGGCAAAATCACCTATGAGCAGATGGTGGAGGAACTGGGCAACGCCATCAAAAAGTTCGCAAAGCGCCAGATGACCTGGTTCCGTAAGGATCCCCGTATCCATTGGCTCGACATGTCCCAAGACCCAATAAAAGAAGCTTCCGATCTCATCGAAAGCTTCCTTTAATCCTGAAAATAATCTGTTTTAAATCTTAATCATCAGCTCTGAACGCATAGATGGTTGTTGTATCATACTTCTCGCCCGGCCGCAGGATCGTCGTTCCGGGGAAGTTGGAATGATTCGGATCATCCGGGCAGTGCTGCGTTTCCAGGCAGAATCCGGAATACTTCGAATAATCCATGCCTTCCTTGCCGCCCTTGATATCAAGCGTGCAGGCTGTATACAGCTGGACCGCCGGCTGGTCGGTAATGACTTCCATGTACCGTCCGGTTTCCTCGTGCCATACGCTGGCGCAGGCGCCCATAGCAGAGCCCTTGCGCAGCACGAAGTTGTGATCGTATCCGCCTGCGGGAATCATCTGCGGGCAGGTTTCATAAACCTCCAGCCCTTCTTCGATTAGCAGGCCGTCCCGCAGATCCAGCGGCGTGCCTGCCACGGCCATAAAGTCGCCCGTGGGAATCAATCCCTCGTCCACTTCCGTGATTACATCCGCGTCAATGGATACGACGTGATCCTTCACCGTGCCGTGCTTGTGGCCGCCCAGGTTGAAGTAGGTATGGTTCGTCAGGTTGCACAGTGTGGGCTTATCTGTCGTCGCTTCATACCGGATGCTCAGGTCGCACATATCGTTCCACGTATAGGTGACCGATACGTCCAGGTTGCCCGGATAATTCTCTTCGCCATCCGGGGACACCCGATGGAAGGTTACGGAATCAGAGTGGGCGCCTTCCCTGGCCATACCTTCCCACAGATGCATGGAGAATCCGACCTTGCCTCCGTGCAGGTGATTGACGCCGTGATCGTTCAGGGCCACCTGGTATTCCGTGCCGTCAATGGAGAATTTCCCTGCACGGATCCGGTTGCCGTACCGGCCGACCGTATCCCCGAAACAGCCGTGGGGCCCGAGATACCGGTCCAGGCTGTCAAAACCCAATGCCACGTCGTCCATGTTGCCGCCGGCGTCCGGAACGATAATCGAGGTGCAGATCGCGCCCCATTCAATTACGCTCACCGAAGCGCCCATGGCGTTGGTCATCGTAAACTTGCGGACATCTTCCCCGTCCGGCGTTTTTCCCCATACTTCAACCTTAATGGACATCTTCTTCTCCCCCTCACATCTTCTCGTCTACAAGCTTCTGCAGTTCGTCCATGAAAGCCCCGACGTCCGTGAACTTCCGGTACACCGCGGCAAACCGCACATACGCCACATCGTTCAGGTCCTTCAGCTCGGCCATCACCATATCACCGATTTTTTCTGAAGAGATTTCCCCTTCCATGGTGGCATACGCCTTCTGCTCGATCTTGGTCACGATTTCGTCAATCTGCTGCATGCTCACCGGCAGCTTGTCGCAGGCGTGTAGGATACCCGCCTTGATCTTCTGCCCGTCAAAACCTTCCCGGCGTCCGTCGCGCTTCACGACAAACAGCGGGCTCAGCTCCACTTTTTCATAGGTGGTGAACCGTCTGCCGCAGTTGATGCATTCCCGCCGCCTGCGGATACTGTTGCCGTCATCCGTGGGCCGGGAGTCAATGACTTTGCTGTCCACGCAGCTGCAATACTGACATTTCACGCTTTAATCCTCCATCACTCAATTGTTCCCAGTTCCTTGAACATTTCCTTGTTCGCCTTGTACAGCTTCTGGTATACCGCGTATACCTTCTCGTACTTCGGAATGTTCTCGGCAATCGGATCCTGCGCCGGATTCACATGAATCATCGCGCGGCAGGCTTCCTGCACGCTGCCGTACAGTCCCGCGCCGACGCCGGCCAGGATTGCCACGCCCAGCGCCGGGCCTTCGGTATTCACCGTGGTAGCCACGGGGCACTTCATGATATCGGCCAGCATCTGCCGCCACAGGGGGCTCTTTCCGCCGCCGCCGCAGGCCAGCATCGTCTCAGGTGCAACGCCCATTCCGGCCAGCACGCCCAGGCAGTCATTCAGGCTGAAGGCAACGCCTTCCATAACGGCGCGCAGCAGGTCCCGGCGCTGGTGCATTGCGCTCAGGCCGAAGAAGATGCCGCGGCAGTCGCTGTCGAGGTGCGGGGTCCGCTCGCCCATCAGGTACGGCGCATAGATCAGCTTGTTCGCGCCGATGGGGCTCTGGGCCGCTTCCTTGTTGGTCAGTTCATAGGTGTCCACGCCCATGGCTTCCGCCGTGACCTTTTCAGCCGCGCAGAAGTTGTCGCGGAACCACTTCAGGCTCAGGCCGGCCGCCTGGGTCACGCCCATCACGTGCCACGCACCGGGAACCGCGCAGCAGAACGTATGCACACGGCCCTTGGGGTCGATGGCCAGCTTGTCGGTATGCGCGAATACAACGCCGCTGGTTCCGATCGTCGTGAAGGCTTTGCCGTCTTCCACGACGCCCGTGCCCACAGCCGCCGCCGCGTTGTCGCCGGCGCCGCCGACGACCAGCGTCTTCTCGCTCAGTCCGGTCAGGGCCGCAGCCTTCGCGGAGATGTGGCCGGTCACTTCGCAGCTTTCATAGACCTTCGCCAGCATGCTCTTGTCGATGTCCAGGATCTGCAGCAGCTCGTCGCTCCAGCAGCGGTTCGGAACATCCAGCATCTGCATGCCGCTGGCGTCGGAAACTTCCGTCGCAAAGTCGCCCGTCAGCATAAAGCGGACATAGTCCTTCGGCAGCAGCACATGCTTGCACTTCTTGTAGTTTTCCGGCTCATGGTTCCGCACCCAGATCAGCTTGCTCAGGGTGAATCCCGGCAGCGCGGGGTTGGCAGTGATCCGGATCAGGTTATCGTATCCGACCTTGGCCGTGATCTCTTCACATTCCTTGGCAGTCCGCTGATCGCACCAGATGATGGACGGGCGGATCACTTCGTCGTTCTCGTCCAGCATAACCAGGCCGTGCATCTGGCCGCTGATGCCCAGGGAAACGACGTCGTCCTTGCTTACGCCGCTCTTCTCCAGCACAGTATGAATCGTGCTGACCGCCGCGTTGTACCAGTCTTTAGGTTCCTGTTCAGCCCAGCCGTTCTGCGGCTGATACATCGGATATTCAACCGTCGCGGAGCAGATGCCCTTGCCGTTCTGGTCGAACAGAACTGTCTTTGTACCGGAAGTGCCCAGATCAATACCAAGCAGATACTTCATATGCTTATCCCTCTCTGTCCACAAAATATAGTGGTTATCGCTGTTCTCTATTATAAAATTGTGCCTATAACCTGTCAACCCGTGAAATCCTCATTTCACGGGTTGACATCATCACCAAATATTCAATTATTTCACATTCTACCGTGTCATTCTGAGCAAGGGCGTCAGCCCGCGTCGAAGAATCCCCTTATAGTTCCCGCTGCAGAATAGCAAGCACAAGCCAGAATGTCATCCCGACCGCAGTTGGAGGGATCTCACCCGCCGCAGCGGCCTGCCGGCTCACTTCGCCGCTTCCGCCGCCTCAATCACTGCGTAGAACGCCGGCTTCGGATTCATGCTCTTGTCAAACAGCAGCGGATACTGCCCGGAGCGCCAGCTCATATTGTCCGTCAGGCCCCATACCTGCACGGCTGCCGTCTGGTCCGCGTGGCTCAGCATGATTTCCATCATGACCTTGTATTTATCGGCCTGCGCCTGCAGGTTCTTTTCCGTGAAGCTGCTGATACCTACATCCAGCTCGCTCACGCGCAGCTGCAGTCCCAGGTTTGCGATGGTATCCACCGCCGTCTTGATCAGCTGGTTGCTGGGCTGTCCGGTGGTGTGGTGCATCTGGAATCCGTATCCGTCGACCGTACCGTCGGCGATCAGGCTCTTCAGCAGTTTCACGATGCCGTTCAGCTTTCCGGTGTAAGCAGTGTTGTAGTCGTTGTAGCACAGTAGCACGCCTTCCGCGGCATACTTCTTCGCGTATTCAAACGCCCGGTTCACGAAGTCTTCCCCGATGGTCTTATACCACGGAGAAGTCTTCCGCAGCCAGTTGGTTCCGTCATCGATCGCTTCGTTCACAACGTCCCAGCTGACGATCACGCCCGGATACTTTTCTTCCGTCTGGGTCAGCACTTCGCGGATGTAGTTCTCCAGCCGTGCCAGCATGACTTCCCGGCTGCACAGGGGCTTGCTCACGTCGTATCCTTCATGGAAGAAAGCTTCCGGCGTCTGGCTGTGCCATACCAGCACATGCCCGTGCACCTTCAGTCCGTGCTCCTTCGCGAAGTCCAGCAGCGGCTTCGCCGCGTTGAAGTGTACGGCCACCGCCGTCTCGTCGTCCTTCACCAGCTGCCTGCTCTTCGAAACGTCCAGCACGCTGTCCGGCTTCAGTTCGTTTTCCGGCGTCAGGATATTGAACTGCTTCAGGATCAGCTCCTGCAGATCCTTGTTGAACGCGAAGACCTGCTGCGGAACCGCCGCGCCGAAGTCAAACTTCCCGGCGTACGCGTCCTTCAGGCTCGGAATCTCACCGGTCACCTGCTGGATCACTGCCGGCGCTTCCGTGGCCTTCGGTACCGGAATCCCGTTCGGGGATTCAAGGCGGAAGTTCCGGATTTCATAGCTGATCTCCGGATTGCCGTCTGTTTCTACATATAATACATAGGAGTCGAATTCGGCGGGAGTGAACTTGCCCTGCAGCTTGGTCCATTCGCCCTTCTTCACCTTTCCGGGCACCAGCCGGTCCCATCCGGTTCCGGAGACATCGCTCCGCTCCATGGAGATGATGAAGTTGGCGTCATCCGCCTCATTCTGCAGAATCTCAACGCTGACCACATACTCATTGCCCGCGACCAGTTCAAAGCTCCGTCCCGGAGAGTTCCAGTCCGCCGTCCGGCCTTCGGTCTTCAGGGTTGCTTCGGTCGTATGGTAAACCTTCTGGGCACCCCGGGCATACCATCCATCGTCCCCGGCAGCGAAAGCGGATTCATAGATCACAGCGTTTTCCGCCACGGCAGGAATCCAGACCATTCCCAATACCATGACCAGCATGAGGCTGATCAGTGAACGCATCCATTTTCTGCTCTTCATGAATAATCCCTCCTGTTCCTTTCTGCCTCTATCTTACACGCAAAGCCTGATCATTTCAACAACAAATTTGTTCGTACAAAAAGGGGCCAGCTTTCGCTGGCCCCAAAGAAACCTTTTTTCTTTCAGCTGAAGTCCGAAGGGGTTTAAGGGGGCGATCGGAAAGCCCCCTTATTCCTCGCCTCACTCATGAGGGTGAATGCTTATTAGTCGAAGCAGTCACCAACATGGTTGATCAGCAGCTGTCCGCCCAACGGAGTGTCATACTCTTCGAAGTGCGCCCAGGTGTCGCCGCCGGTTTTCGGCTTCTTGTTTCCGGTCTCCGGCGTGTTCACATACCTGTTCGTGAAGGTCGTCACTGCGCCTTGCGTGGCCACGTTAACCAGGGTGTATCCAGGCACAGTCTGTTCAGTCCAGGTGTAGGTCACAGGTACTCCGTTTACTCTGGTCGGCAGGTTCTCAACCGTTGCGGTCCAGTTGTTCTCCGCATTCAGCAGGACAACCGTTCCGTTGCTCAGCGTCATGTGGATGCTTTCCGGACGTGCGGCCACGGCGTTTCCGTTATGCTGCCAGACCTTTGTCACCGTCGCGCTGGTCAGTTCAGGCTTGTAGACGTTCACGATGTCATATCCCTTGATGACCGCCTCGTACCATGCGACCGCGTCTTCCTTGATGGTGTAGCTGATCGGCTCGCCCGCTTCGGTGAACCTCGGCATACCGGTGAAGGTGTACTTCCATCCGGAAGCCTCAGTCAGCTCAGCGCTTGCCACTTCGACGTTGTCCGCCAGCAGGCGTACCGTGATGGACGCCGGCCGGTTGCCGTCCTTGTTGCCGTTGTCGTCCCAGCTCTTGGTGACCGGGATGTCGATCGGCGTGTCGTCGAGTTCTTCAGGCTCGAACTCGAAGGTCTTTTCGATGACCAGTGTGCCAGGCACCAGGATGTTGGTGATCGTATAGCTCTTGGTTCCGGGTGTCACTTCGACGGTGTAGCCTTCGGGCACTTCCAGTTCCGCAACGCTGTATACGATGTTCCGTGCGTTGATGCTGTTCTCGTTCGCGTTGGTCTTCAGCATCAGGTCGTTCCAGGTGTAGGTCCACTCATTGGCTTCGCTCAGTACCACGGGTTCGCCTTCCGCAGCGCCGTCTGCGAACAGCTGCACGCGGATGCTTGCCGGGCGCTTCTGCGCCGCGTTGTCCTGATCGTCCCAGACCTTCTTGACCGTCATACTGGTCTTTTCAGGTCCGTAGGTGTTGGTCAGCGTAGTCAGCGTTCCGTTCACCGCCGTGCCCGTCAGCGTGTAGCCGTTTCCGGGATCACGTTCGCTCCAGCTGTATACGATATCCTTCTGCTCCGCATCTACCATCGGCAGATCCTTCAGCGTCGAGGTCCAGCTGTTGCTCAGGTTCAGGGTTACGCTCTTGCCGGTGGGCTGGCCGTTCGCCAGCAGATCCACCGTCAGGCTGATCGGCCGCAGGCCGTCACGGTTGTGGTCGTCGTTCCAGACCTTCCGTACGGAGGCGAACACGGTCTTCATCGTGTCTTCCACTGTCAGGATGATGTTGTCGTCCTCGTCAGTGGTCGTCGTTCCGTCGGTCCAGATGGTGCCGGACTCATCCACACTGAAGGAGGTGTTTTCCGCAAGGTTGTAGCCGTACGGTGCCTTTTCTTCATGCAGGATGTAGGTCTTGCCGGTTTCGATGTTCTCCAGTTCAACCGCGGCCTTGCCGGAGGTGAACTCGAACACTACTTCGGTCGTACCGTCTGTCTTCGGTTCGAGGATCTGGATCACAGCGCCCTCCAGCATGTGCTTGTCAGCCGCATCCAGCTTCGCAGCCTTCACGGTGATGTTTGTGAAGGTGATTCCGAGATCACCGGTCGGCGGATCCGTAATGATCCTGCCGTTGCGATCGTCTGTCAGCTTCACAACGATGGTCTCGGTGTGTGCGTCGTAGATGACCGTCTTGTCCTTCGCATCGTCCGCCGGGATCACTTCAGCAATCACATAGGTGATTTCTTTGGTGTCGACAACCTTGCCGTCCGCATCAATCATATCCGCTTCGGTGTAGTTGATCGGATCGAAGGTTACCAGTCCGTCAGCCGTGCAGGTCTTGATCTGGTCTTCGCCCGCAGCATTCTTCAGGATATTGCCTTCAGCATCCATCAGGGCGAAGCTGAATTCGCCATCCTTCAGTTTGCGGTTCACGAGCACCTTGTGTGCGGTGAAGGTGATCTGGCCTTCCGCCGTGTATTCATTCCTGAATTCAGGCGTTACGAAGGCCTCGCCATTCGCATCCGTGAACGTTACATCCAGTACGCCGTCGCGGTCCGCGTCGGATACGGTGATCGTTACCGCGTATTTAGTCGGATCGTAGGTTACGCCGTCCAGCTTGTTGTTCTCGTCTGCGCCTTCCGGAATTTCTTCCATGATCACGCAGTCATAAGTTACCTTCTCAGCGTAGGTACCGTCATCCTTCTTCAGGTCATCCATGGTGTAGGTGAACTTGTCGAAGTCTGCCGTCTGACCGGCTTCAACGGTCTTCACATCAAGGAGCTGGGTCGGTACGCCGTTTTCAACCAGGCACAGCAGGAAGGTGAATGTCTTGCCGTACAGTTTCTCGTTCGCAGCCTTCTTCGCGTGGAGTTCAGCTTCGCCCGTAGCCGTGTACGTGTTCACAAACTTCGGAGTCGAGAAGTTCGCGCTGTTATTGTACGTTACATCCAGGGTTCCGTCACGGTCCTTATCGGATACAGTGATGATTACCGGATACTCTGTTGTGTCGTACTTGACGCCCTCCAGCATGCTGTTCTTGTCTGCGCCATCCGGAATCTGTTCCTTGATGATGTAGCAGTAACTTACGCTCTGCTTCAGGCTGCCGTCCCTGTTCTTCAGAATCTGTTCAGTGTAGTCGAACGGCTTGAAGTTCCAGGTTTCACCGGCTGCGATTGCATCGCTGACTTCGATCGCATCCTTGCCTTCAACGATCTCGAGCTTGCCTTCCGTATTCATCTTCGCTTCGTACAGCTCGAACTTGAATGTCTTGCCGTACAACGCTTCGTCCGTGGCCTTTTCAGCGCTCAGCTGTGCGTGGCCTTCAGCGGTGTAGGTGTTCGTGAATACAGGAGTCGTGAAGGTCGGATCATTGTTGTACGTTACATCCAGGATTCCGTCACGGTCCTTATCGGATACAGTGATCGTTACCGGATATTCTGCCGTGTCGTACGTGACGCCGTTCAGCTTGTTGTTCGCATCCACGCCATCCGGAATCTGTTCCTTGATGATGTAGTGGTAGCTTACATCCTTCTTCAGGCTGCCGTCGTCGTTCTTCAGATCCTCCTCGGTGTAGTCGAATTGCTTGAAGGACCATCTCTGACCAGCAACAACTGCTCCACTAACCTCTACCGGATCCTTGCCCGCAATGATCTGCAGCTTGCCTTCTGCGTTCACTTCAGCTTCGTACAGTTCGAACTTGAACGTCTTGCCGTCCAGGGCCTTGTCCGCTGCCTTCATGGCGTTCAGGTTCGCATGGCCCTTGGCGGTGTAGTCATTCTCGAAGGTCGGTGTTACGAACTTCTCGCCCTTCTCGTCTTTGTACGTTACATCCAGCACGCCGTCGTGATCCGCATCGGATACAGTGATCGTTACCTTGTATTCAGTCGGATCATAGGTGATGCCATTCAGTACATAACCATTGCTAATAGCTGCCTGCGGAATCCATTCTCTGATTACATAATCATAGCTGACTTCAGTGTTGTAGCCTATGATCTTGCCATCGGCATCCTTGATCGCAAGGTTGTCCATGGTAAATTCAATTTCTTTGAAGTGTACTGTACCGCCGGCGCTAACGCCCTTGGTATCTACAGCCTTGCCTTCTTTACCATTGACTACTTCGTATAGGTTGAAGACAAATGTCTTTCCTTCCAGCTTCTTGTTCGAAGCCTTCATCGCGTGCAGCTGAGCTATGCCCTTCGCAGTGTACGTGTTCGTGAATCCTGCCGTCTGTACAAGCGCGCTGCCGGTATCGGCAACCAGGTTGCCCTTGCCGTTATCCACTACAACAATCGTAATGGTCTTGTCCGCGCTGTCATACGCAACGCCGTT
>Ga0310690_10007734_pt1 | contig 13783 bp, 10 predicted proteins | sample AusTroGonzalo_MG_2_FD_207661 | JGI IMG/M metagenome (GOLD analysis project Ga0310690, IMG submission 207661) | Bovine rumen microbial communities from tropical cattle in Woodstock, Queensland, Australia - Gonzalo_04 (v2) (version 2) | ecosystem: Host-associated > Mammals > Digestive system >... | reverse complement strand
TGGTGCTGCTGTGCCTGTTCCGGAGCCGCAGCGTGATCCACCTGAACCTACAGGAATGCCGGATTGACCGGAAAAGCATGCGGGAAATCATTCGGATCGGCTTACCGGCCGGACTGCAGGGGAGCCTATTTTCCATCTCGAATGTGCTGATCCAGTCCTCGGTGAATTCCTTCGGATCGCTGGTGGTGGCAGGGAACGGCGTGGCCTGCAACATCGAGGGTTTCGTCTATACCTCGATGAATGCACAACACCAGACGGCGATGACTTTTGCCAGCCAGAACTACGGCGCTGGCAAGGCAGACCGGGTGAGGAAAGTGCTGTGGTGCTGCCTGGGCACAGTGACGGTAATCGGCCTGGGGATGGGACTGCTCTTCCGCCTGCTTGGCCCGGATCTGATGAGCCTGTACAATTCTGAGCCGGAGGTTATTGCAAACGGGCTGATTCGCATGGACATCATCATGCCGACTTATTTCCTGTGCGGGCTGATGGACGTGATGGTCGGACAGCTGCGGGGTATCGGCTTCTCGGTCATGCCGATGGTCGTATCCCTGACGGGAGCGTGCCTGCTGCGAATCGTATGGATCCTGACGGTATTCGCGCAGGACCACTCGCTGACGATCCTGTATCTGTCCTACCCGGTGAGCTGGTTTGTAACTTTCGCGATCCATTTCCTGTGCTATCATTTCGCCGGCCGGAAACGGCTGCGCCAGATAGAGGAGCAAGCAGCATGAATCCTGTTCTCCGCACGGCCCGGGAAAAACTGAAGAGCGTAACGCCCCTGAAGAAAGACTGCGGGCGCGTCTGCGGTGCTGCATGCTGCCGGTCTTCCGAAGGTGAGGAGACGGGCATGCTTTTATTTCCGGGCGAAGAGGCGCTATATTCGGAGAAGGACGGATGGACGATCCGGGAGACGGCGGCGGGGCCGATGGTCATCTGTCCCGGGAAATGCAAGAGGGACGAACGGCCGCTTGCCTGCCGGATCTTCCCACTGCTGCCGGTGACAGGAGAGGACGGAGAGATTCGCGTCGCAGTTGACCTGCGAGCGAAGGCAGTGTGTCCGCTGGCACGGCAGGGCAGAAACGCGATGGATCCAGCCTTTATCGAAGCGGTACGGGAAGCGGGGAGCCTGCTGGCCGGGGAGGCGGAACAGGCAGTCTTTTTGAGACGGCTGGAAGAGGAACAGGAGGAACTGAAACGACTGCGGAGAGCACTGGGAGGCGGAGAACATGTTTAAACAGGTCAAGGTTAACCGTGAAGTGTTCGGGAACGGAGAGAATCTGCTGATCTGCGGAAATGTGATGAAGTTGCCGGAGGAGATTTCGGTGCTGGCTGGAAAAGCCCAGTGCGTATACGTGGATCCGCCGTTTATGACGGGAGAAAAATTCATGCGCCGCCGACCGTACGGAGAGAAAGGATGGAAAACCGGAATACCGACTCCGCGCTACCCGGCCTATGAAGACCGGTATACGAGCGAGAAACAGTACTTGCGGCTGCTGAAGCGGATCGTTTCCGTGGGGAAGGAGCTGCTGGACGGGACGGGCGTGTTTTACCTGCACCTGGACTGGCGGATGGCAGCACCGGCCCGGATCATGTGCGACAAAGTATTCGGCAAGTCCCGGTTTCTGAACGAGATCATCTGGAGCTATGAGAGCGGCGGACGGGCAAAACGTTATTTTTCCCGGAAGCACGACGCGATTTTGCTTTACGCGAAGAGCGAAAAGTACTTTTTCGACCTGACACGGGTGCCGTTGCCCCGGGGCGGAGAACGGCGGAATCATATGGCCCGCGGGCGGGACGAGCAGGGACGGATGTTTTCCCGTATCAACTCGAATGGCAAGGAATACCGCTACTATGATGACGAACCGGTTTATCCCGGCGATGTGTGGACGGATATCAGCCATCTGCAGCAGCGGGATCCGGAACGCACCGGTTACGCAACGCAGAAACCCCTGAAGTTGCTGGAGCGGCTGCTGTTGCCGGTGACAAATCCGGGAGATCTGGTGATTGACCTGTGCTGCGGCAGCGGAACGGCGCTGGAGGCCGCACAGATGCTGGAATGCAGGTACGCAGGGCTGGATCTGAACCCGGAGGCGGTTGCCGTATGCCAGAACCGGCTGGAGCAGAAGAGCCTGACCGTGATCTGTCCCTGCGGGGGAGAAGCAGAGCTGCTGACGGAGCACGACGCGGAGAACGGGCGCTTCACGATCGGAGGGCTGGAGGTCAGCCATCCGGCCTTTCCGGCAAAGACGACGCCGATGGACAACCTGGAGAGCTGGGAAACAGGGGAAATCCGGGACGGCGTATTCTACGTCGAACAGAGTTTCCGGCGCAGTTTCCGCTATCCCGAACTTCAGGAGACGCTGAAGACGAAAAAAGAGATTACTGCAATAATGACCACGGATGCCGCAGGGATCAAAAGGGCATACAGCACAAAATAATTTTGTTCCCCTTGCGTTTTGACAAAATGGGTGGTATGATAAAAACGAAAAAATGAAGAACCGCCCTCCGGACGATATGCGATAAGCTTGAAAACGAAAGGATGAATGACATGGCACCGAAGAAGAGCACAAAACCCGAGAAAGAATCCGTTTCCACAGGGAATAATATTCAGGAAGAAAAACTGAAAGCGCTGGAGCACGCGTTGGCCGACCTGGACAAGCAGTTTGGCAAGGGCGCAGTGATGAAGATGGGTTCTGAAGCGATCAACCGCGATATTCCGGTGATCCAGACCGGGTGCCTGACGCTGGACTACGCGCTGGGCGTCGGGGGCATTCCCCGGGGCCGCATTGTCGAAATCTACGGTCCCGAGTCTTCCGGCAAGACCACGGTTGCCCTGCATATTGTGGCGGAGGCGCAGAAGGCCGGCGGCATTGCTGCCTTTGTGGATGCGGAGCACGCTCTCGATCCGATGTACGCAAAGAAGCTGGGCGTCAATATAGACGAATTGTACGTTTCCCAGCCGGACACAGGCGAGCAGGCCCTGGAGATTACGGAGGCCCTGGTGCGCAGCGGCGCACTGGACGTAGTCGTCATTGACTCTGTGGCTGCGTTGGTACCGAAAGCCGAGATTGACGGCGAGATGGGGGATTCTTTTGTGGGCCTGCAGGCCCGGCTGATGAGTCAGGCGCTGCGCAAGCTGACCGGCGTGATCAACAAGACCGGGTGCGTGGCGGTGTTTATCAATCAGCTGCGCGAGAAGGTCGGCGTGATGTACGGCAACCCGGAGACGACACCCGGCGGGCGTGCGCTGAAGTTCTACTCTTCCGTGCGGCTTGACGTACGCAAGGGCGAAGCGCTGAAGAATGGTTCAGAGATCGTCGGCAACCACACGAAGGTTAAAGTGGTCAAGAACAAAGTGGCTCCGCCTTTCCGGATTGCAGAGTTCGACATCATCTATGGTGAAGGCATCAGCAAAGAGGGGACATTGCTGGATATGGCTGTCGAGTACGGCATCATTAACAAGAGCGGCGCATTCTTCTCCTATCAGGATCAGCGGCTGGCCCAGGGGCGGGACAATGCCCGCACTTTCCTGAAGGATCATCCGGAGATCACCGCGGAAATCGACAGTCAGGTCCGGGCGAAGCTGTTTGCCCCGAAGGCTCTGACGCCGGAAGAAGAAAAGGCGCTGGATGATCAGAGCAAAGAGGAAGAGGATGATCTGGCTCTTCTTGATGAAGATATTTAAAAAGTATTAGCACTCGTTGAAGACGAGTGCTAAATTTTCCTTGCAATTCAGTTGTATGGGTGATAAAATATAAGCGTACAAAGAGTTTAACGCCCGGAAAAGGTCCGGGCGGGTTTTTTCAGGAGGGATTAAAGATGGCGATTCAGAAAGAAAAAGGTTCCGTATCCATTGATGCGCAGAATATCATGCCGGTTATCAAAAAATGGCTGTATTCCGATAAGGATATTTTCCTGCGGGAGGCTGTTTCCAATGCCTGCGACGCGATTACCAAGTTCCGGATGCTTCATCCGGACAGCGAGGAAGCAATGAGCGTGACCGTGAGCGTGGACAAGGAAAAGAAGGTGATCCGGATCTCCGACACCGGCATCGGCATGACCGCGGAAGAGGTCAGAAAATACATTAACCAGGTGGCATTCTCCGGCGCGGCCGAATTCATGAAACAGTTTGAAGACAAAAAGCCGGAGGAGCAGGGCGACATCATCGGCCACTTCGGCCTGGGCTTCTACTCCGTGTTTATGGTCAGCAACAAGGTAGAGATCGAGACGCTGAGCAGCGAGGGCGAGGCGGAAGCAGTTCACTGGGTTTCGAAGGACGGGATGGACTTCGAGCTTTCAGCCGGGAAGCGCGCCGCCCATGGCACGGATATCATTCTGCACATCGCGGCGGACGAGAAGGAATTCCTGGAGATATGGCGCGTTCGGGAGGTACTGAACCGGTACTGCGGATACATGGCTTATCCGGTGATGCTGGAAGACGCAAACGCGAAGCCGGTTGAGAAGGAAGTGCCCGTGGGCGACGAGAAGAACGAGGACGGCAGCCCGAAGACCGAGAAGGTCATGGAGATTCCGAAACCCCAGCAGATCAACGATACCGCGCCACTGTGGCTGAAGAAGCCGGCGGACTGCAAGGACGAGGAATACAAGGAGTTCTACCATAAGGTTTTCATGGATTTTGAAGATCCGCTGTTCTGGATTCACCTGAACGTGGATTACCCCTTCAATCTGAAAGGCATCCTGTATTTCCCGAAGCTGAAGAATGATTTCGGTACCCACGAAGGGCAGATCAAGCTGTTTGCGGGACAGGTTTTTGTGGCAGACAACATCAAGGAGGTTATCCCGGAATTCCTGATGCTGCTCAAGGGCGTGATCGATTGCCCCGATCTGCCACTGAACGTGAGCCGGTCCTTCCTGCAGAATGATGGCTATGTAAAGAAGATCAGTGCGCATATCACCAAAAAAGTGGCAGACAAACTAAACAGCCTGATGAACACCGAACGGGAAACCTACGAAGGCTACTGGGATGACATCGCTCCCTTCGTGAAATACGGCTGCATCAAGGACAGCAAATTCTTCGAGATGGTGAAAGGCGCCATCCTGATGAAAAAAACCGACGGGAAATATTCCACGCTGGAAGAATACAAAACTGCCAACTTCGACAAGACGGAGAAGAAGGTCTACTATACCAACGATGAGAAACGCCAGGCGGCCTCGGTAAAACTGTATACTGACCGGGGAATCGAAGTGGCTGTGATGAACACCCTGATTGATGGGAACTTTATGAGCTTCATGGAGTATCAGGGCAAGGAAGAAGACCGGATGACCTTCGCCCGTGTGGACGCGGACATCGACGGCCTGAAGGAGGACTCAGAGGAAGGGAAGGAGCTGGATGCGGAAAAACTGCAGACCCTTTTCCGCGGGGCGCTGGGCAAGGAAAACCTGGAGGTAAAGCTGGAAAGCCTGGGCGACGCGGACATGTCCGCTATGGTGACCGAGGATGAGCAGATGCGCCGGTATAAGGAAATGAGCCGGATTTACGGACAGAGCTTCCCGATGCCGGACAGCTTTACACTGGTGCTGAACCGCAGGAATGCCACGGTGCAGGCGTTGGCAGAGCGGGATCCCGAAGACGAGATCACGAAGATGATCTGCTGCCAGGTATATGATCTGGCGCGGATGGCTGCGCAGCCGCTGGAAGCCGAGGAGATTACCGCTTTCCTTGAAAGAAGCAGGAAACTGCTGGCAATGATTGTGAAGTGAGACCAGGGGGCTTTCCGGTCACTCCCCGGACCCCTTCGGATCGCATGGGAGTGTGGATAATTGCTGGATAAGATTATGAAGTGAATAAAAAAAGCGTCCGGATGTGATTCCGGGCGCTCTTTGAATACCTCAACGAATTACTGGGGAACTGCCTGGATGGAAGCCATGATGATGCCGGCAGCGGTCTTGGCGTTGTCATCTTCGACCGGTCCGACAACCACTTCGAGGATGTAACCAGCTTCGGTGGTGAAGGCGATATTCATGGTCTTGTTGGCGGGCATTTCATAGGTAACGCAGGGCAGACCATTCACGGTACCGGTTTCGATCTCGGTGGCGCCGACTCCGGGCAGGGCTTCGGTATAAGCTTCCAGGGTCATACCTTCCACGTTCACATACTGAACGGCAACAGCAGAGCCGTCTTCCGCAGCGAAGTATCCGATATAGCTGTCATTGGGCAGCTCAGCCGATTCCAGACCTTCGGGGATAAAGAGCGCGACAGCGATCTGTTCGAAGGTGTAGAAGTTACCGTTGACGCCGCTGTTTTCGAGCAGGGGCTCAACCTGCTCCCAGGTAATTTCGTTGTCAGCCAGGGCGGTGCAGCCGCACAGCAGGCACAGGGCCAGAACCAGAGCAAACAGTTTCTTCATATTCTTTTCCTCTTTCCTTCAGGGACTTTTTCCCCGATCTATTTTTGTCATGCAGTCGCATAACCTAAAAGATTATATGCAAACGATTTCCCAAAGTCAAGAAAAACAAACAGAAACAAGCCTTCCCGGACTAAAAATACAAATGGAAGGGACAAAAACAGGACTGGATGCTCAAAGATGAATTGATCAGATTCCCCTGAAGGAGAATTCAAAATACAAAGGTTTCGAAACATCCGGCAGGTACTCCGGGTGGGTTTGCGCACCCCAGCTGTCATCTCCGCCGACGCCCATCTGAATCGCGCTCATCTTCAGGACAGTATAAGCTGCGGGAGGCAGTTCATACCAATGGGCTGCGTTTTCAAGCTCGTGAGGCGTATAAGGCAGGGCAGAAAACTCACCGCCATTCAGCCAAAGCTTCAGCCCCTGACCCTTTGCGTTCGTAATCTCGGCCCAGCGAACACCGGTGCGGTTGCCGCATTCCTGGGGCAGGAGATAAGGAGTCAGGTTTTCTGACGCGCGATAGTTCCAGATCCCCAGGCGCGTGCCTTCCCGCCGGTCGATATAGTTCTCCTCCGGCCCGAGACCAAAGAAGCGAACCCGGTCATAGTCCGCGTCAAGCTTCGTGATCATGCCGAATTCCGGCATCACCCCGAGTTCCTTTACGGGATTATAATCCAGGCGGACATCCACTCTGCCGCAGGGACGGATGCGGTAAGTTACGGCGCAGGAGGCTGCGGGGCTGACCGGCAGATCGTAAATCATGACAAAGGTAACAGTGCCGTCGTTCTCCTTCACTGGCCTGACCATGGCATTTTTTTTCATGGTCTCCGGATCAAAGGCGGTCGAGGCATAGAGGGAGGCAATCTTCCACTGAGCGTAGTGCTGGGGCATTTTGCTGCCATAGTCGTTATTGATCGGAGCACGCCAGAAGTTCGGCATGAGCGGCGCTTTCAGCAGCTCCGCGTTCCCCCAGCGGTAGGAGGTCAGCGCACCGGTGAGGCGGGAAAACTGAACGCTGAAATGCTCGCCACGGACGGATATGTTCCATGGACTGGACATGCTTTGCAGGTCCCCGCTCAGGCGACGGCAGGTCTTTTCTTTTTTCACACTCCACACACCCTGGCCGAAGGCAATCTCATAACCTGCCGGGGCCCAGGGAGTATCTTCCCGCAGGCGGAAGGAGACGGTGACCGCGTATTCTCCAGGCTCTGTCTGAGCACCGAAGGGCAGCGGATACACTGCGGAGGACAGCGGCTTCACGTCCGTCATGATCTCCTGCCGGTCGATCTCCATCCCGTCTTTCTCCAGAATTGCCAAGCAGCGGAAAGCGGAAGTCGGGGTGAACATATGGCGATTGATTACTTCCATCTTTTCCGCGTCCGGCCTGACGACAATATCCTGGTAGTTATATTTAATCTCCTGCAGCTTCGGAGTTCCCCGCCCGTCGGCAAAGACAATGCCGTTACCGCAGAAGATGCCATCTGTCGGCCGGTCATCCCAGTCCCCGCCGTAGGAGAGGGTTTCTTTACCGAAACGATCCCGGGTGACCAGCGCCTGGTCGATAAAGTCCCAGATGAAGCCGCCCTGATAGAGTTCCTCCTCATATGCCATTTCGGTATACTTGTGCATGGCACCGTTGGAGTTGCCCATGGAATGGGTATACTCGCAGAGGATAAAAGGTTTTTCCCGGTGTTCCTTCAGATACTTCCGGATCTGAGAAGCAGGGGTGTACATCTCGGTTTCCACATCCGTGATTTCACGGAGACGCAGATCCGGATACAGGAAGTCGACCTGATGATCCCCCTCATAATGCACGGGACGGGTGGGATCGAGACGTTTGAACTCCCGGCTCATTTCCAGGATCACGGTGCCTGTGAGGCTTTCGTTGCCGCAGGACCACATGACGATACAGGGATGATTCCGGTCCCGGCCCACGATCGAACGGATCCGGTCCAGCAGGAGGGGCTCCCACTCCTTCAGGCAGCCGGGGAACATCTCCTCTTTCCCGATATATCCCTGGAAGAGCATGTCCCACATCCCGTGGCTTTCCATATTATTTTCATCTATCACGTACAGACCCAGTTCGTCGCATAGGCGGTAAAGCGCACTTGTGTTCGGATAATGGCTGGTGCGGACGGCATTAATATTATTCCGTTTCATCAGGAGCAGATCCCGACGGATCTTTTCCTCTGTTACGGCGCGGCCGGTTTCTCCGCAGAAGTCATGCCGGTTGACGCCCTTGAAGACCACGCGCACTCCGTTCACGCGGATAATGCTGTCCTTGATTTCGATCTTCCGGAAGCCGATGCGCTGGATAGAGATCTCCTCTGTTCCGTCCGGTGCTGCGAGGAGAAGCTCCAGAAAGTATAGGTACGGGTCTTCGGCGGACCAGAGGCGGGGACCATTCACGGTGAGACTGCCGGATGATTCTGTTTCACCAGAGACGTTGCTCTCAGCTTCCGCAAGAATCTTTTCTCCGTCCTTCAGGCGGAGACGAAGACTTGCCCCGCCCGGCGCGGATACCTTTGCCTTCCACTGCAGAATGCCTTTGGTGAAGGTCTCATCCGGCAGCGCGGTAACGTTCAGATCCCACAGATGCACGGCGGGGACGGCGTAAAGATACACATCCCGGTAAAGACCGGAGAAGCGCAGGAAATCCTGGTCCTCCAGCCAGCTGCCGGCGCAGAAACGGTATACGCGGCAGGCCAGCTTGTTTTCTCCGGATTGCAGGGCATCCGTCAGTTCGAACTCATGGGGCGTAAAGCTGTCCGAGGAAAAGCCGATATAGGTTCCGTTCAGCCAGACGGCAATGCAGCTTTCCGCTCCCTGGAAGGAGATGAAAACACGCTTCCCCTTCATTTCCTCCGGCAGGCGGAAATGCTTTACATAGCAGGCGACGGGATTATAACTTTCCGGCAGCTGCCCGGGGCGGAGATCCTCCAGACCATCCCAGGGATACTCTGTGTTGCAGTATTGGGCATGACCCCAGCCTTCCAGCTGGATATGCGCGGGTACATGGATATCATCCCAGCCGCGGCAGTCAAAATCAGGCTGCTCAAACCCCGGAATAATCTGGGCCGGATTCTTCGCGTGGAAGAATTTCCAAAGCCCGTTCAGCGGCAGACGGAACAACGGTCTGCACTCGTGATCGGAATGGGGATCCAGACGGTTCTCACGAAAATAACCGGGATCCTTGAGTTGATTTTCATTAAACATATACAACCGCCTTTTGCTTTTTCTATTTTATGTTCATACTATATCACAGACGGGAAGGATTGCCTATTATTTCCTGATAAATCTCTTTATTTTTTCGTTTTCTTCATGATCAGCACAATTGCCAGCGGAACCAGAACAATCAACAGATACGGCCATACGGCAAGAAGAAAATCACCCATGTCCGCGAAGAAACCTCCGATGCCTTTCCGCGTCGCGGGAACAGATTCGGATGCCTCCACTGCCGGGGACCCCGTTGGGGGAGCTGTATTTGCGGGGGCTTCCGCGGCTATCTTTACAGCGGGTTCTGTTTCGCCGGCTTCTTCCGCTTCCGACGCCTCTTCCATGGCGGTTGATTCATAAGCGGTTTCTCCGGCGGAGTCCATTGCCATCTCGACAGCAGGTGCTTCCGCGGCCGAATCTGTGTCGCTGGCTTTGTCGGCTACCTTCGAAGCGGGGATTTCCTCCGCCATGTTCATCATCGGACCGTCCGCAGCCGGCCTGACAGCGGCAAAGCCCGTTTCCCCGGCAGTATCCATGACCGTACCTGCTTCGTCGGCGGAATCAGCCGCTTTTTCCATGGCGGTTCCTGTTACAACCGTTTCTTCCGTTTTGACGGTTTCCGTTACGGTTATTGCGTCATCGGGGGTTTTCTCCGGCATGATGGGTTTCCGGGCGGAACGATATATAAATGTTCCGCCGATCAAGAACACAAACACCGCGGCAATGCTGAGGATCCTCGGCCACTGGGATACAGGGGCCGGTGCCGGCGCTTCCGTTATCTCCGTCTGTTTTTCTTGCTTTGTTTGATTTTCACGGTTTGCCTGTTTTGCTTCCGCACGCACAATGCTCATCCATTTGTCATGGAAGTCCGCGGGCATCGGAGGCACATCTTCCGCCATGCCTGCCAGCAATTGATCCAGATTCAGTTCCGGATTGATTCCCGTCTGACTCATGTCCGCAACCTCCTTTCACCCATTTTGACGTCCCCCGGGGCGGAAAGTTCCCCCCCGGCGGATAAAATTTCCCGTAGCCTCGCTTTGGCGCGGTTTACACGGCTCTTGACTGTGCCCTCCGTGGTGTCCAGCATCCGCGCCGCCTCTTCATAGGAAACGCGTTCCAGCTGGGTCAGGACCAGCGCCTCCCGCTGATCCTCGGGCAGCAGGGCGATTGCCTCCCGCAAGCGGCGGCGTTCATCCTTTGCGATGACCTGATCCTCCGTTCCGGGGGAGGTATCCGCCGGATCAAAGCCCTGCTCTTTCATCGGCTCCATCGAAACGCTCCTGTCTCTCTTTTTCTTTCGCAGCCAGTCCATACAACAGTTAGCGGCGATCCGGTATACCCAGCTTTCAAAAGCACAGTCTCCGCGGTAGCTCTCCAAGCCGCGCCAGATGCGGATCATCGCATCCTGAGCGCAGTCCGACGAAGCTTCCCGGTCGCCCGTGTAGTGCCAGCATACCCGCCACACCAGTTGCTCCATCGGTTCCATCAGCTGCCCGAACGCCTCGGGGTCACCCCGTTGCGCCCGGCGAAGCAGCAATTCATCCATGCGCATTCCTCCCGGGTATATTCTTGCAATATGCTTTCCTCTATGATAGCATAACTTCGACATGAAAGCATAGTTTTGTTTTGCTGATATTCCGATACGGGTCTGAGGACTATGATACAGACAGAGAACACCGCCATCGTGCTGCGGCACGCCAACTACCGGGATAACGACCGGATGGTCACGCTGCTTTCTCCTTCCCGGGGGCGCATTGACGCGATCATCCGCAACTGCCGGAAACCGAAGTCACACAATCTCAACTCGGGCGAGCTCTTTGCCCTGGGCGATTACATGCTGCACGAGAATGGCGGGCACATCACGGTGACTTCTGTCCACCTGATTGAAACGTTTTATCCCTTGCGAAGCGATTATGACCGACTGACCTGTGGGATCTATCTGCTGAACCTGGCGGAGGCTGTAGCCGAACCGGAACAGCCCGAGCAGGAACTGTTCATGCTGCTGCTGCACACGCTCTCCCGCCTGACCTTTTCAGAGCAGGAATGGAAGCCACTGCTGGCAGGTTTTCTGCTGCACTTTTCTGCCTGCCAGGGCTTCAAACCCCGGCTGAACCACTGCGTTTTCTGCGGAAAACGGCTGACGGAGGAGGAACCGGTCTTCTTCGACGGGGAGGAGGGCGGCGCAGTGTGCGGAGCCTGCCGCCGGAAGAAAGACCAGACGCCGCTCTCACGGGAGCAGATTCGCTGGATGCGCATGGCGCTGGAAACCGGCTCGGCAGGGTGGGTGAACATGCCGGAAGCCTCTGCACCCTTTACCCTGCTGCGAAAATACGTGGAGCAGCGTCTGGGCCGAAGGATCCGCAGTGCCGCAATGCTGCCAGAATAACTGATTTCTGCCGGCATGTTCGTTGACAAGGTTTTTTGTTTCTTTTATACTTTTCCCGGACTATGCAGAAAGCAAATCGGAACGATCCATAAGGAGGAACAGGACTATGAAACGGTTTTTTGTTTTGATGACGGCGGTGGCTTTATTCCTGTCGGTTGTCTGCGCCGCAGTTGCACAGACTTTCACTACGGCTTATTTTTCAATGGAACTGCCAGATGGCTGGGAGATTGACACAGAGGACCTGGAAAAAAAAGAAGGCGAAGAGAGTCTGGGTTTTTTCGGCGGAAAGATGGGAGACGGACTCCTTGTCGGTGGTGCGTATCTGGTCTATTATGAGGACCTGAAGGATATCTCGCTGTGGAACGCCGGCGAGGAGGAACTGAAAGAATACACAAATATCCTGTTGGAAGAGTTCGCGGACAGCAAGCCTGAGGCGATCGGAACCGTGATGGCCGGAAAGATCCCGCTGGTGCTGATCAGGGGAGCCGACAAAGAAGGAGAATTTGTATATGCGGATACGGTAACAAACGGGTACTCGATTCAATTTGAGTTTTACGCGACGGAAACCGAAGGGGATAAAGAACTGCCGCTCACGGACGAGCATATTGAGCAGATCAAAACAATCCTGGCAAGCTTCAAGCCTGCCGCATGATTTCGGAGGAAGTCAAACTGACGCTGTCGGGAGGAATCTGTTGTGAAGAAACCGTTTTGCCTGCTGATGGCAGTTGCTCTGCTTGGTTTGCTGGTTTTACGGTCCGTATCGACCGCGCAGGCGGAGGAAAGGGAACTGACCATTCTGGCTTATATCTGCGGATCGGACCTGGAAAGCAAGGAAGGCGAGGCCAGCGGAGATATCCGGGAGATGGTCTCTTCCGGCATCGGAAACTCCGACGCGGTAACGGTTCTCCTGGCTACCGGCGGTACCTCCCGCTGGAGCGGATATGATTTTTCCTCGCGGAACGTTCAGTATTACCGGTTAGAACAGAATGGCCCGGTGCTGATGAAGGACGCGGGGCGTATGAGCATGGGGGACGCGAAGACCCTGAGTTCATTCCTCAGCTACGGAATTTCCGCCGCGCCGGCGAAGCGCTATATCATGATCCTGTGGGACCATGGCGGAGGACCGGTATACGGCCTGTGCAACGATGAAAATTACAGGGATGAAAGCCTTTCTCTTGAAGAATTGAAAAACGGTCTCACCAAAGGACTGAACGGGAACAAACTGGACGTGATCGGGTTTGACTGCTGCCTGATGAACTGTGTGGATCTGTGCTCGGACCTGTACGGCATCGCGGACTATTCCGTGCTGAGCCAGGAGCTTGTGAGCGGCACAGGGCTGGATTATGACGGCTGGATGGGACCGATCCGGGAAGATCCGCGGATTTCCTCCGAGAAAATCGCCACGTTGATGGCGGAAACCTATGTGGCGGAGAACACCAGGGGACGGAACGCTTCTACGGCGACGATGACCGTGATCGCTTCCGAAAAGATGCCTGCCGTGATGCAGGCGGCCAACGGCTTCAGCAGCGCACTGACGTCCCTGATGGAAACCAACCTGGCCGGCGTGGTCCGGCTGCGCGAAAAGCTTACATCCTTCGGGGAATTCCTGGACGAGGACGCGTCCGACCTGGTGGATGTATCCGACATGTGCGATGCCTTCTCGGCGCTGCTGCCGCAGGAGAGCGCGGAGCTGAAAGAAGCCGCGGAGCAGGCGATCTGCTACAACTGCACAACAGCGGATATTGCCGGGTATGCGCACGGTCTGTCTTTCTTTATGCCGTATCAGACCGTTTCGGCAGACAGGCAGGATATC
>Ga0310690_10007733_pt1 | contig 13784 bp, 10 predicted proteins | sample AusTroGonzalo_MG_2_FD_207661 | JGI IMG/M metagenome (GOLD analysis project Ga0310690, IMG submission 207661) | Bovine rumen microbial communities from tropical cattle in Woodstock, Queensland, Australia - Gonzalo_04 (v2) (version 2) | ecosystem: Host-associated > Mammals > Digestive system >... | reverse complement strand
TGGCGCCAGCTCCTTTGCCAGGGCCCGGGTAAAGGCGTTCACCGCGCCTTTGGCGGCGCTGTAGGCAACCTCGCAGGAGGCGCCGACGAGCCCCCAGACCGAGGAGACGTTCAGGATGCGCCCGTGCTGGCGGCTCACCATATCCGGTACGAAGGTATGGCAGGTGTTGTACAGGGAAGTCAGATTCACCCGCATCATCCGGTCCCACTCCTCCGGCGTCAGATCGGTCAGCAGCCCGATCCGGGAGATGGCGGCGTTGTTGACCAGCTCCTCCACGGGGCCGAAGCGTGCCCGCAGGCTTTCTACATACTTCAGGTCACCGATATCCCCCGCGTCCGCTTCGCAGATCAGGTCGCCACAGACGGAAACAAGCCGCGCTGTTTCCGCCAGCGCGGCTGTGTCTTTATGGCTGTTCAGCAGGATCCGGGTGTATCGTCCGCTTTTCGCGCAGGCCAGGGCCAGCGCCCGGCCGACGCCGTGGGATGCGCCGGTAATCAGAATCGTGCTCATCAGTATTCAAACACGGTGATGACCGCGCCCATGTTGTCCAGAGAGGAGGACCAGGAGCGCGCGTTCCGGGTCAGCTGTACGTCGAAGGACGCGGCGTCGCCCACATACTGGCGATAAATTTCATATTTCAGCGTATCGTTCTCGAACAGGGCAATATGGGGATGCTCCTGCAGGTATTCGATGTACTCCTCCATGCACAGATCCAGATAGTGCATGACGGCGGCGTTTCCCTTGCCTACATAGCGGTACAGGTTCAGATGCTTGATGACGCCGGTCTTGAAGCTCTTGTCGGTGGAAGTCTCCAGGGGCCACTGGTATTCCGGAAAGCGGAAGATGATGCCGTATTTCCAGCAGTTCTCGTTCATCCACTTGCCTTCCGCCGTGGTGGAATATTTCGGGCTGCCGACCTCCGGGTCGTTCTTGTCGTAGAGCCGCAGCTCGAAGGCCAGGCCGGAGTTGTATTCGCTGGTGCCGGGAGCGTTGACTTCTTTCTTGGCGGCCTCGGTCAGCGCGTCGCCGGTATATTTGGAGGACAGCTTGGTGACCTTGTTCTGGAAGTAGGTGTTCTGGGTTTCGTAGGAGCGATACCCTTCCTCCACCAGGTAATGGGTCATGTTCTCCGCTTTCGCGGCGTCGATGGCTTCGCCCAGGGCATTGGCTGCGTTGGGAAACAGCATGACGTTATAGTCCTTGACCTGAATCCGGTCCTTGCCCAGATGGCGCCCCACGCTGACCAGTCCTTCTTCGCTGAAGTCCAGCGGCCGGGAATGCCATTCGTTGACCAGCAGCATCCCATTGGTCATGAGTTCAGTGCGGGTTTTTGTCTCAGCGGTCTGGTTCTCCAGCGGGAAATTGCTCAGATCCAGCAGATCCCACCCTTCGGCCTTGTGTTCCGGCCAGGAGGGACTGGCTTTGATCGCTGCCTCGCTCTCCAGCTGGGCGATGGCGGCCTGATAGGCGGCTTCAGACTGTTGGTTCCGGGCGATGACTTCGTCCTGACGCTTCTGCAGATCGGCCCGGGCCGCTTTGCGCTGGGAATCCACGATGCCTTTGGCGAAGAAGCAGCCCACGCACATCGCGATGACCAGCAGGGTGATGATGGTCACCACCGGGACCGCCTTGCTCTTTTTGCGTCTGCTCATTGATTGACACCTGCCTTTGACTGAAATATTACAGGAATGTGACATAAAATATTCAGTACCGTAAACAATTCGTCATCGTTGTTCAAAAATCCTTCTTTTTTCTTTCATTTACGGTCCATTCTTTACATCCGCTCCGGCGCCTCAATGCCGATGAGCCAGAGTCCGGTTTTAATCACCTGCCTGGCGGCGTCCGTCAGGGCGACACGGGCGGCGATCCCGGCTTCCTCTCCGTCCAGAATCCTGTGCTCGTAATAATATTTATTGTAGGCCTGGGCGATGTCCGTTACCGCCCGGGTCACCATGCTGGGCTCGTATTTGTCCGCGGCCTCCTGGATGACCTCCGGGAACCGGCTGATGAGCCGGAGCAGCGCCTGGGCTTCGTCGTCTGTCAGCGCGCCCCAGTCCGGCGCGATCCCCGCCAGATCCGGCGCCTTCCGCAGAACGCTGCAGCACCGGGCGTGGGTGTACTGGACATAGGGGCCGCTTTCTCCGTCGAAATTCAGCGCCCGATCCCACCGGAAATCAATATCCTTAATCCGGTTGTTGCTCAGATCTGTGTAGATGACCGCGCCGATGCCCACCTGGCGGGCGACGGTTTCCTGATCCTCCAGGTTCGGGGATTTTTCCTGGATGATTTCCAGGGCCTTCTGAATGGACTGATTCAGCAGATCCTCCAGGTGCACGGTGTTCCCCTTCCGGGTGGAAAGGGCGGCGCCTTCAAAGCTGACCATGCCGAAGGAAACGTGGACACAGTCCTTCGCCCATTCATAGCCCATCTTTTCCAGCACGCGGAAGACCTGGCGGAAGTGGAGATCCTGCTGGTAGGCGACCACGTACAGGCATTTGTTGAAATGGTAGGTGTTCTGCCGGTAGATGGCGGCGGTGATGTCCCGCGTGGCGTAGATGGTGGCCCCGTCCTTTTTCAGAATCAGGCAGGGGGGCATATTGTCCTCCGACAGATCCACGACCCAGGCGCCCTCACTCTGGACCAGCAGATTCTTATCCCGCAGCTCTTGTATGACGGGTTCCATCTTGTCGATGTAGAAGCTCTCGCCGGCATAGCTGTCGAAGGTCACGCCCAGCAGATCGTATACCCGCGCCGCGTCCTTCAGTGTGATCTCCTTGAACCAGGTGAAGATTTCGAGGGCTTCCTCGTCGTGGTCCTCAATCTTTTTGAACCAGGCGCGGCCTTCGTCCTCCAGGGAGGGATCCTTTTCCGCCTCTTCATGGAAGCGGACGTAAAGCGCCTCCAGCGCGGCGACGCCGCCCTGCTCGACCTCTTCCTTCGATCCCCACTTTTTGTAGGCGCAGATCATCTTGCCAAACTGGGTGCCCCAGTCCCCCAGATGGTTGATGCCCACCGTGGTGTAGCCCAGGAAATCATAAATCCGCTTCAGGCTGTGTCCGATCATGGTGGTGGACAGGTGGCCGATGTGGAACCGTTTGGCGATGTTGATCGAGGAATAGTCCAGGCAGATGGTTTTGCCCCGCCCCAGGTCGGAGGCGCCGTAGCGATCCTTTTCCTTCCCGAGGATTTCCATGATCTCCTTCGCAAAGTTGGCCCGGTTCAGGAAAAAATTCATATAGCCGTTCACCGGCTGGACGGAGGCGACTTCCGGATGATCCCAGGCGGCGCACAGGGCTTCCGCGATCTTGGGCGGAGCCATGCGCAGGGGCTTGGCCAGGCGGAAACAGGGCAGGGCGTAATCTCCCAGCGCCGGATCCGGCGGCACAGCCAGCAGGGCGCGCAGCTCTTCCTGGGCGGGAAGGCCCGCCGCCTCCGGCCAGAGGGCCTGGACGCATGCCGCGGTGAGAGCGGAAATCTGACTCATGGTGTCCATACGATACTTCTCCTCCGTTACGTGAAATTCCCATTCCAGCTTATCATATCATAGAAACTCGAAAAAAGGCAACAGATTGATTGACATTGCCCCGGAAATTGCATATAATAAGAATTCATAGAGGGAACCGTTTTTGGTTGTGCCCTTTTTCAATGAAAACGGTTCCGGAGGCGGCCTGCCGCCCTCAGATCAAATCAGGAGGTAAACTCATGTCCATCAAGCTGACCATTGACGGCAATACCGCCGTCAGCCATGTCGCGTACGCATTCAGCGATGTGGCAGCAATCTATCCCATTACTCCTTCCTCCCCGATGGCGGAAGTTGCGGACGAGTGGGCGGCCCATGACCGGAAAAACCTCTTCGGTCAGACGGTGCGCATCGCCGAGATGCAGTCCGAAGCCGGCGCCGCCGGCGCGGTGCACGGCTCTCTGTCCGCCGGCGCCCTGACCACCACCTTCACCGCCTCCCAGGGCCTGCTGCTGATGATCCCCAACATGTACAAGATCTCCGGCGAGCTGACCCCCGCGGTGTTCCATGTCAGCGCCCGCGCCCTGGCGTATCACGCGCTGAACATCTTTGGTGATCACAGCGACGTCATGGCCTGCCGGCAGACCGGGTTTGCCATGCTGGCCAGCAATTCCGTCCAGGAAGCGCATGACCTGGCCCTCGTGGCCCATCTTGCGACGCTGAAGAGCTCTGTGCCCTTCCTGCATTTCTTCGATGGATTCCGCACCAGCCATGAAATCCAGAAGATCGACGCCATTGACACGAAGAACTGCTATGAGGAAATCAAGTCTCTCGTTCCCTGGGACAAGGTGGAAGAGTTCCGTGCCCGCGCCCTGAATCCGGAGCATCCGCATCAGGCCGGTACCGCTCAGAACAGCGACATCTATTTCCAGGGCCGTGAAGCCGCCAACAACTTCTACAAGGCTGTGCCTGCCATCGTGGAAGAGTGCATGGACGAAGTGGCGAAGCTGACCGGGCGGGTCTATAAGCCCTTCCAGTACGAAGGCGCCCCCGACGCGGACAAGGTCATCATCTCCATGGGCTCCAGCTGCGACGTGGCGCACGAGACCGTGAACAAGATGCTCGAAAGCGGCGAGAAGGTCGGCATCGTGAAGTGCCACCTCTATCGTCCCTTCTCCGTGGAGTACCTGATGAAGGTGCTGCCCGCGAGCGTGAAGAAGATCGCCGTGCTGGATCGCACCAAGGAGTCCGGCTCCCTGGGCGAGCCGCTGTATCTGGATGTCTGCGCCGCCCTGGCGGAGGCCGGACGCGGGGATATCAAGGTTGTCGGCGGACGGTACGGCCTGGGCAGCAAGGAATTCACCCCCACCATGGTCAAGGCCATCTTCGCCAACCTGGATGGCGAGATGAAGAATCACTTCACCGTCGGCATCGAGGATGATGTCAGCGGCACCTCCCTGAAGCTGGGCGAAACCTTCGCGGCCGCTCCGGCCGGGACCTCCGCCTGCATGTTCTATGGCCTGGGCTCTGACGGGACCGTCGGCGCCAACAAGAACAGCATCAAGATCATCGGTGACCATACCGAGAAATATGCGCAGGCTTACTTCTTCTATGATTCCAAGAAGTCCGGCGGCCTGACCGTCAGCCATCTCCGTTTTGGCGACAAGCCCATTCAGAGCCCCTATCTGATCGACGTGGCGGACTTCATCAGCTGCTCCAATCCCGCGTATGTGACCATGTATGACATGGTGACCCCCCTGCGGGACGGCGGCACCTTCCTGCTGAACTGCCAGTGGGATGTGGCAGAGCTGAACGATCGCCTGCCCGCCTCCATGAAGAACAAGCTGGCGGCCAAGCACGCGAAGTTCTACATCATCAACGCCATCGACCTGGCCCGCAAGGTGGGCATGGGCGGCCGTACCAACACCACCATGCAGGCGGCCTTCTTCAAGCTGGCGGACATCATCCCCTATGAGGATGCCGACAAGTATATGAAGGAAAAGGTTGTCGCCTCCTATGGCAAGAAGGGCGAGGACGTGGTCAAGATGAACTTCGCCGCCATCGACGCTGCCCTGACCGGTCTGGTCAAGGTGGACATCCCTGCCGACTGGGCGACCACCACCGAGGGCGCCGTGCCCGCGAAGGTGCCGGGAACCACCCCGTACTATGATGAGTTCATCGCCCCCGTCCTGGCGCAGGAAGGCAACAAGCTGCCCGTCAGCAAGCTGGATCCCCGCGGCATCGTGCCCACCGGCACCACCAAGTTTGAAAAGCGCGGGATCGCCGTCATGGTTCCCGAATGGGAGCCGGACATCTGCGTGGGCTGCGCGATGTGCTCCATCGTCTGCCCGCACGCCGCGATCCGCACCATTTACACCCCGGCCGATATGAAGGTTCCGGAAGGCTATGTGACGAAGAAGGCCATCGGCAAGGAATTCACCGGTCTGCAGCTGCGCGTTCAGATTTCTCCGCTGGATTGTACCGGCTGCGGCAACTGCGTGGATGTCTGCCTTGGCAAGAAGAAGGACGATCCGACCCAGAAGGCCCTGGTCATGAAGCCCCTGGATACCCAGCGGAAGGAAGAGGCGAACTGGGAGTTCGCGATGACCGTGCCGGAAATCGCCGACCGCATCGAGAACAAGAACTCCGTCAAGAACAGCCAGGCCCTCAAGCCCCTGTTCGAGTTCTCCGGCGCCTGCGCCGGCTGCGGCGAGACGCCCTATGTCAAGCTGGTAACCCAGCTCTTCGGCGATCGGATGATGATTGCCAACGCGACGGGCTGCTCCTCCATCTATGGCGGCAGCGCGCCGACCTGCCCCTATACCGTGAACGAGAAGGGCTTTGGTCCCGCCTGGTCCAACAGCCTCTTCGAGGATAACGCGGAATTCGGCTTCGGTATGAATCTGGCCACTACCCAGCGCCGTGCCAAGCTGGCGGAAGTCATCGCCGAGGTGACCGAGGTCGGCAAGGACGAGGCGATCGTCGCGGCCTGCAAGGAATGGCTGGAGAACAAGGACGACGCGGAAGGTTCCCGCAAGGCCGGCGACAAGCTGGTTGCCCTCCTGGAAGCCAAGGAAGACAAGAAGGGCTGCGAGCGCCGCGAGTTTATCCTGGCCAACAAGGATCTGCTGACCAAGAAGTCCATCTGGATCTTCGGCGGCGACGGCTGGGCCTACGATATCGGCTACGGCGGCGTGGATCATGTCCTGGCCCAGAATCAGGATGTCAATATCCTGGTCCTGGATACCGAAGTGTATTCCAACACCGGCGGCCAGGCCTCCAAGGCGACGCCCACCGGTTCCGTGGCCAAGTTTGCTGCGGCCGGCAAGCGCACCAAGAAAAAGGATCTGGGCATGATGGCCATGAGCTATGGCTATGTCTACGTTGCCCAGGTGGCCATGAGCAACCCGCAGCAGGTCGTGAAGGCCATGCTCGAGGCGGAAGCGTATCATGGACCGTCCCTGATTATCGCCTACGCGCCCTGTATCAACCATGGTCTGCGGGCCAAGGGCGGCATGGGCAAGGCCCAGGCGGAAATCAAGAAGGCCGTGGATTGCGGCTACTGGCAGCTGTACCGGTACAACCCCGAGCTGGAGAATCCGATGACTGTCGACAGCAAGGATCCCACCGGCGATTATCAGGAATTCCTGAAGGGTGAAGTCCGTTACACCTCCCTGGCGCAGCAGTTCCCGGATGCCGCCGCGAAGCTGTTCATCCAGCAGGAAGAGGATGCCAAGCTCCGCCGCGAGTCCTACAAGAAGCTGGCGGGTCAGGCCTGAGACTCTCCTGGAAAATACTGAAAAAAGCGCTCCCCCGTCAGGGGGAGTGCTTTTTTCGGTCATCCCGCCAGATACTGCACCTGCACCCGGTGCTTGCGGGCGTAGCGGATGGTGTTTCTGGCGCCGCCCGGCTGACCGTCGTAGACGGCGATGACCCTGTCGCTGTGATCGACCATCCACTGGTTTCGGGCCTGGTAGGCTGCCTCGCTGAAGTCGGCGCTCATGATTTTCACCAGATCGGCGGCGGCGAGCAGCCTTTCATATTTCTCCCGCCATTCCTTCTCCCAGGAATCCGCGAACCCCGGAAAGGGAATGGCGGCGATGAGCTTCAGGTCGGGGAAACGCTCCCGGAGTCTCACCACGATACTCCCGGCCCAGATGTCGGTGCCGCAGGCCATGCCTGTGATAAAGGTGGTATGGCCTTCCTGAATGGCGTCCAGAATCTCGTTTTCCAGGTCGACCTTGATGTCGTCGACTGGTCGGCGGAGCTTCTGCGGCCGGTGACCGGTAAAGCAGCAGCGATGCCTCCGCTTTTCCGCTTCGGTCATGGCGGCCCGTTCCGCCGCCTTCTCCCGGGCGGTTTTGGGCCGCGGAGGCAGGACCTCCGCGCCGGATTTGATCGTTTCATTCATGGGGTGTCAGCCTCCCAACTGTCAAAAATGTTCCGGCCATCGATGACCATGCTGCTTTCGATGCCGACAATGTCGGAAAGGGGGATGGGCGTCTCATCCACCAGGAGGGTGTGCATTCCGATCTTCCTGCAGATCCCGGATACGGTCACATGCTGCCCGCGGGAACCATAGGAATCATGATCCCTGTCCGCGCAGGGGACATACCAGGTAACGGAAACGGGGACGCAATGCTCCCTGGCCGGCCGGGCGTTCCAGATCAGGCGGTACAGGATGCCCAGTCTCCGGTTGATTTCCTCCTGGTCGTCCTCGCTGAGTTCCCGTCTGAACTCGTACTGGACTTCCTTGGCGGCCACGGCGTCGCTGAAGCCGGCCAGCGCGTCGAAGGGAGCGAAGATTTTGGCCCTGTGCCCGTACTCCATGGAAGGGTGTTTCAGCCGGAACGCATCAGGCCACTGATGAACAGGCTGGCCCTTCATCATCACCTCCCTGTATTCAAACCCGGCCGGCATCTCCATTTCCCCGATCATTTCCACCCCTCCCTTCATTTCCTCCTTTTTCCTTCATGCCTTCTCCTTTCTATCTGCTGCATTCTCCTTTCTCATTCCAAACTCCAAACTTCACGCTCTGTGCCCGCCGATCTGCATATTCCGTTCCAGGTTCGTGGCGCCTTTCAGCATGTTTTTCCCCGTGAAAATCGCGTTGGGCCCGAATTTGGAGCGCACGGATAACAGGGCCCCCTGCATTCTTTTTTCTTTTTCCAGGGCGTCGTAGTCGGTAAACAGATCCAGCTGGCGGATGCCGTCGTCCGGCGTCACGTCGCAGGCGCAGACGCCGAGCCGGCGAAACAGCAGTTGATGGTTGGCCTTCAGGTCAAAGGACGCGACCAGCGCTTCTCCGATGATGGCAGGACTGTTGGTTCTTTCCCGCGTTTTCACCGTTCCGTTATGATGCCTTGGATGCAGCCTTCCATACCAGTCCTGGCAGACGGGGCCCGTATACCAGGGGCATTTTTCCAGGCTTTTCCAGTCGTAGCTGGCCCACCAGGTGAACGTGGGGGAGAGCAGCCTCTTTTCGTACAGGTCAGCACAGAGTACGTCGATCATCTCGCGGAAGACGATCCTGGCCTCCTCGTATTCATAAGGCCGGGGCAGCACCTGCCCTTTGGAGACGGAGTGACTGTCCGTGTGATAGGTTTTGATGTCCCGCATGCGGACCGGTTCCCGTCCCCAGGCGTGGTCGATCAGGATTTCTCCGTCGATGCCGAATTCTCTGTAGAACCATTCTTCATCCTGCTGGCTTTTTCGGGCGATGTCGCCCATCGTGAAAAGGAAGGCCTGCTGGAGGCGCCTGGCTTTTCCCGGGCCGATCATCCAGAAATCGGTCAGGGGCTGATGATTCCACAGCAGGTATTTGTAGCTGTCCTCATTCAGTTCGGCAATTCTCACGCCGTCGCTGTCCGGCGGCATCTTTTTCGCGACCAGATCCATGCAGACCTTGGCAAGATACAGGTTGGTTCCGATGCCGACGGTGGCGGTGATGCCGGTGGTGCGGAGCACATCCCGGACGATGACCATCGCCATCTGGTGGGCCGGTTCGACGCCGTTTCTTTCTGCGTCCTTCCGGTAATGGAGCAGGTACGGTTCGCAGTCGATGAGGGATTCGTCGATGCTGTATACATGGACGTCTTCCGGGGCGACGTACTTCAGGAGCACGGAGTAGATCAGCGCCGAAACCCTTTCATATTCTCCCATCCGGGGAACGGCGATGAGCCAGGAAAGCTTCTGCCGGTTCCGCCGCTCCCAGAGGGCGACGGCCTGTTTTGCCTCAAAGAGCCTGGGCCGGCTGGGCACTCCTTTTGCCTTCAGGGCGGGGGAAACGGCCAGACAGATGGTCTGATCGCTGCGGCTTTCATCGGCCACCAGCAGGTTGGCTTTCAGCGGATCCAGGTCGCGCCAGACGCATTCCACGGAGGCGTAGAAGCTCTTCATATCGATGGCGATAAACGCGCCCATGGCGCCCTCCTCCTCCGGGCTCAGCGGCGCTGCCAGTTTTTCAGAAAGTCGCTTCGCGTTTCCGGCAGGTTGGGTAGCTCATATCCCTTGTAGCTGAGCGCCTTAAACTTGAACTGGATGACCCCCGGATCCACGCCGAGCTCAGCGGCCAGCAGCTCGTAGGAAGGGATATCCTGAAACTGGTCGTAAAAATCCTGCATCTGTTCTTCTTCGAACCGAATCTTTTCTCTGCCGGTTCTGAAATGATCGATGCGGTCATGGATGGACGCAATCAGCCGGGCGTAGGCTTCATAATGGATTCTGTCCAGGATAAAGGCGTCCTCGATAAACAGCTCCGCGCCCGTCAGGTTCGCGTTGAACTCCGCCGGCGCGTAGGACATGCTGAAAAATCTGTAATCGCCAAAGCTGTGCCCGGACGCGGCGGTCTTGTAATCGTTCAGCGAATGCCCCAGCTCATGGATCGCGCCGGTCAGGCGCTGCGCCTCGTCCGCGGCGTTGTTGATTCCGATGACCTGCTTGCGATTCATCACCGTGAAAAACCCCAGGAGCGATTCCGGCCGGTCGTACCCCTTGAGCAGGATTTTCCGGGCATCGATGATCTCAAAAGGGTTTCTCGTCCGGTATCGCTGATAGGCGCTTTCCGCTGTTTTCATTGCCTGAGGAAACATGGAGCGGCACTCCTCCCTCTGTGATGTTCTCGGATCCTGCGGCTGTCTATTTGCGATACTTTCGGGGAATATACCGCTTCGCGTCCTCCTTCGTTTCGAAGAAGATTTCCATCATCAGATCCCTGAAGGCGTCGCGCTCCTCCTCGTTGAGCCTGCCGCCCGCATAGAGCGCCTTGGTCGATTCATAGATCTGCCGGGCCTGCGCTTTCCCCCGGGCGCCGTATTTTTCCTGCGCCTGCGCCAGAACGTCATCCTTCTGGATGGCTTGCCGGAAGAGATCGTCCTCCAGGAAATAATCCGTATCGACCTCGAGCGCCGCGGATAATTTCTTGATCGCGTCCACGCTCGGCTGCCGTTCATCGTTTTCAATATAGCGAATCGCGCGGTCGGTCAGCCCGCTGGCGCGGGAAAGCGCGGTAAGCGTCATCTTCCGGGACAGTCTCAGGGCCCTGAGCTTGTCGCCAATGGTGGCGTCCGGGCCCAGCTTGACCTCAGCCCCAAAGTCCTTGCTCCTGGTGGGTGCTTTTTCCTGAACGTTCATATGCGCGGCCTCCTTTGAATCAACGAATGGGGGACGGAACGCCTGTTTATGAACAGGTGTTCCTGAATTTCTGTTCACAGTATAAACCGGAACAGGTGTTCCTGTCAAGGCCTTTTTTTGATTTTTCTACGCAGCGATTCCTGCTGGCGGCCCAAACGTACGGCTCGAAAAGTTTCGCAAAGAAGGGTTTTCAAGATGATGAATTCATGGTATGATTTGTGTGAAATGGGCGGGAAAAAGAGCCGGAGGATCATCAGGAAGAATCATATTGGAAGGGCGAAGCCATGAGCAAGACGAAGGACAGGATGCGGGAGAGCAATCTTCGCTATAAACATGCCCTGGGGCAGCATTTTCTCTATGACGAGGAGATCCTCGCCGCGCTGACGGAGGCGGCGGGGGTTACCCCGGAGGAGGACGTGTTGGAGATCGGTCCGGGGTGTGGCAGCCTGACGAAGCATCTGTGCCATGCGGCGCATCAGGTGCTGGCCGTGGAGCTGGACGAACGGCTGATCCCGCTGTTGGGCGCATTCCTCTCGGAGGAGCAGAATCTTTCCATTGTCCAGGGGGACGCGATGACCCTGGATCTGGCCCGGGCGACGGCTTCCCTGCGGCGGCCCTTTGCCGTGGTGGCGAACATTCCGTATTATATCACCACGCCGCTGATTCTCCGCCTGTTGGGGGAGGATCTCGCCGCCAGCCGCCTGGCCCTGATGGTGCAGAAGGAAGTGGCGGACAAGATTCTTTCCGCTCCGGGGCAGGAGGGCTGGGGCCCCCTGGCGGTACGCTGTCAGTATCTGTGCGCGCCGTATCGGGCGATGGAGGTGCCGGCGGAACGCTTTACCCCGCCGCCGAAGGTGGACAGTACCTTTGTGGTGCTTCCCCGGCGGGAACGTCCGGCGGTGGAGGTGAAAAGCGAGGAGATGTTTTTCCGCGTGGCGGGCGCGGCCTTCGCGCTCCGGCGCAAGACGATGCTGAATAATCTCTGCGCAACCTTCCGGGCGTCCCGGGAGCAGGCGCTTGCCTGGATGAAGGCGGCCGGGCTGGAGGAAAAGGTGCGAGGGGAAAAACTGACCCTGGCGGAGCTGGGGCGGCTGAGCGATGTGATGGAGGAGTCAGGATGCAGGTAGCGCGATTTACCCATGTGTCGGAACAGCAATACGCGGAAGCGATGACCGGTCGGCGGGATCCGATGCGGCTTTCGGAAATTCCGCTGCCGGCCCGGGCGACCGCGGGGAGCGCGGGATACGATTTTGTTTCCCCGCTGGAGGCGGAGATTCCTGCCGGCGGGGATTGCCTGATTCCCACCGGGATCCGGGCGGAAATGGCGGAAGGATGGGTGCTGCTGCTGTTCCCCAGGAGCTCCCTGGGATTCAAATCCGACGTCCGGCTCAGCAACACCGTCGGCGTGATCGACAGCGATTACGCTTTCGCGAAGAATGAGGGACATATCCTGGTGAAGCTGCGCAATCCGCTGGACCGACCGGTCTTCATTCACCGGGGAGATCGTTTCTGCCAGGGCGTTTTTCTGCCCTATGGCACCGCGGAGGAGGAAGAAAAACTGGAAAAGCGCACGGGCGGTTTTGGATCGACCGGACAATAATATTGAAAGGGGAAGGACTCGGATGGAACTGATCAAAGCGACGGAGCAGGATCTGAAGGAGCTGCTCTCCCTGTATCGCCGGACGGCGGAACACATGGAGGATGGCGGCCTCCATCACTGGCACTGGGGCGTCTATCCGACGGAGGAGCTGATTCGCGAGGATGTGCGGAACGGATGGATGTATATTCAGCGGATGGACGGCGTGCTGGCGGCGGCGGTCGCAATGCCGGAACATCAGGAATCGAAATACGGTTCGGTGGAATGGACCTTCGGCCTGCGCCCCGGGTACTTCCGCCGGCTGGCGGTGAATCCTTCCATGCAGGGCATGGGCCTGGGCGGCGGCGTCATGGACGACGTGCAGCAGATGCTGCGCCGCAGGGGATTCGACTGTATCCGTTGCGATACCTCCGTCGAGAATGCCCGGGCGCTGCGACTCTATGAGAAAATGGGATTCCGGCGCTGCGGCCGAATCCGCTGGGAAGGCGCCGCCTACGAAAACGTCTGCTTTGATAAGCCCCTGAAGCGGGAAACGCCCCTCTGGCCGATCCGGATGACGCCGGCGTTTCGGGGCGGGAAGCTGACCCCCTGGGGCGGGGAGAAGCTGCGGCAGGTCTTTGAGAAGGACGTGACGGAAGAGCACACCGGCGAGAGCCTCGAGGTCAGCTGTATTCCCGGGCTGGAAAGCCGGGATCCCCTGGGAAGGACGCTGCCGGAGCTGATCCGGGAATTTGGCGCGAAGCTTGTGGGAATCTACGCGGATCAGCCTTTCCCGCTGCTGCTCAAGCTCATCGACGCCAGGGAACCGCTCAGCGTGCAGGTGCATCCCAATAACGCTTTTGCCGCGGCCCATGAAAACGGAAAACTGGGAAAGACGGAAGCCTGGCTGATCCTGGATACGCCGGCGGGCGGCGGGGAACTGGTCTATGGCATCCAGCCGGGTACGGCGCTGCCGGATCTGCGCAAAGCCTGCGAAGCGGGCGCGGCCGTGGAACCGCTCCTGCGCCGGGTGCAGGTTTATCCGGGGGATGTGTGCTATATTCCCGCCGGATGCGTGCACGCCATCGGGGCGGGCATCACTCTCTACGAAATTCA
>Ga0310690_10007732_pt1 | contig 13784 bp, 4 predicted proteins | sample AusTroGonzalo_MG_2_FD_207661 | JGI IMG/M metagenome (GOLD analysis project Ga0310690, IMG submission 207661) | Bovine rumen microbial communities from tropical cattle in Woodstock, Queensland, Australia - Gonzalo_04 (v2) (version 2) | ecosystem: Host-associated > Mammals > Digestive system >... | reverse complement strand
CTATGGTCCTGACCATAACTGGTTGGTGGAAACCGTTAACCCTATTCCCGCCCCCGGCTATGTAAGTCTGGGTATTATGACGTACAACGGCACAGCTCCCTCGTATAGAGTTAACCTGTACACCGATGATCCCAAGACGCCGTGGCGCTCTTACGAGGTGACTTCATGGCCCTTCGAAATCTCAGACATCCAGAATCCTGACCCGATGGAGGTTACCAAGTGGACGATACAAGCTCTGGATGTGCATGATAGACCTGTCGGCGATCTCGTGGAATTCCCTGGCTTTACGATTCTTACCGATGAAGGTTGCCCGCAAGGACTCGAGGCTTCCGTAGATGACGCTTCACGTATCTGCACCTTCCGCTGGATTGAAGTTCCTAGTGCTTATGCGTATTATATGGAAGTTATTGATGCAGAAGGTAATTATGTGTACAGCACAACAGAACCCGCTTCGTTGCTGTCAATAGTAGATGACAAATTCCAAGTAACCACTACCGATGGATTCCATGTAAACGGCAAAGCTACGTTGCGCATTGTGGCGTATGACGATTACTACAATAAAATGGGCGCAAATGAACTCGAGTTTGATGTACAAGCTCCGCTCAATGGTATTGCACTACACATCCAAGTGCCTTCCGACTGCTCGATGGATATCTCTGGCGGCGTCTGGGTGATGTATCAGACCCCAAACAATCCCGATTTTTGGATTATCAAACAAGCTCTTGCTGAAGGTGCTAACCCGAGCTGGTACGAAGCCAGCTTCCCCGTGGATGCAGACAGTTATGATTTCTTTGTAGTGAATAAGTTAATCACCCATCCTTCAGAGATACTCACTGCACAAGTTTCTGAACTTGTGGAAGGTGTTGCTGCACAAAACGCATGGTACTCCTTGTGGTACAATGCAGGTGCTGATGAGTGGCCTATTGAGAATATGGGTACCTATGTGGCTGACCACGACTATACTTTGACAGCCATCGATATAGACGCCACGTCCGATCCGGGATCAATCACCGTAGATAATCCCACGTTCGCTTCAACTACTCCCAATTATTTAGGCGTACTCGCTCGCCCGAAGGGATTCCCCGTTGACTTCGATACCTTGGGTTACTTCTATACTTCCTCACTCCCACAGACCCAACCGATCTTACTCAACGCAGATGCCGACTTTGAGTATGTGGTATTCCCGGCTGAGGAGGTAAGTTACGGCAAATACCGCCAAGTCGCTGCCGGTATCACCGGAGATGTAACGGTTAAGGCGAACCCGTGTGTGCTCCACAATATGAAGGCCGAAGTAGCTGAAGACGGCGCAACCGTTACCTTCAGTTGGGACGAGAATACAAACGTGGCTGAGTGGTATCTCGAAGCACGCGACGAGGAATACAACTATCTCTTCAGTACGACTGGCACGACGGAACACTCCGTAGAAAAGCAGATTTTTGCAACTACAAAGGTTAAATGGTTCGTGCAAGTTTGGGATGCCGGCTCCAAGTTTAAGGGCACAATGGCTGGTCCGGAATTTGAACTGACCAAGCCTGACGTTACACCGAAGAATGCACAATTAGGCTGGATTGACGACCGCACCGTTACCATCTCCTGGGATGAACCGGCCGCTGTGGCGAGATGTGAACTTCGTTTGGTGAGTGAGGGAGCGGGCTATGTAGCTTACGCCGATCTTACTGCCAAGGATGGTCACTATTCCTTCATCTATGCATTCGAAGACGATGTATATGACAACTTCGAATGGACGGTTTTGCCGATGGACGAGACCTATAACTGGCTGCTGGATGATCCTGTTTCAATCGCTTCCTTCGCTATCCCGGGCGTGAAGTTCACCCTCCAAATCACTGCCGGTACCGGTGGTACGGTGAACGAATCTGTCAACGGCGAATACTATGCCGGACAAATCGTTCATATCGCTGCTTCTGCTGATATGGACTTCCAGTTCGACCAATGGTCCGACGGCGATACTAACGCAGAACGTGACATCCTGATTAACAACGATATCACTCTCGAAGCACAGTTCTCCGCTACCAGCCATACGCTTACCATTGCTGCTGGCTTAGGTGGTTCGGTGAACGACGATGTAAACGGCCCGCATCCTGTTGGCGAGGTAGTACATATCATCGCTACACCGGATGAAGGTTGCCAGTTCGTAGAATGGTCCGATGGCGACACCAACGCTGAACGCGACATCACCATGGATGCCGACATCAACCTCACCGCTTCCTTTGAAATCATCCAATACGAGCTCACCATCTCGGCTACCACAGGTGGTTCAGTAAACGAGACGGTTAACGGTAAGTATAATATCGGCACGAAAGTAGACATCGTTGCTACGCCCGAATCCGACTACGACTTCATCCAATGGTCGGACGGTGACAAGAACGCTACGCGCGAAATCACCATGGATGCCGATAAGACTCTCCAAGCTATCTTCGCTGAAAAGGGCGCTAAATACCAACTCACGCTGTCTTCCGGCGAAAACGGTTCGGTGAACACCGAAGTAAACGGCGAATATGAGTCCGGCGCAGAAGTACATATCGTAGCTACACCGGCTGAAGGCTATCTCTTCGACCAATGGTCTGATGGCGACAAGAACGCAGAACGCGACATCATCATGATTAGCGACCTCACGCTCACTGCCTCCTTCAAACTCGCTCCGAAGATGTACACCCTCACCATCGCTGCAGGCGAAGGCGGTATCGTGAACGCTGAAGTAAACGGCTCGTACGAGGAAGGTACCGATGTGGAAATCATCGCTACTCCGGGTGCTGACTATTACTTCAATTTCTGGTCTGATGGCGATGGTAGCGCAACTCGCACCATCACGATGGACGAAGACAAGTCGCTCATCGCTGTATTCGCACCCGCAACCGTTAAATATACGCTGACAGTTACTGCTTCCGAAGGTGGTGAAGTGAATGACGTAAGTGGTGTATATGATGCTTTAGAGGCAGTTAATCTTGTAGCTACTCCGGCCTCGGGTTATACCTTCCTGAAATGGTCTGACGGCTTCATAAGCCCCAACCGTACCGTTTACATGGATGCGGATATCACCCTTGAGGCTATCTTCGTTCCGTCTTCCACCAAGTTTACCATTACCATCTCGGCTGAAGGACCTGGTATCGTGAACGAGTCTGTCAACGGCGAATATGAGGCTGGTACAGGTGTTCTCATCGAAGCTACACCTGATCTCGGCAACAAGCTGCTCCAGTGGTCTGATGGCGATAAAGACGCTACGCGTACTATTTTCTTGACGCAGGATACAACCCTCGTGGCTACCTTCGTGGATGCTACACTGCAATACACGCTGACAGTTTCTGCTGGTGCTAACGGTACCGTAGATGAGTCTGTAAACGGACTCCACGATGCAGGTGAAGATGTACTCATCGTGGCTACAGCGGATCCGGGTTATTCATTTGACCAATGGTCCGATGGTAACACTGACGCTTCCCGCTTTGTTCGTATGAACGAGGATATTACGTTGGAAGCTTCCTTCAAAGTGACTCCGACGATGTATTTCCTCACCATTGCTGCTGGTGCTAACGGTTCGGTTAACTCCGAAGTAATTGGTGCATATGAAGAAGGCGAAAGCGTTCACATCGTGGCTACTCCGGATGCAGGTTATGTATTTGACCAATGGACCGATGGCGATACCAACGCAGAACGTGACATCGTGATGGATGCAGAAAAGGCCCTGATCGCTACCTTCAAACTCGCTCCTGTACAATACACGCTGACGATTTCTGCCGGCGCTAACGGTACTGTAAACGAGTCTGTAAACGGCTTGCACGATGAAGGCGAAATCGTTCATATCGTCGCTACTCCGGCCGAAGGCTATGAGTTCGATGAGTGGTCTGACCACGACAAGAACGCTGAACGCGACATCACCATGGATGCTGACATCACCCTCACAGCTTCCTTCAAGGAGAAGAGCGTTGTAACGCAATACACCCTCACAATCTCTGCCGGCGAACACGGCTCGGTGAACGAGGCTGTTAACGGTAAGTACGATGCCGGTTCATCCGTGAACATCATCGCTACCGCTGACGAAGGCTATGTATTCGATAAGTGGTCTGACGGTAACACCGAAGCTAACCGCACCATCGTGATCTCCAGCGATACGACATTAGCCGCATCCTTCAAGGAGAAAGCGGTTGGCGTTCAATACACCCTCACGATCTCTGCCGGCGAACACGGCTCGGTTAACGAGGCTGTTAACGGTAAGTACGACGAAGGTACGAATGTAACCATCATCGCTACCGCGGACGCAGGTTACCACTTCGACAAGTGGTCCGATGGTAATACCAACGCTACACGCGTCGTTACCATGAACGCTGATGTAACCCTCAAGGCTGAGTTCCTCTCTGACACCAAGTACACCGTTAAGTTCACGGTTGTAAAGGCTGATGACGAGGCAGAAGACCTCTTCGGTCGAATCAAAGTCAACGACGGCGACGAGAAGAAGAAGTTCGAAGGTGAATTCTATGGCGGTTCGAAGATTACCGTTGAGGCTGTACCTGAAGAAGGTTACACCTTGAACGAGTGGTCCGACGACGAAGACGAGACAGCTCTCGTTCGTGAATTCGAAGTAACGAAGAACATCGACATCAAGGTTTCCTTCCGTGAGTTGAAGAAATTCACCCTCACAGTGAACATCACCCCGGCTCAGGCTGGTACGGTTGAAATCAACGGCGCTGTGCGTGAAGACAACAAACTCAAGATCGTCGAAGGTAAATCGGCTACCGTTAAAGCTATCCCGGCTCAAGGCTACAAGTTCAAAGGTTGGGAAGACGCTAACGGCGAGATCTTCGAGACTGCTGCTGAAACATCCTTCAAGATGACGAAGAGCAAAGAAATCACCGCTGTCTTCGAGGCTGCACAAGGCTTCGAGAACATCGAGGTGGAGAACGCTCCCGCTCAGAAGATGATCATCAACGGTCAACTCTTCATCCTCCGCGACGGTAAGATATTCAACGCTTCCGGCGTATTGGTAAAATAACTGAAGATGCCAGAATTCAGCAGTCAGAAGTCAGCTGATAACTGATAACTGAAAGCTGATAGCATAAAAAAAAGTGCGGTCACCCCGCACTTTTTTTTGCATATATGCAAAATAAGCAGTAATTTTGCAGTCGCAATCTAAATTTATATACGTATGAAAAGACATTTACTCGCCGTACTGATGCTGGCTTTTGCCTCTCTCATCTGGGCTGACGCCCCCGTTTTCAAGAAGTTAGCAGACTTTAATAACCTCTTCCATGGCGACAAAGTCGTTATTACCATGGAGTACCAAAGTGTGCTTTATGGCTTGAATGGCGAAGAGACTACCCCTAAGGCCGATGTCCTGACGCTTAATGCGGATGGTGCACTTGAAGACCCTGAGACGAATCTCGTTTTCATCGCTTCACAAAACGGGGACGGCTGGGAATTCCTGCTCGCCAAAGACCAAACCAAAAAACTATATATCCTCTCCAGCGGCAATCAGGTAAAAGTGGCCACTCCGTCCTCCGGCAAATATGCTACCGTCTGGAGCCTACACCCTATATATAATTATTTATGTGCGGTGCTGCCCAATACACCACCTCAACGTAAAGATACCTGCTTGCTTGGCGTGCACCACTCTGATTTACAATTCAAACAATACGGACTCGTTAATGCAGGTATAAGTTCTACAATCAACGACGAGACCTTCGCTCTCTTTGTCAACAGCCCGACCGGCGATCCTACCTTACCCAAATATGACATTACCCTCGCTGCTGTCGAAGGCGGTACACTCTCCTGCCCGTATCCCAAAGCAGGAGAAGGAGCCGGCATACCCGTCGAAGTAACGCCCGACAAAGGTTATGACTACGTCGAGGGATCGCTTTGTATCACGTACAACGATGGTACACAGGATATCACGGAGTTTGCTACCGAAGGGCAGTTCGTAATGCCGCCCTTCCCCGTGACCGTCACCGCTGAGTTTGAGGGACGTAACCCCCTGGCTACCATCGACTTCACCGGCTCTAACCGCTGGAACCTGCCCGAAGAACGTGCCGAAAACCTGCAGTCCTTTACCTATAACGGACTCACCATCGCTGCCGCAGGTGGCTATTACTGGAAATCCGAAGCAGACGGTTACCTCATGCTAGGTAAGAAAAATGCCAGCCTCACCTTGCCTGTATTCACCGACAAAGAGATTGCACGCATCGAAGTAGCCGGACAGGAAAATGCTTCCGCCAAAACGGAAATGAACATCCTTGTCGATGGCACGCCCGTCAGCACGCAAACAGTTGGTTCTCAGGAAACGAACATCTACCTCATTGCCCCGTCAGCACGCGCTGCCAATACCCGATATGACCTTACGATTCTAAGCGAAGACAACGCGCGCATTCCTTATATAGATATATATGCTGCCGTGCCGGGTGCACCCGAGACACCAACCGTCGATGTTCCCGAAGGACTTTATACCACACCCCAAGTCGTGACGCTGGCTTGCCTCACCGAAGGCGCAAGCATCTATTATACCGTGGACGGCTCCAAACCCACCAAAACAAGCACGCTATACGGCGGAGCGATAACGGTGGACCACTCAATGACGATTCGCGCCGTCGCGATTCTCAACGACATCAAGAGCGAACTCATGCGCGCAGCGTACGTCATCGCGGATGTGGAACATGACGGCTCACAACTGAACCCGTATTCCATCGCGGACGTACAGAAACTCAATAGCCCGGGATGGAAAGCGTGGGTGCACGGCTTTATCATCAACGGCTTTGACCCGAACATCACCGTCCGCGAACTCAGCCCCGAATCCGAAACGGCTATCGCTATCGCGGATCTTGAAAACGAGACCGAAAAAGATAATATGGTCTTTGTCGAACTCACTTCAAAAACCGTTCGAGATGCTTTAAATGTAGCAAAACACCCCGAAAATATCGGCAAAGAAGTGTGGATTTATGGCGTTTTGGCAAATTATGGAGGCAAACCCGGACTCAGTAAAGCATCCAAATACACCTTTACAGAGCCCACCGCCATCGATAACAACCCCGTGGAAACGGGCTCCGACGCTCTAACGCTTAAACCACTCAAACTGCTCAAGCATAACCAGTTGCTGATTGTCATTGACGGAAAAACTTACACCATTCAAGGCACCAGAGTGAAGTAGCACGCCGCCAGGCAATTTATGCTATGCAACATGTTTTGGCGTTTTTCGCCGGAAATATTTGCAGGATTCAAAAAAAAGCAGTATCTTTGTCGCGTTTTTGGGAGGTGAACTTTACCACACCTGATAACAACGAAAGTTAAGGTTTAAAACAATATAAATTAACAAAATTATTAACCCTCTAAATTTAATGAGTATGAAAAAACTTTTCTCAATTGTTGCTGCTCTGATGTTTGTCGGCAGCTTGGTTGCAGCTGAGTATGAAAAGGCTGCGTTTGCGGACATCTCCGCTACGGACGAGGTGATTATCACCGCAGAAGTGAGTGATGTTGTCTATGCGCTGGTAAATGCAGATGCTTCAAGTACTAAACCCGCTGCAGAAATCGTGACCGTTGTTTCGGACGCTATCGAAACCGATGCTACTAATCTGCAATGGAATATCGTAGAGGTAGAAGATAGCCTGGTGCTCTATCCGGCAGGCCAAACGGAGAAATGGCTGAGCTACTCTAAGTCCAGCAATAATCTTCGCGTTAAATCCGATAATAAATTGTTCGGCTTCGAGTACACAACTGATGGCTACTTGAAAGTGAAATGCCCGACTTTTGCTGATTCAGATGGTTTGTATGTAGCACTTAATCAAGCAAAGGACGCATGGGGACACTACAAAAACGGAGTTGTTATCACATTCTTCAAGAAAGCTGGTGGCGCTACTGCTCTGGAGAATACCGTAGTAGAGAACTGCGCTGTTAAACGCATCGTGAACGGTCAAGTGATTATCGAGCGCGACGGCGTTCGCTACAACGTAATCGGACAAGTAATTAAATAAATATTAACCTCTAAATTTTTATTATCATGAAAAAAATCTTTTCAATCTTTGCCGCTCTCTTCTTCGCAGGCAGCATATTCGCGGCTGAAACACGAATACTTTCAAACAAGAACATTTACGATGCGGGTGATGCCGCTAGTGGTTACCAAGCTTGGAGCGTAACTGACGATCAAGGCGATGTATGGAATGCCAACGCTATTAAAGGCAAACATAGTAATGCTACGGCAGATAAGCATTACTTGCAAATCAAAAAATATGCAAGTAATACGGCTTATTATATCCAAGTGCCGGAATTAGGAACTAAGATTACGACTATTGAAGTTACGGTTTCCAATACTCAAAAAGCTATGGATGGCGGTGGCAATACGCAAACGCTATTCTTTAGTGCCTCTAACGAAACGTCTGCTGCGGGAACAGGTGTGGTAAGCGGTACAGGAGACGCAAGCGTGACGTTAGACTGCTCGGACCTGGATTTGAATACCGGTTATATCACTGCCGGTGGCGCGGTTCGTATTTGGGAGGTTGTGGTAACTTACGAAACCACCGCTCCCGCTGTAGCAAAACCGACCATCACTCCCGAGGCTAACCCATTCGTAGGCTCGACTCCCGTGACTTTGGCTTGCACAACACCCGGTGTAACGATTTACTACACCCTTGATGGCGATGATCCCGATGAGACTTCCAGCGTGTATGACGACGTTCCTTTCGTAGTTAATGCTACCACTACCGTTAAGGCTATCGCTTATGATGGTACCAATTGGAGTGAAATTGCTTCGAAAGAAATCACCGGTTTGACGGTGTTGTCCACTATGGACGCAATCTTCGAGGCTGCTGGTGCTACCGCTTCGACGCAGTATATTGCCTTCAATGACTGGATTGTTACCGGTGTGTCTTCTAATGGCAAAAACGTATTCGTTACCGATGGTACCAAGGGTTTCGTTATCAATGACGGTAGTGGCGCTATGGGCTTTAAACAAAACGATGTCTTGAGCGGAACTGTACAAGTAACTCTGCAGAAATACAAAGGTTATGCTCAAGTAACCGGTCTGAAAGCAACGACTACCGGTTTGACCGTTGACGAAGGTGGTGTGCCGACAATGCAAGTCTTGGATGCTGATGGTATTGCTGCTCTGTCCGGCGTTAATACCGGTTCGCTCATCCAAATCCAAGGCGCTTATTCAACAACCGGTACTAACAAGCATTTTGTAGCCGGTGTACAAGTGTTCAGCTCGATTTGCGGTTCGTATCCTGAATTCGATGCAGATCTGGAATATAAAGTTACCGGTGTTTATCAGCAATTTGATGATGTTAAGGAGGTTCTCCCGCGTACGTTAGATGAAATCGAAGAAGTTGTAACCGGTGGTGCTATCAAAGCTGACGACATCGCTCTCGGCGAAGTATGGGTGGTTGATGATAACCCGTATGAGACGATTAGAGGCCTTAGCGTTGCCGGTTTGAATCTTACCGAGGCTATCAAAGCTTCTACTTCCAGCGAAGGACTTACTATTGTCTCTGAAGCCTTGACCGAATACGGCGGTACTATTGAAGTTGAAATCAATGCTCCGCTTGGCGTATTTGCAGGCACTATCTCTCTTACTTCCGGTGACTTGATTAAAGTTGTTAACGTAACCGCTACTGTTCGTAAGAAAAACGAGGAGCCGGCTACCGCAATTGCCCCAATTGTAGATCTCGATAAGGGCACTAGCGCTTCAGAGGCTACCGTGATAATTGAAGATACGGGCGATGAATATGATGGTGTTAAAGTCGGCAAAACTGACGCAGATGGTTCACTCCCGATCGTAGTAGGTGCCGGTGCTCAGACCTTGTACTTCTATGCACTCGCTTGGAACGGCGCTGCCGGAAATATCCAACTCGTAGCTCCGGCAGGCGTAACTATCTCTGCACCTGAATTGGATGCCGATGGTAAAATCGCTTTGATGGCTTCCGCCGGAATTAAGCAAACATCACCATTCACAGTGGATGATATTGCTGTGGAAGATTTGTATCAGTGCCTCTATGCCATTACACTTACCGGTGTAACGGCTGAAACGACAATCACCGTTTCCAGCGGCACAGCAAGACGCTTCGTGCTCTTCGGTATCAAGCAAGTGGGTGGGGAAACGCCTACCGCACTCGAGGATGTGACCGTTGAGAACACTGCCGTTAAGCAGATTATCAACAACCAAGTTATCATCACTCGCGACGGAGTACGTTACAACGTGATTGGACAAATAGTTAAATAATAACTAATAACCAAACATGCAAAGGGGTTTACGCCCCTTTGTGTGTTTTTAAAACAATAACATTATGAAAAAACATTTATTCCTCTTGGCTGCCCTAGCAATCAGCGCTATTGCCTCCGCAGCAGATGGCAACAACACAAGTACATGGAATGTGGAAAATGCCACAGTTGCCACTCCGACACCTATCAACAAAGGCAGTTATAGTGTTTATGCCGATGAACAAACCGTAACACTGGACGGCGTTATATACTTGGCAAGAAACATTATGCGCAATAATAACAACGGTACCATCCAAATAGCCGCTGACCAGGTGTTGCTTTTCAAAAAATCGTCTCCTGTTGGTTACTTCGTCAACAAGAACTCGATGAATCTTGTTTCGCTGGAGTTGATTATCAATAGCGAAGAGAGTTATGAGGTTTCGGCCAAAGCTGATGGAGAAGAAGAGTTTACGGAAATAGAGTTATCAGCTTCTGATGAGATTGTGCAACTTACATCGTATGCAGGCGGAGCTGTAGGTGAAGTACAAGACTTTACTTTCCGCAAAGCAACCGTTGACTTGAGCGGCAAGAACTTCGTCAAAGTAGCGGCTAAAAACTCAGGCACGCCTCATCTCTATAGTGCTGTTCTGACTTATATTGGTTCTGGTGGTGAAGTTACACACGTATCAAGTGTTTCACTGGATATCAAAGAGAAGACTATTGTTGCCTTTGAGACACTCCAACTCACGGCTACCGTAGAACCCGAAGATGCTGACGATAAATCCGTTACGTGGGAGTCTTCTGATGAATCTGTGGCTACCGTAAATGAGAACGGTCTCGTTCAAGCATGGAAAGCCGGTGAAGCTGACATCATTGTGAAGTCTGTTGATGGTGAAAAGAGTGACGTCTGCAAACTGACGGTTACCGCTGCTTCGAAATCCGAATTCGCTCTCATCGATCCCGCTAACTTGAAAGATAAAGACTCAGTTATCATCACCATGACCGTGGATAGCGTAGGTGTTCCGATGCTGCTTGACGGCGAAGGTGCTACAGCTGCTCCCGGACCGAAAGCGTTTGCAGGTGGTGTGATTGAAAATACCATCGTGCCCGCAAAAGATAACTTCGTATTTGTAGCTAATGTAAGCAAGAGCGGTATTCAGTTCGTTCAGAAAGTAATTGTTGGCGAAGGTGAAGAGGCTGTTGAGAAAGAACATATTCTTTATGTAGGCGGTACCGGCAACGATGGCGTGCGCGTGAAAGAAGTGAACCCCAAGACCGAAGCCGGTTGGGATTCAATCGGACACATCTGGGTTGTAGATGAAGAAACCCACTACCTCAAATCCAGTTATCTGACTAATGACGGCGAAGTAGTTCGTCTGCTCGGTGTAAACGCTGGTGCATTCAAAGCATATAAGTTCTCCGGCACTATCAGCAACCAAATCAAGGAAGAGACACTCCGTCTCTTCGTGAAGGGCGCTAAAGTGGTTGCTGTAGAAAATGTCACCCTCGACAAATCTGAAGCTACCCTTAAAGTCGGTGAGAAAGTACAACTGAACGCAACCGTTACGCCGGAAGATGCTACGAACAAAGCTGTTGTTTGGGCTTCTGCTGACGAAACGATTGCTACTGTGGACGAGACCGGTCTTGTAAAAGCTGTGGCTGAAGGCGCAACAACGATTACCGTTACTACCAAGGATGGTGACAAGACGGCTTCTGCTGCCATCACAGTTGAATCCGGCGCTGTGCCTGTTGAGTCTGTAGCGCTCGATATCACTGAGAAAGAACTCAATGTAGGCGAAGAACTCCAACTCACGGCTACCATCTCGCCTTCCGACGCTACCGATAAGGACGTTACTTGGGAGTCTTCCAAGAAGAGTGTGGCTACCGTGGACGCTAACGGTCTGGTAAAGGCTGTCGGTGAAGGTGAAGCTAAGATTACGGTGAAGACCGTGGACGGCGGCAAGAAAGCTTCCGCTACTATTACCGTCATCAAACCGCATGTGGATGTAACCGGTGTTACGCTTGATAAAGCAGAAGCACAACTTGAAGTAGGACAAACCATCCAACTCACTGCTACCGTAGCTCCTGCTGATGCTACCAACAAAGAAGTAGAGTGGAAATCTTCCGATGAGAAGGTTGCTACCGTGGACGCTAACGGTCTGGTGAAGGCTATCGCCGTCGGTGATGCAGATATTACCGTTACCACCAAAGAAGGTGGCAAGACCGCTTCTGCTAAGATTTCGGTAGTAGAACCAGAACCTCCTGTTGTTGCTGTAGAGTCTGTCGCACTTGATATTACCGAACAAGAACTCAAAGTCGGCGAAGAACTCCAACTCACGGCTACCGTTAAACCCGATGACGCTACGAACAAAGACGTAGAGTGGAAATCTTCGGATGAGAAGATTGCAACCGTGGACGCTAACGGTCTGGTGAAGGCTATCGCTAAGGGTGAAGCCAATATCACCGTTACTACCAAAGATGGTGGCAAGCAGGCTTCTGCTAAGATTACCGTAATCGAGGAAGAGCAAGGTATCGAACAGATCGTCGCTAATCCCGAACTCAGTGGTAAAGTATTGCACCAAGGTACACTCTACATCATCCGTGACGGTAAGATGTATAACGCTACCGGAGAACGTGTGAAATAAACACCACACTCCATAACATAAAGAAACCCGCTTCACGGCGGGTTTCTTATTTTTCTTACTCAAACTACTTCAAACTACTTCAAACTACTTCAAACCTTTCAAACTCGTTTTCCTATAGGGAAAACAAATATTCTATCGCCTCTTGGATAAGCCCTTCATCCACCACTTGGTCAATCACCGGCTCACCGGCTTGGCGCAAAAGCGTGAAGTTGATGTCCTGACTATCTGCATTCTTCTTGTCTTTGTGCATCAACGCTATTAACTCGCCCTCTTGCTTGCAATTGCATTGCGGCTTGCCAAAATGCTCTATCACGAAATGACTGATCTGCGTCAGCAACTCCCGCTTACAACCTAATACCACTACACTCAGATACAACTCAGCTACAATCCCCCACGCCACACAATACCCGTGACGACTTCTGACCTCTGACTTCTGACTTCTGACATCTGACATCTCCTCCATCGCATGTCCGACCGTATGCCCGAAATTCAGCACTTTACGCAGTCCCTTTTCTTCCGGGTCTTCCGCTACAATCGATTCTTTATACGACTTACAAGCGGCAATCAAATTCGTTAATTCGGGCTGCAAGAAAGCCGCACGAAAGCCGCTGGAAGTCCCGTAGTGGTCCTGCCTAAGCTCAGTGATTTGGAGAGCCTTACTGAGCGTATCACCGCCCATCAAAAGAGCCGTTTTGAGCATCTCTCCAAAACCCGATAATAACTCCTCTGCCGGCAAGGTCTCTAAAAACGCCGTCTCAATAACCACCGCCTTCGGCAGCCGAAACGCTCCGATATAATTCTTAAGAAGTCTGTACTCTGTCAGCGCAGCGGTCTGTATTCTGTCAGGCGCAGCCGGTCTAAAATTTACTCCCGTTTTGCCTCCGATGGCTGCATCTACCATTGCGAGCAACGTTGTCGGCACATTAATAAAATCTATCCCGCGCATGT
>Ga0310690_10007730_pt1 | contig 13785 bp, 8 predicted proteins | sample AusTroGonzalo_MG_2_FD_207661 | JGI IMG/M metagenome (GOLD analysis project Ga0310690, IMG submission 207661) | Bovine rumen microbial communities from tropical cattle in Woodstock, Queensland, Australia - Gonzalo_04 (v2) (version 2) | ecosystem: Host-associated > Mammals > Digestive system >... | reverse complement strand
TGGGCATCCGTGGTGGAGACCTTCATGCCGTTGTACTCGGCCGGGTTGTGGCTGGCGGTAATCTGCACGGAAGCGTCGAAGCCGTAATTGGCCGTTCCGAAGTACACCATAGGGGTGGAACTCAGGCCGATATCGTATGCATCGGCCCCGGCATCGTTGATGCCTTTGATAACGGCGTCGTGGATTTCCATGGAGGAGGTGCGGCAGTCGCGGCCCACGAGTACCTTGTTGGTTTTCAGTAATATAGGGATGAAGTATCCCACTTTGTAAGCGATGTCCAGGTCCCAATCTTTTCCCCAGACCCCGCGAATATCATATGCGTGAAATGCGCCCATAGGTTTGCGGTTTTATGTCAGTCCACAAAGATAGCAAAAATAATGCCCGGGGGCAAATGGTTCCGGGCAGATCGTTTGGCTACTTTAGCTTCTTGATTTCTTGGAAAAGGGTCTCTTCATCGCCGAGAGAGTAGCCCAGGTGGGAATAGACCAGTTTGCCATTTTTGTCATAAAGAAAGACATAGGGACAGGAGGTAACCTTCATGGAACGGGCCAGTTCGCGATTCACATCGAAGGCAAAATTAAAGCCTTCCCAACCACGGCTGCGCACCAATGCCTTTGCTCTGGCCAGGGAGCGGCTGTCGTCGGTGCAGACAGCGATGAAGCGGAAAGGCTTTTCGGCCGTCCACTCTTCAAACACTTCGCTAATGGCATCCATCTCTTCCAGACAATATTTGCAGGCGACAAACCAGAAAGACACCACATACGGGGTTTTTCCGTCTATCCACTGTGAGGGCGTAGTTTTCCCTCCTTCCAGGGTCTGTAATTCCACGGTTCCCATATTCTGGGCAAAGGCGGCCACACATAACAGCATGCCTGCCACATGGCTAATCATCCTCTTCATAAGTATAGGGTATGGTTTCTTTGTCTTGACAGGATAAAGCGTTAATGCACTTCCCTTCCCTGGTTACGTATGCAATCACCCGCTGGTTACGTCCTAAAGTAACTTCATAGGAAAGGGTAGCTTCAGCACCTGTATTCATGGAACCCAGGCTATCCCCTTCCATCCTGGACAGGAAACGGCACAGGACGGAATGATTCACATAATTGTCGCCATAGCCCGTCTGATAGGCTATCTGGCCGTCTTCTACTACTGCTATGGAGAGCAGGTGCTCTCCCTCCTCCGCAGCCTTGACCTTCACGGTTAGGACACCGTCCGCACAGGAAAGAGCCAGTCCGCAGGCCTTCTGGGGGGCTGTTTTGTCCACATATTCCGTCATGATGGACGCCTGCTGCGTATTGAAGGCAGTGCTGGCATCCATATCCAGCACCATGGTAGGGAATCCCGTCACGCTGAATTGGCTCACCAGGTTTTCTGTACAGGAGGGAGCAAACTCATCATAGGCATGCACGGCTATGTCCACCAGCCGGTGGGGGCGTTGTTGCTGGGCTTCTGCCAAAGCGTCCGTCATATTGGGGCAATACTGACACCACGTTCCCGTGAATTCCAGAGCCAGTATGCGATGGAAAAAACGGGTCCCCTCCAGAACGCCACCTGGCAGTTCCGGAAAGTCAGGTTGCGGTTCCGGCTCGGGGTCGTCTTTCTGGCCCACGCATGCCCAAACCAGCAAACTTGTCAATATAAGAAGCCACTTTCGCATGGTCAAAAGGTATAAGTGAGACGGAGCATTCCTCCTTTGTATTCCGGTTGCCAACGGCACACACCACCCGAACATACCAACCCGGCGCGCTGATGCCCATACGACAAATCGGCCTTGAAGCCCCTCCTGCTCCAGGAAGTTCCGACATTGTAATAATGCTCATGGGTGTCTCCGTGATTATACATATCTTGCAAATGCACGCTCCAGCCGGAAGTGGAGGATATCTCCACCATGCCTGCCACCCAGTCACGCGTCAACTCCTGAGAATACAAATACTGAACCTGTGCACGCAAGGACAGCTTTTTCCCTGTTTTGTATACGCCGTCCAGCACGAACACGTTCTGGGCATTGGTCGCCTTTCGTTCCCCGTGAGTGGGAGAATTCTCCTGAATGCTCAGGAAGGCCACAGTTTTGAAGCAACGGTTCCAGCGCTTTTCCACCTCTACATTGAGTTCGCGGTAGGCCAGACGGCACCTATCGTGATTCTTAAGGGCCGATGGCAGCGAAAGGATATAAGCCCCGCTCACATGAAACTTCCACGAAGAGAGACGGTAAAACAGATTCAGATTCCCGCCCAGCTCCCCTTCAGAAAAAGTGGTATAGGGGTTGAGCGATGCCAGCATATAGTGCTGTTCCTGGCTCAGGGACGGCAGATAACTCATGCCCATGGAGTCGTTCATCCCTTGCAGCCGCCTGATCAAAAGGGCCGACGAGAAGCGCTTCCTGGCATATCCCAGTTCCAGGGTCTGTGCATTGCCACCCTTCCTTCCCACATACTCGGCACGGGCACTGAAACCCTTGGCATCGAAGGAGACTTGGGCCGAATAGGAGAACTTCTTTTCATCGGCCCCCATCCAGTACACCGCGCTGCCTCCAAAATCCCAAGAGCCCAGGTCGAAAAGGGCCTCGGCCCCGGCAAGGGCATCGCCAGAGTACCAGAGAAATTGCCGACGGAACCCTCCCAGCGCCTTCAGGGAGAAGACATCATCCCTTGTTTTGAAGGCAAAGCGCCCCCCGCCCAGGGAGTTGTTCCAGCCCAGGGCACGGTCTTCCCAACTGCGCAGGATAATGCCCGTTCCAAACTGGTCGTAAAAATCGCCGGCCGTAACACTCCACTGGCGGTCAGTCCATGCCAAGTATTTGCCCGGCAGGCCGATTCCTTTGAGGTTAATATCATAACCCAACAACGGGGTCGGATAGTACTCTGCCTGAATGCCGCCCGAGAACCGGCCCTTCACATAGTCTAGCTTAAGATAATTGTTGGACCGGAAGGTTCCGTCCACGTACAGGACCGAGTTGGACTCAATGCCCCCGCTCACGCTTCCCCACTTCGCGTCCTGCGCCCACACCCGCAAGGGCATGAGCACAAGAAACAGAAGGAGAAGGGGCCTTACATTCATCGGAAATCGATGGTCCTATTGGGGCTTTCTGGGCCCCTTCCGTCCTTTTGGACTGCCTCTCGCCAAGTCTTGTGCACTAACACCGGCGGATGCGTGGGCTCTAAAGGACGCTCTACGTAATTAGTTGGACGGGCCGACTTCGTCGCCGATTTCTTTCGGTTCTTAGCATCATAGGCCACGAAATCTTCGTAATTGTATTGCCACTCGGCACCATAAGCCAATTTATGCAAACGATACCAGATAGCTTCACGGGAAGGCGCGTTGTAGCCGTCAACATTGTGGTTCATGATGCTTTCCTCCGTCGGGCGCCAGACGCCAGTCCAATATGTAAAAGCACCTTCAAATACACCTAGGCCTTCGTTGTCATACCGGCTGTCATTTAAGAAATGGGCCCATTTAACCTTCGAGGGGTCGCTGGTAAAGTCAATGTTCTTCCACCAGCCGAATACCGCCTGAGCATTTGCGTGGTCCTTTTCACTATCCGGAACCGCACCCAAATATTCGTAAGCATATTCATCGCCCAATTTTGCAAAACCATGACCTCCTGCCTCATGGCGAACTAGCCCCAGATAGGTAGCTGTATCACTACTAATAGGGAAATAGGCAACGGCTGTACCACTACCATAGTCTCCTTCACGAGCATCAAACATATAGCATGTACCGGCATACGCATCTTGATTCATGGCGACAATTACAAGGGTATTGTCAATCTTTTCATCCGGAACCACTTTCCGCGCATATTCGATACATTTGTTGTTATTGCCCCCGACGAGCGTCCCTTGTCCAAACCAGGTTCCTAAAGACTGCCCAGCATGGTCATAGCCCTCCGTATATGAGACTACGGTGATGGCTCGCACATTAAAAAGATTCCTGTACGTCGTGTACGGCTCTTCGCTGAACAAGGCTTCCATCATCTTCCGCATAGCGGCATCGTAAGTTCCGTCGGCTATCTGCCTGTCAGAGAAGGCGTCTCCCAAAAGTATCACGTCTATCCCTTCCCCTTCCGTTGCCGTCTGCAAAACTGTTATCTCTCCATCATGGGAAAAGTCCTTTGATATGTAGTAGTCTGGTTCATCGAGATCATCATAATGATATTCCTCAATATACGCCGAATAGTTGGACCAGCCAGAGGTAGATTTGTATAGATCCTCCGTTCCCTCTGGAACAAAGATGTGCATTCCTTCGTGACCGGCATGTCCCCACTCTGTCTCGGAGAAAGAAGGAGGAGCATAAGAGCGGACAAAAACACTATCTATACTCTTATTCCCATAGAAAAAGTCATCGGTTATAGTCTGCAGGGAGGAGGGCAACCGAAGATAACGAAGGTTGGGCAAACGGTCCAAATAAGCATTAAAAGTATGAACTTTATCATCAAATGACAATCGTTCCAAAACCGAACTATAGCCGATGCTGACTACGGATTCAAAGCCTGTTGGCATATAATCGCTAGGACAGACTGGCGTAATATACCACAACCCTAATCCTTCCCCAGAGAAATTAACAATCCAACAGTGATGATCCTCTGAGACTGTAGAACTGGATCCATAAAAGAACTCAAGGTTTTCACATCCATCAAAACAATGATTATTAGAGCCCCTCAAGTAATCGGGTATTGTAACAGTTCTCAAGTCTTTAGCTCCGTTTAAACCATATGATACCGAGATTCCTGGCGGGATGGCATAATCCGTCACACCCTTCCCGGCAAATGCAACTAACTCTCCCCCAGCAGAAATAATAGTATGGCAATCATAAATAACATCACTTTCACCCCTGAACTCCCGAAGATTCTCAAATGTATCAAAAACGTTATTCTCAACGTCCTTTACGGTCCATGGAAGAGTAACATACTCTACCATCTGCCCCCGCTGAAAAATACCAGAGCATATCCTGGTAACTCCTTCCGGAATCTGGAATTCCGTCTCTAACGGTGTGGCCACATAGGCTGCGAGGGTTCCATCAGAGAGGATCAGCGCCTTCTCGTCCTTTGAAGCCCATTTCCCATAAATGCGCTCTAGATTGTAGCAATTAGCAAAACCTAGGTCACCTATTGCAGACAGATTCTCTGGCGTCCGGAAAGATGAAATTTTAGCTTCATTGAATGCTCCATTTCCAATAGCCTCGACACAATCCGGAAGCAAGACCTCCGTAGCGGAATAAAAGAGTGGCAACCACGTATATGGCGTTGTCACACCGACCCTTTTAACCGGGCCAGGAAACACCAATACGCCCCTTCCATTTTCATATGAATTTGAGATAATCGGTTGGTCAAACGCCCCAGATTGGTCAGATATGTAAAGAGGTCCCTCATAGTCGGTCTTATACCATATCTCATTAAAGGGGACACTCTCCATCTCCATTTCTCCACTTCCAACACATTCAAAAGTAGGGATATTTCGGAGTTGGGAGCGCTGGAATGCCACATCGGCATGGGTCGTTTTGCTCATAGTGCCATTCATAGTCCTAATTTCCACCGTGAACCCACCATAATATGTTCTGGCCGGAATAACCAGATAGAAAAACGTGGGATCTTGACTAAGTTTAATACCTCCACACTTAAGCATCACTCGATTAGAGCCGCTTTCCATCATAATCAGTTCAGGCTCTGCACCATAGTCTGTTCTTACTTGTCCTTTGCCTGAAACACACAGTTTCTCATCAGCTGCAGTAAAAACAATCTCATTTACAATTTCATCCCCGGTCATTGAGAGAGACAAAACGGCGCATAGGTTTTTAAATATAAGGCCTTCCGGTTCACCCACTGCTACCATAGGAAATGCGCTTTCTCCAAAAGAGTTATTTGAATATGATTGAACACTGGGAAGCTCCAGCGTAAGAATGTTGTCTTTTACTCCTTCGTCCGCTTGGTCGGAATAAGGATATAAGCCCACCATTTTCTTCCCCATCACATCTCCCGAGAAAATGGCTTGACATGTACCTTCTCCCGAAGAAAGTGTATACTTCGCGGATGTCTCTATGCCATCGGCATAAATTGCTATCTGATCCCCCGCCGTCCAAACTGGACGGTAAATTCCCTCAACATCGGGCCCGGCAAGGGTCGTTTTAGTAGTAGGATTCCCTCCTTCCAACATGGCGGTGATGGTAAAACGGTTTATCGCGCCCTCCGTTTCCTTGATACGACGGCAAGCGCCGGCAACGAGTACAAGAGAAAGGATAACACAAATCTGGTAAATCTTTTTCATAATCTTTCCTCCCTTGTATTACATATCAATTACTTCACCCGGAACAATCCCCTCGTTGTCTCCTCCTTCCGTTCCTCCGCCAATTTCTCCTTCCGGATCATCCAAGGCCAGTTCCAAATGAGAGCCCAACATGGCTGTGGCACAATTGTCAACATAGAAATTCCCGAACGCACGATTACTCTGAATTGCCTCGCGAGAACCAAATGAAGCTTGAATATAAGCAAATACCCTCAAGTTCTGTTTATTATACGATGCAGGGATAGTGGCTTTGTAGTGAAAATCCTTTATAGTAAAGTCTTCCTTAACACTGAAACCCTCTCCTAACACATTAGTCATGGACTTCCTGACTATGTTATCATGTACATAACTCGCATGATCCCCATCCATATTGTCTGTCTGTTTATTGACAATTCCGTCTTCTACTAGCAGTACCGTTATCTTATAATCCCCTTTCTCCTTTACATACACTTTTATATCAACCGAAACATCGTTTCCAGAAAGAGAAGAGGATATTTCCATGCCGGTAACTGTCCCATAGTGCTCCTCCGTTTCTTTTACCGCATCCACATATAACGGTGCCGTCGCCTCAACTTCACCATTTCCAATTATTAAACGGCCATCCATTAGACCTGTGGGATAAACGGAAATGCCATACTGATTTTCAAGGTCTATTATGTTTTCAAACAGAAGATCGCTGTCTCGTGTATGAAGGGCCAACTGTTGAATCTTCCGGGGTGCTAATTCCTGCGCTCTCAGGATTGTTTTATTCATGTTAGGGCAGTATCCGCACCAAGTAGCCGTGAAGCGCATAGCCAAGGATTGGTGATGGAAAGGAAGGATTCTCCAGTCTTGCTGATTGTGTTGACTCATTCCAGACTGAATCACATCTATGTGGCGGGAATAAGATCCATCTTCAGAAGCAATAATCACCCGTGTTCCACGAGCTTGCTCACTGGGATTGGCAAAAGCCTGAATGGAGACAGTTCCATCCCCAGAACACGAGGAGGGAGATATAACACACCAATCGGCACCGCTCGAGGCCGTCCATTTTACATTTGAGGACACGAAGACCTGCTTACTATCACCTACAGAAGCCAGAACGACTTCGTTGGCAGCGACCTCCAAATGAGTCCGACGGCCAAATTGCGTAACAGAAATGGATGAAACCATGCTTCCATCTTCTGAAGCCAGAGTAACGACCGCATTTCTGCTTGTGGACATAGCATTTGCTTCTGCTGTAAGAATGAGTGTTTCACGTCCCACTCCCTTTTCAGATGAGATAGAACACCAAGAAGCCGAACTGGAAGCTAACCATTTAACACTGGATATCACTAAAACGCGCTTGCTCCCACCATCTGCCGAGAAAGACATGGACGTCGGTTCTACCATAAGCGTAGCAACTAATTGTCTGAGGGAGACTCTTATCATCTTACCCTCCTCGTTGGTGAAAAGGATAGTCCCTAATCGCTCGCTATCGTCCGGGTTGTCTTGCACCCGGAACGTATGTGTATGAATGGATCTGATTGTTTTAACTGAAACCTCAGAGACCCATTCCGGCATGGAAACAGAATAAGCCAGATTAGAGGTCACAACAATTTCAAACTCTTCGCTTGATGAATTCAGTTCTATCCGGTCCCGTGAAACTTTAAACACATTGGTTCCGTCTTCCGGCTTCTGCGCATCAAAAAACGATAGGGATAGTTCTCCTCCAGTATCGTATGCCCAACCGCTGAAAGATGATGAATAAGCTTCCATATTATTGGCCGCCCAGGCATTAAGGGCATCTACCAGTTTGGTATAGGTTTTATACAAGGGCACGCCTGTGTCTTCTCCTTTTACCTGCGCCTCCGTCAAAGCATAATTATTGGAAGAATCTCCCACATCCGTACCAATTCCCTTTTCAAGTCCCAATCCCTTTCCGGCATCATAAAGCCAATAGTTCTGAACCACTTTAACCTCGTTTCTCCCGGCAATTCCCCCAATAAAATTCAATTTAGCCCCATCTAACACTGAATTATTAGGCTTTACGATACCAAGGTTGACGCAATTATAAACAGAGGTGGGGGCCAAAGGGGTTGAAAGGAAATCGCTCACTTCCCCACATATTCCTCCGACATTGCCCCATTCTTCCCCACAAACGCCAGAGACAACTCCCTTATTGATACAATTGATAATCAAGCCTCCCTGCATACTTAAACCTGCGATACCACCAGTACGGAAATGAACGGAGCTCACTTTTCCTGTGTTAATACAGTTGAAGATATCTCCATTATTATGATATGCGATAATACCGCCAGCCACATCTCCATCTGCCTCTACTACTCCGTAATTGATACAATATGTAGTTGGACCACCACCATCTCCAGTAATGCCACCAGCACGGTTTCCCTGAATTGTTCCATAGTTGATACAATCCGTAAAGCCAAACGGGTATGAACTCCCGCATATACCACCTGCAGTATAAACACCAGAAACATTGGCATAGTTGATACAAGATACAAAACGTCCACCATAACTCTCTCCCACGAGTCCTCCGGCATGTCTCCAATAATCACCCTCAACACTTCCTTTAGAGACACAATTCTCAATACACACATCAATATCTATATGCCCTGCAAGAAGACCTGTATGAGCCCAATCACTTTCATAAGTATGAACGCTGGATTTGCCCATCATGGTTTCTCCTTCAACCGTAAGGTTTCTGATCACGCCATTGGCCCCCACACTGCCAAAGAGCCCATTGTTCTCATTTTTCCCCACTTCTATAAAGAGATTTGAGATCGTATGTCCACCACCATCGAAAACACCAGAGAAACGAGTACCGGCATCACCGATAGGCTTCCAACTAATAGCCTTTGCCTTGCTACAAACAGGACTCAAATCTAAATCGTTAGACAAAAGATAATGCGCATCATATGCCTGCACATCGTCCCCTTCTGAGGTTGAAATGGTCCCCCCGGAATTAACTGAAGCTTGTAACAAGAGGAAGTCCTCAAGAGAGGAAATGACAAACGGATTCTCATTCGTTCCTTCTCCTTTGAGTTCAGAACTAATGTCACTCCCCTCCTCAGGTTTGAATTGAACAGAGCCTGTTTCGTGAAGGCGAGAACGCTCAAATGTATAATCATGCTTATAGGATTTATCCATGTAGCCGGTGGAGGAATAAATCCTGACCCGGAATCCTCCAGCATAATCCCCGGGAGGGATAACCAAATAAAAATCTTTGGCTGTATTCTCATTCAATCCAACCCCTGGGGATATCAGTACAACTCTATTCTTTGCACCCGGAAGCATGGAAATTGAAGCCGTTGCAGTGTTAACAGAGGCCCTTCCAGATACGCCCATATTCTTGTTATTGGGCTGAAAAACAATACTATCAATGAAATGATGGCCCAGTATTGGAATCTTGATGACTGATGCCAAGTTTTTAAACGTCAGATTATCTGAGTTCGAATAAGCAACCATAGGAAAAGAGCCATTCCCAAAGCCAGATTCGTCATATTTCTGGTGGTCTGGCAGTTCAACTAGAACCATATTTTCTCCCTGGCGAGATACCACGGCAGAAGCCGGATAATAGGCGTTATACGTTCGGCCTTCGACATACCCCGTAAATGTTGCCCTATTAGTACCCGCACCTTCGGAAAGTGTGAATCGATCCATGTTTTGATTGCTTCCTGCAAAGACACCGATGGCATCTCCTTCAGACCATAAAACTCTATAAATATTATCGCCAACAAGAGATAAAGAGGTTTTCGTCTCTTCTACATCAATAGTTGCCGTCAACTGTATTACCGAGGTGTCACCCATGGAACCCGACACTTCTTTGACACAGGATACCAGACAAGAAGCCAGAAAAGCAATAATAAGAAGTCGCATCTTTCTCATAGCCTTACCAGTTTATAGGGTTTCCACCGATAACGTCTTCGTTTCCGCCTCCACTCCCTTCTTTCGCGATAGCGGGCGGAACGTTTACTCCCAGTTTCCCTGAGTTACAATTGTCAATATACCATCCTGAATAGTCCGAACCTGCAATGACGGGAACGCCGTCACCATACGCCCTCTGGACATATACAAGGACCTCCATATTGCCTGTATTATAGGAGGAAGGAATGGTTACATTATAGGATTTTTTCTCCGTGTGACGGTCTCCTTTAGCTGTAAAAATCTCTCCGTCCACTTTGGTAACAGCCACTCGGGCAATGTTGTCGTGATGGTAATTGGTAGTCTCTCCTTTTTCATAATCGGCTTGGTAACCTATAATCCCATTTTCCACCAGAACAACCGTAGCCTTGTATGTACCAGCCTTTTTCACATATACTTCCAGGTCTATGGATAGGCTTTGTCCAGACGAGGAAGAACTCCATCCCGCCGTAGTCACAGGATTGAACGCTTGTTCTATATTATCCAATTCTCCTACTATGATATTGGAAGTTTTCTCTGCATCTGTGTAATTAGTTATACTTTTCCTACCATCCATTACACCTGATGGCCAGCTATTAATTGAATAGACATTCTCTAGTATGCTGGATCCTTTAAACTCCAAATTACTGCTAGTTGTATGTATATTCAAAACAAGTATCTTTCCCGGTCTCTTATTCTGTGCAAGACGAGCAGACTCTGCCATCAAAGGACACCAACCGCACCAGGTGGCCGTGAATCGCATAAACAATGACCGATGGATAAAACCCTTGGTCCAATCTATATCTTCTGATGTTCCTTCCTCTTTTCCTTTCTGCCTCACACTACAAGGCAAACATGTTCCTTCATCATCACAGAAAACGACAACACCACTGCGCTCAGAGGAAGATGTGTTTTCGGCCACCTCAAAAGTGTGTACTTTGCCATTAACAGCCTTTTCAGTTATCCAGTCTGGAGTACTGCTAAGTTGATAAGTAGAAGGGCATGTCACTGTCACATCAAACGTGCTGACAGTGGCCCCTACTTGAATGGATGAGGGGAATACGGAGAACGTCTCATCCGGGTTATCAGAATTGCCGGCCTGAGTAACACTACAAGGAATGCAGGTACCTTTATCGTCACAGAAAACAATGACGCCATTGCGCTCAGTTGCTTCTGGATTAGCGGAGACTTCAAAAGTGTGAACTTTGTTCTCCGCTAATATCTCTGTTATCCATTCCGGCCTGGAGCTTAAATAATAATCGTGCGTAGTTTTAACAGTTATCACAAATGATCCTCCGCTGGCATCAACATTCACCTTATTGGGCGTCACTTCGAACACATTATCCTTCACCGAAACTTTACATACAGCCGACTTTCCTCCGGCCGTGGCAGTAATAAAAGCATCGCCCCCCTTGACCGCTGTAACCTTACCATTATCTACAGTGGCAACTTCAGCATTGGACGTACCCCAAGTCACGGTTTTGTCCGTGGCGTTGTCCGGGGCCACCGTCGCTGTAAGTGTCTCTGATGCCCCTGGTTCAAGAGCTAGTTCTGCCTTGTTCAGAGTCACAGCTTCCACGGCTATCACAGCCTTCTTTACTGTTACCTTGCAGGAGGCCTCTTTTCCTCCCGCCGTGGCCTTGATAGTGGCTTCGCCCTCCTTGACAGCCGTAACCTTACCGTTCTCTACGGTGGCAACTCCTGAATTAGACGTGCTCCAAGTCACGGTTTTGTCCGTGGCATTGCTGGGCACTACGGTGGCCGTGAGCGTCTCTGACGCACCCGGGTCCAGAGTGAGTTCACTCTTACTCAAGGAAACAGATGTAACGGGAATCGTTGTCGGCTTGGGCTCCGGCTTAGGTTCCGGTTCCGGTGTTTTGCCACAGGCAAAAGACAGAGCCAGCGCCGCTGAGGCTAGGATAAGGGTACGTAGTCTCATAGCTATATCTGAAGGCTAGGTGTTGGACAATGTGGTTACTTAGCTTCAAATATAACCAATAGCTATTGCTTTTGCAAGTAATTGATTTTTAAATGTTTTTAGGAACAGGCTACAGTACTATAGCCAAATGATCTCGGATTGACTGCACACCGTCTATGATTCTTTGACGCATCGCGCGGCGGGGATGTCGCAAACCATTGGCATAGTGACTCAGTTGCTGCTCGGCAATGCCGGTCTCATGAGCCAGAGCTTTCTGGGTAATGTACTTGCCCGTGTACTTTAACAGGGCCCGCGTGCTCAATTCATACTCCGGGACCAAATCCCCTTCCAACTCTTCCGGGACGGGCTCTCCATCTTCCTTAAGCCCATCGGCATGAAATTGAAGAGCTTCCAGAATATTCCTTTTCACTTCCTCCAACGACTCCCCTGTAGAAACACAGGCGATATCTTCATTCACAGGCGCAGCGCCGTAATTATTCGGCACCCAATCTATTAGTATTCTAATCTTTCCCATATCCTTTTCTATTTCCAACCGGCTTGTTTCCAAATACTGTTCAACAAGTCTTGGCTTAATACATCACTCTCTTTCCCGGGTATAGTGACTGAACCCGCTTTCCCTTTTGTATTCTTGAGTTGCCGATGGTCTCCACGACATCTTACAACAACCCAACCGTCCTGTTTAAGGAGTTTCAGCACCTTGCTCACTTTGTAACGTCTCATAGGACCGGCCTGTAAAGATATATAATAATCTATCATTTTCCAAATAGGAACACCCTATTCTAAAACAAACATATTATATCCTAAGTGGTTATCCTACAATCACAAGAAAAGTTGTGTTGTTTTAGGGGGTATTTTGTGCGTTTTTTACGATTTCTGAGTAAAAAACATAGTCTGCGCAAGGCACAAAAAAAGCACCGGAAAACCGGTGCCTTTAATAGCTGAGGGGTAGCCCCCTAGAAATTAAATTTGGTCATGCAGATGAAACGGTGGTTCAGGATCCACTCCTTGTCGCCGGTGAACATACCGCGGGCGTTGCGGGAGCCACTTCCGAACTCGGCGGCGGTGAGGTTGTACTCCAGGGACACGGTGAACTTGCCCAGGTTCCAGGCCACGGTAGGAGTGGCGCGGAAAGCCTGCTGGATGTGGACGTCGGCAGCAGTGTTAATCCAAACGGAGTTATCCACCAGATCCTTGGTGGTACCGAGCTGCTTCATATAACCCAGCATACCCATCACCTGGAACTTCTTGCCGTACTGGAAGCTTACGAAGGAAGCCCAGTCACGCATGGGGGTGTAATCGATGGTGCCGTCGCTGTTGAAGGAGTGCACACCGTAACCGGAAAGGAGGTTCATGTGCTCACCGGCCTGGGCCAGGATGCTCTTGGCGCGCAGCTGGAACTTGCCGTTGGTGAACTGGAAGAAAACAAACGGAGAGAAGGTGTGCAGCATGCTCTTGACCTCGATGGTGGGGCCTGCAGTGTCCTGGACTCGCCAGTCGGCGATGGTGCGGTAGGGACGCATGTTAACCATATCCAAACCGGCCTTGGCCAGAACCTTGGCGTTCTTGTAAGCAATACCCACATAGAATTCGGGCATACCATACTTGTAGTAGTCCTTGCTCTTGCCGGCAGGACCGGTGGGCAGGTAGTGGTTCAGGTACAGCATGCTGGCGGTGAGGGTAAAGCCGGAA
>Ga0310690_10007729_pt1 | contig 13786 bp, 11 predicted proteins | sample AusTroGonzalo_MG_2_FD_207661 | JGI IMG/M metagenome (GOLD analysis project Ga0310690, IMG submission 207661) | Bovine rumen microbial communities from tropical cattle in Woodstock, Queensland, Australia - Gonzalo_04 (v2) (version 2) | ecosystem: Host-associated > Mammals > Digestive system >... | reverse complement strand
TACATCCACGACCGTCTGCAGCCTGAGCAGAAAGAAGACCGCGCCATCTTCCGAGGCCATATAGGCACCCGCGAGAACCGTGCCCTATTCTGCCACATGTATGCCGACAATCCGCGTGTTGATGCCGCCGACACCATTCCCGGTGCCACCGAAGGCCGCAAGCACACCAGCCAGATGAAACCCATGCTCTCCTTCTACGAGCACCTGCGCTACCGCTACATTATGGCGTTGGAAGGCAACGACGTAGCATCAAACCTCAAATGGATTATGTCGTCACATTCGGCGGCGGTGATGCCCAAGCCAACATGTGAGACCTGGTTCATGGAAGGCCGCCTGCAACCTGGCGTGCACTATGTGGAGATACGTCCCGACTTCGCCGACCTCGAGGAGAAGATGGACTACTACAGCAGTCACCTCGACGAACTGAAGGCCATTGTGGCCAATGCCAACCGCTACGTAGAGCAGTTCCGCGACTGGCGCCGCGAGCGCTACATAGCACTGCTGGTGATGCAGAAATACTTTAAAATGACCAACCAATGAATTCACGGGTTATAGGTTACAGTTTACGGTTTACGGTATGCGCCGCACTGCTGTTACTTGCCGGCTGCGCCGGCAAAACAGGAAACAGTGTACACTTCAACCGCTTCGAGCACTTACTTTTCAATACACCTCTGCCACAGCTGCAGAAGACCCTCGTAGACAGTCTGCCACAATACAGCACACCGCTGCTTAACGTTGCACCCACCGACCCACAGTTTATGCAGGTCCTCGCAGGCTTCGTTAGCGACCCGGAAGTGAGGCGCATCTACAACGTCACCGACAGCCTCTACAGCGACCTCGCGTGGCTTGAGACAGAACTCTCCAAAGCCCTCGAACGCTCGCACAAACTTATTCCCGAACTACAATACACAGACTTCTATACCCTTGTAACTGCCGACTTCGACGACTACCGCAACCGCGTCTTCTGCTCCGACAATGAACTGGCTCTCTCCATCGACCGCTACGCCGTTGGCTCACTGCCTGGAGCGGTACCCGCCTATATCGAGAACATCAGCCGCCGCGAATACATAGCCGCTGATTGCATGGCCGCTATTGCCCGTGCCCATATCGCGCTGTCCGACGGCGACCTCACGTTGCTCGACTACGCCGTTGCCGAAGGCAAAGCCCTCTACTACGTGCAGCAGACACTACCTCACACACATGACACTATAGTGCTGCGCTACACTGGCGAGCAATTAGAGTGGATGAAGGACAACGTGTCACCCGTTTGGGGCTGGTTTATACAGAACAAACTGCTCTACTCCACCGACATAGGGCAATTCCGCAACATCATCGACGATGCCCCGCACACCAACGCCTTTGGACAGTCGTCGGCACCACGTACCACAGCCTACATAGGACTGCAGATAGTGAGCCGTTACATGAAGAAAAGCGGCGCCACCATGCAACAGCTCTTCGACAACACCGACAGCCGCGCCATTCTCACAACCTCCGGCTGGCGCCCATAATCACCGACAATGAAGAATAAGGACATATACACCCACCTGCTCCAGAAAGTGCTGCTGGCATTCGGCGCCCTCGTGGCCGCACAGATTGCCTTCCATCTCTGCAACCTGCGCATCTTCCATCTCGATGGCACCCGCGAGTGGGCTGGTCTGCTGCTGGGGAATCTGCGCTTCGGCCTCGCCACCGTGGCGGCTTTCCTGCTTCCCTACATCATCCTGATGCTGCTGCCGCTGCAGGCACGCAACCGTCGCTGGTACCGCATCCTCGCCGAAGTGTTCTATATTTCCGCCGTGCTACTGATGATTATCCCGCGCGGATGCAACAGCCCCTACTACCAATACACCTACCGTCTGCTCTCCGACGAGATATTCTCCTACCTCGGCATCAGCGGCCAGATGGGCTCACTGGTGCCCCACTTCGCCGTCGATTATTGGTACGCATGGGCCTGCCCGCTGGTCATAACCCTGCTGTTCCTGTTCCTCAACAAGCGCATAGGCCACTACGAAGTGCCCGAGAAAGCTCGTGCCGACTGGCGCCTCGTGCTCTCTGTGCTGCTGCTCGTGCTCTGCCTGCGCGGAGGCGTGGCACACTCCCTGCAGCCCGTAGACGCCGCCCGCTATGTGCAGCCCAAGAACACAGCCCTCGTCAACAACGACGCATACAACATTCTCCGCTCACTCTTTGTCCCAGACCTCGAGGAAAAGCACTACATGTCCGACGAGGATGCCTCCTCGCTCTACACCAATGTACAGACGTTCCATGAGACGCCTCTGCCTAATCCAAACAAGAACGTCGTCATAATCATCCTTGAGAGCTTCGGTCAGGAGTTCATGAGTTGCTACAACAGCAACCCTGACGCCGACACACGCACACCGTTCCTCGACTCCCTCGCCGCACACAGCACCGTCTATGACGGTCGCGCCAACGGCAAGAAGAGCATCGAGGGCATCATGGCCATCAACGCCGGCATCCCCAACCTCATGAGCCACCCCTTCGCCAGCTCTGTCTACGGTGAGCGAGACAACTACACAGGCCTGCCAGAGACGCTGCGCCGCAACGGCTACCACACGGCCTTCTTCCATGGTTCCTACAACGGCGTCATGGGCTTTGATGCCACCTGCAGCAAGCTGGGCTACGACGAATATCTCGGCATGAACGAGTACAACGCATGGAAGCCCGACAACAGCGACTACGACGGTGTCTGGGGCATCTTCGACGAGCCCTTCCTGCAGTACACCGCCGCCCACATCGGCACCTACAACGAGCCATTCCTCGCCACTGTCTTCACCGTCACCTCGCACCACCCCTTCCCACTGCCGGAGGAATACAAAGGCCGTATTGCCGAAGGGCGCCACCCGATACTCAAATGCGTAGAATATACCGACAACGCCCTGCGCGCCTTCTTTGAAACCGCCAAGCAGCAGCCGTGGTACGACAACACCCTCTTCATCATCTGCGGTGACCACAGCGGTCACGGTCTCACGCGTGAATACAACGACTACGACGGCTGGTACCGCATCCCCATGATATTCTTCGACCCCGCCACCGACACTGCCGTGCGCAGCAGCCGCATCATGCAGCAAACCGATATCTACCCCACCCTCGTGGACATGCTCGGCCTGCCCGACACCATTTCCGCCTTCGGCACCTCGGTGCTGCGTGAGCCGCAAGGCCACTATGTCTACTATGCCAACGGCTACCACTGCCTCGTAAGCAATAACCCACAAGATGCCGCCCAGCACGACATCACCGTCATCATGGGCAATTACGAGAGCGGCACCCCCGAGAACCTCCGTCTGCTGAAAGCCATCGTTCAGCAGTACAACCATAAAATAATAAACAATCAAATAGAGCCATGAGAACAAAGACCCTCATAATCGTCAACCCCATCTCCGGCGTCGGGCGCCAACGCCGCATAGAGACCCTGCTCAAGCAGAACCTCAACCAAGACCTCTTCGACTACAAGGTGCGCTACACCGAGCACATACATCACGGCACCGAGATAGCGCGAGAGGCCGCCGACAAGGGCTACCACTGCGTCGTCGCCGTGGGTGGCGACGGCTCCGTCAACGACGTCGTGCAGGGCATCAAGGACACGGACACCCGCCTCGGCATCATCCCATGCGGCTCCGGCAACGGCCTCGCCCGCTCCCTCAAGCTGCCGCTGCAGCCCTGGCTCGCCATCCGTGTCCTCAACCAACAATATGAGCAGACCATCGACTCCATCGTCGTCAACGACCGCTGGGTCGTCGTCAACGCCGCCGGTTGCGGCTTCGACGCCTACATAGCGCGCCTCATGCACTCGGCAAAAACACGCGGCTTTGCAGCCTACACCAACCTCGTGCTCCGCGAATACGCACGCTACAAGAACTCCGACTACCACATCACCGTCGACGGCCGCGAATACTACCGCAACGCCTGGTTCATCGCCGTCGCCAACAGCCAGCAGTTCGGCTACAACCTCGCCGTCGCTCCTAAGGCCAAGCTCGACGACGGCCTCATGGACATCTCCATCCTCGACAAGGTGCCCATCGACCACCTCGGCATCACGGCCCCTTTGGCCTTCACCAACCACCTCGACCTCTCGCAGCATGTGGAGATGTTCCGCGCCAAAGACGTCCTTATCGAAGGCAACGCCGACCGCTGGGTCAACCTCGACGGCGAGGGCGAGAATATAGGTCGCTCCGTCCATTTCGTCATCCATCCCTCCTCGGTGAAGATCTACGCCCGCGACATGAAACAACTGCTGCTGCCCCGCATACGATGAGCAAGAAGAACGCCATAGGGGTGGTCTACTCCACCAACCCCAACTACCAATACCAGTACGACGACGAGCCCGAGGCCGAGACCCTGGCGCCCGCCAAGCAGCGGCTGCGCGTCAGCCTTGACCGTCACCACCGTGGCGGCAAGACCGTCACCCTCGTCACAGGCTTCGTCGGCACCGACGACGACCTCCAAGCACTCGGCAAGGCTCTCAAGAGCCGCTGTGGCGTAGGCGGTGCCGCCAAAGACGGCGAGATAATCATACAGGGCGACCACCTCGACAAAGTGCGCCAGCTCCTTGCCGCCGACGGCTACAACGTCCGTTGATAAAACCCAGAAACACCGCAATTCGTGTCTCCTACCGCGTCATGCGGCGGAAGTAGAAGATAAGGCCGGCGGTGAGGAGGCAGAGGCCGCCGAGGATGATCCAGAAGGTCTCGCGGCCCATGGGAAAGGGGAAACCAACGTTCATGCCGAAGAAGCCGGTGACAAGGGTCAGAGGCAGCATGATGGTGTTGAAATAGGTCAGCACGCGCATGATCTCGTTGGTACGGTTGGTCAGCAACGAGTCGAAGGTATGCGACAGACCCTCGACCAATTCACCGTAGTCTTCGATTGAGTCGTACATCTTCTGGTACTGGTCCAGAATATTGCCCCAGTAGTCTTCCATATCCAGCACCTCGGGGTCGACGAAGCCTTTGATGCCGCCGCTCTCGAACATGTGGAGCACGCGCAGCTGCGGGCGGAAGGTGGTGTTGAGCAGGATGGTGTTGCGTCGCGTCTCGGATATCTGCTCGATGATGGAGCGCGCGCGGCGGTTGAAGATGTCGTAGTTGATGAGGTCCACTTCGGCACCCACGCGCTGCACGAGCGTGTTGGTCTCGAGCATCAGTCGGTTGAGGATGTGGTAGAGCAGCTGGTCGCTGGTGGCCATCATCTCCTGCGTGTCCTCGTCGCCCTCGGCGAGGTCTTCGCGCACCTCGTCGAAGAATTTCTTTACCACCCAGTGGGCCTTGCCGAGGGTGATGATATAGTCGCGCCCCCAGAAAATCTTGACCTCGCGGATGCGTATGAACTTGTTACCCTTGTCGAAGTAGGGGAAATGCAGAATGAGGAAATAGTAGTCGTCGTACTCGTCGATTTTCGGACGCTGCGTAGTACCGCGGCAGTCTTCGATGTCCAAGGGGTGGAACTGATAGTCGTTGAGCAGAAAGTCGTAGTCTTCCTCGCTGGGATTGGTTATGTCAAGCCATTTGAGCGACTTATACTGTATCGTTTCAATCATTTTACACCTCCTTTCGGGTTCGTGACTACCTGGTGGTCAACATTCTACATTCGTGTTACGGTATTGGTTCGCCTGCAAAGATACGAAATATTTTCCGATTTGGCGATAATTATTATAGATAATAATAATTTTAACGGCGAATTATACGAATTACGCGAATAGCTACGCAGATAATTAAAAGCGAATTACTCTAATTATGCTGCTGTGGGGCTTCTATGGCCCCGCTCCGATGCCATACCGACGTCTCTCCGACAAGAAACCGTAGAACAACCGTAGAACTGTCGGAGCGGGTACGGAGCGGCGTCGGAGGGACTCGGGAAAAATCTCATTTCTTCAAAAGAAAAAATCTGTTGATAGCGCATAGGGTTTTCAACCGACTTAGGTGGATAACATGGGAAAAAAGCACTATGACAAAGAGTTAAAAAAAGGGGCTCCAAAAATGCGGTTTGAAAATCAAACGCTTATTGCAAACAACTGATACACAAAAGTATGCTGCAGTTTTCAACTTACAACCGACTAATCTTCAAACGGCTGTAGGGTTATCAACAGAATTGGGCATCAATATCTGTTTTTGGTAAAAAAAATTGTTTTATTTCGAAAAAAAGTCGTATATTATTTGCCACGCTGAAAAAGCGTTTTAACAAAATGGTTTTTGAATATTAGTGAGTTGGATAAAATGTGGTATTTTGTGCGTTGTGGCATGGCGGCGCAACTTTAATAAAAAAAAGTGAACTCTCCAAATTTTTTTTTTACTTTCTGTGCACAAAAAAAGGTAGACCTTTGCAAGCAGAACAGAACGGGAGACTATACCCGTAAATGATTGGAAAAAATAGAAATTAGGACTTAGAAAATAGGAATCATGATTGAGGAAGAGTACAAGAAAGTATGGGCCGCTTGCCTGCGTATGATTGAGGATACCCTTGGACCGGAGAACCACATGGCCTTTGAGACCTGGTTCCGCCCCATAGTGCCGCTGCAGCTCGACGGCACAACCCTGATAGTACAGGTGCCGAGCCAGTTTTTCTATGAATATTTAGAAGAACATTATATAGATTTATTAAAGCGCGTAATAAAGCTGCAGCTCGGCGTGAGTGGCATGCTGAAGTACAGCGTGGTGATGGACCAGAGCATAAGCACTTCGCCCATCGTCACCACCCTGCCCTCGCAGAGCCGCCAGTCGACGCGCAACCCGCTAACTGACCTACCGGTAGACATCAACAAGGGTGGCGAGCGCGAACTGCCGAATCCCTTCATCATACCGGGCATACAGAAGACGCGCGTAAACTCGCAGCTCTCGCCCAACTACACGCTGGACAACTTCGTGGAGGGTGACTGCAACCGCCTGGCACGCTCAGCGGGCTATGCTGTGGCAGAGAAACCGGGCACCACGAGCTTCAACCCCCTGCTGCTGCACTCCGGTGTAGGCCTCGGCAAAACTCACCTGGCCAACGCAATCGGTCTCAAGACCAAGGAACTGCACCCCGACATGACGGTGCTTTACGTCACCAGCGAGCAGTTCATGCAGCAATATGCCGAAGCCGGCCGCTCGGGAACCACCAACGATTTCATACATTTCTATGAGATCATCGACGTGCTGATTATCGACGACATCCAGTTCTGGGCCGGCAAAGCGCCAAAGACTCAGGAAGCATTCTTCCATATCTTCAACTACCTGCACCAGCACGGCTGCCAGATTATCATCACCAGCGACAAAGCCCCCGGTGAGCTGCAGGGCCTCGAGCCCCGTCTGCTCAGCCGCCTGAAATGGGGTCTCAGCGCCGACCTGCAGGCTCCCGATGTGGAGACCCGCAAACGCATACTCCTCAAGAAGGCACAGAACGAGGGCATAGAGCTCACAGACGACGTGGTTGAGTACATCGCATATAATATAAATACGAACGTGCGCGAGCTCGAAGGAGCCCTCATCTCCCTCATCGCACAGAGCACCCTGAACCGCAAGGAGATCAACCTCGAGCTCACCAAGCAGATGATTGACAAGTACGTCCAGAGCTCGGCACGCGAGATTACCATCGACTACATACAGAAGGTGGTGTGCGACTACCTCGACCTGCCGGTGGAGACCATCCAGGACACCTCGCGCAAGCGCGAAGTGGTGCAGGCCCGCCAGCTGAGCATGTACTTCGCCAAGAAGATCACCAAGTCGAGCCTCGCCGTCATCGGCATGCAGTGCGGCAACAAGGATCACGCCACCGTGCTCCACGCCTGCAAGACCATCGACAACCTGCGCCAGACTGATCGCCACATGCGCGCCATGGTCGACGAGCTGGAGAAGAAACTCAACGCATGAGTAAGGTAGCCTTCAAGCCGGGGACGATGATATACCCGCTGCCGGCCATCATGGTCAGTTGCGGCGACGCTCCGGAGAACTACAACATCATCACCATAGCATGGACGGGCACTATCTGCAGTGACCCGCCCATGTGCTATATCAGCGTGCGTCCCGAGCGCCACAGCCACGAGCTGATTTCCCGTACAGGTGAGTTTGTCATCAACCTCACCACCGAGGAGCTTGCCCGCGCCACCGACTGGTGCGGCGTGAAGAGCGGCCGCGAGTACAACAAGTTCCGCGAGATGGGCCTCCATACCGAACCGGCACAGTTGGTCAAAGCGCCGCTCATCAAGGAGAGCCCGCTGAACATCGAGTGCAAGGTTGTAGAGGTGAAATGTCTCGGTAGCCACGATATGTTCATCGCCAACGTGGTGGCCGTCGACGCCGATGAGGACCTGATAGACAAGACCACCGGCCAGTTCCAGCTCAACCACGCCGGTCCCCTCGCCTACTCGCATGGCAAATACTACGGCCTCGGTGAGAAGCTAGGCGGCTTCGGCTTCAGCGTAAAAAAGAAAGGACACTAATTATGAATATTGTTTGCGTAGAATCACTGGGCATCCCCCAGCCACGCTTCGAGGAACTCAAGAAGCATTACGCCTCCATGGGGCACACCTTCACCTATTATATGGACCGCAAGGAGGACGAGTCAACACTCATTGAGCGTATGCGCGAGGCCGACATCGCCGTCATCAGCAACATCAAGCTGCCGGCAACTGTCCTCAGCCAATGCCCGAAGTTGCGCTACCTGAGCGTAGCCTTCACAGGCCTCGACCACATAGACCTCGAATACTGCAAAGCACACAACATCACAGTACAGAATGCCGCTGGCTATAGCACCACGGCCGTCAGCGAGCTGGCGGTTGGCATGATGCTCGACCTGCTGCGCAACATCGTCACGCTGAACGAGAAGATACGCCAGGGTGGCAGCCGCGGCACCTTCCTCGGCCGCGAGTTGAGGGGCAAGACCGTCGGCGTTGTAGGCACCGGCGCCATCGGCACCGCCACCATACGCCTGCTGCTGGCTTTCGGAGCCAAGGTGATTGCCTGGAGCCGCAGCGAGCGCCCCGAGGTGAAAGCCCTTGGTGTGGAATACATGTCGCTCGACGACCTACTCAAGCGGAGCGATATCGTCACTCTCCATGTGCCACTGTGCGACGAGACCCGCGGCCTAATCGGCGAGCGTGAGCTGGCAATGATGAAACCAACGGCACTGCTGGTGAACACCGCCCGCGGTCCTGTGTGCGACATCGCCGCCGTGGGCAAGGCCCTCGTAGACGGCCGCATCTCCGGCGCCGCCTTCGATGTCTTCGAGCAGGAGCCTCCCCTGCCCATCGACCACCTGCTTCTCTCCACCAACCGATGCCTGACGACGCCCCATGTGGCCTTCGCCACCGAGGAGAGCTTCGCCGCCCGAGCCGACATCGTCTTCGGCCACGTCGACGACTACCTGAAATAAAGAGAGAGCCGCTCAATCGAGCGGCTCTCTCTTTTTCGTATCCTGTTACTTATTTCACCGGATGGTCTTTGTGGAAGGCCTCGAGGCGAGCCTTAAGGTCGGGGAACTGGTCGCGCTGCACCAGAGCCACGCAGGCGCGAATACCCTGCTTGTGGCTGCCCGTGATGTCGAGGGCGATGGCGCTGATACCATAGCGGATAAGCTCGTTCAGCAGGTCGACACCTTCGTAGCCGGGGTAGCAGAAGGTGAAGTAGAAGCCATCACCGATGTCCTCACCCATATCCTTGTCGTAGACGATATAGAAGCCGTTGTCGGTGAAGAGCTTCTTCATGATGCCGGCCTTCTCGCCGTATTCCTTGATGTCCTTGACGAAATTGAAGGTGCCGTCGTTGGCGCCCTTGAGCATGGCGGCCATAGCGTACTGCACGCTGTGGGCGGTACCGCTGGAGAGGCAGTAGAGGGTGCCGAAGATGAGAGCGCGGCCGAGCTGCGTCTGGCTGTAGTAGCGGGCCAGGTCGGGGCACTCCATGTTGAACAGCTTGGGCGAGCAAACCATCATGGCGATGCGCTCACCGGCATAGCTGAAGCTCTTGGAGCCGGAAATCATGATGACGTAGAGGTCAGTGTACTTGGCCACTGTGGGCTGGAACGGGGCCTTGCCGGGGACGCTGTAGTCCTTGCGGAAGTCCATGAGGAAGTAGGCCGAGTCCTCCATCACGACGACGCCGTACTTGTTGGCCATCTCGCCGATAATCTGCAGCTCGTGGTCGGTGAAGCAGAACCAGGCGGGGTTGTTGGGGCTGCTGAAGATCATGCAGGCCACATCGCCATCCTTCAGCTCCTCTTCGAGTTTGTCGCGCAGCTTGTCGCCACGGTACTCATAGACGTCAAAGGCCTTCATGGGTATGCCGAGCACGCGGCACTGCTGCTTCTGCACGGGGAAGCCTGGGTCGATGAAGAGCACCTTGGTCTTCTTGGCATCGTAGCGAGTCAGCGTGAGGAAGCTAGCGAAGCCTGCCTGCATCGAGCCCACGGTGGGCACGCAGCAGTCGGGGGTAACATCGATGTCGAGGAAGTTCTTGACGAAGCGGGCAGCCTCTTTCTTGAAGTCGGCGGTACCGTAGATTTCAGGATAGATGCTGGCGACACCGCTCTTGAGGGCCTCGATCTGGGCCTGAACACCCACCTGCGGGGCGGGCAGGCCGGGGATGCCCATCTCCATCTTCACGAAGCGCACGCCGGTCTCCTTCTCCACATCCTGTATCATCTTGCGCATCTCGCGGATGCTGGCCTTGCCGGGGTTTTGAATCTTGTTGGCCGCGGCAATGCGGTCTATCGTTTCTTTCTGTATGGGTATTTGTGTCATGATATATTATTGTTTGAATGTTTGATTGCTTGATTGTTTGAGTGGTTACTTCGTGGCAAAATCTTTCAGCTTCACTACGTTGATGGGACTAACCTCCTTGATGATTGCATACACCTGCTTCTGTTCCTCTGCCGGAGCTGGGGTGAAGATGGAGACAATCTCCTGTATCTTGACGTCCACGAACTGCTGCACGCTGAGCAGGTTGGTGCGCTTCTTATGCAGCTTCTCGATGTCGCGCAGGGCATCTATGATGTTCTGACGCGCCTGCTGCTGATCTTTGGTCATCATGTCGAGCCCCAGACGGTGGTACTTGTAGTACATGCTGTGCAGCTCCTCGTAGGCACCGTTTGTGTGGTTCTCCATAAACCAGTAGCGGCTCTTCTGACCGTCGCTGTTACGCCAGCCTGAGTAGCCGCTGTTCTCTGCCGCCTGCTGCACCTGCTGGGCCATTGCATAGTACGGCTCACCTGCGTTGGGGGCAAAGCTATCCATATAGACGCCGAGCATGATGTAGCAATAGTAACCCAACACCGACGAGAGGTTGCCGTAGTAGTTGCTGATGTCAAAGTCGAGCGGCTGGCTCTCGTTGTAGGTGAAGGTGAAGTTGTTCGACTCAAGGTAGTTGAATATACCACTGCTATAGGTCGAGTTGTACACCGGACGCTTGAGCTGTATCTGCAGCTGTCCGCCGAACTCGGTAGCCGAAGGACGGGTGGTGAGTATCAGCATTATCGAGCAGTCGATAAGCTCCATCTGCTCTAAGCTCATAGCTGTCCATTTGCGGCCATTGATGAGGTCCTCCATGGCCTGCTTCATGTTGTCGAACACCTTCTTGTCGCCCGAGTCGTAACCCTGTGTTGACTGCATTAGCTTCTGGGAGTTGATGGTCACCGTGCAACGGAACTCCTGAGCCCTTGCACTAAGCGACAACAGCGAAAACACAAGCAACAACGCCACGCCCACGCCTTTTGTGCGCTTCCCGTACGTTGTCTTTGTTGCCATCGTCGCCTTCTTCATACCACACTATTTCACTTTGCGCTGCTTGTACAGGCCCGCGGGCTTAGCATTGTAGCTTGTCGAATACTGCTTGTTGCCTTTCACCGTGGCGCGGTGCACATACATATTGCTCTTGTCAGTACGCGAACGGTGACTGGTCTGCTTCAGCCCATAGTAGTACGTGTCGCAGCTGCAGAGGAGCACAACACACGACAAAAGCAAAGCCGAGAATATAGCTTTCTTTCTAACTTTCATATTCACATTACTTTAAACTACCGCACACATCATACTTCACGTTGCAAATATACAACTATTTTTTGAAATACAACAAATAAAAAAGCCCGCACACGAAACCTGACGCAACATTCACCTTATGGGATGAACGGCTGTTGATGAAATGTTAATAAATATTATATATAAAAAGAGAATTTGTTTCGGGAAAATTTCGTATTTTTGCACTTTAGTAATTAGAAAACAACAATACGCTATATGGAAGATAATCAGAGAACTGACTACAGTGCAAGTAACATTACAGTGCTTGAAGGACTGGAGGCTGTGCGCGTGCGCCCGGCTATGTACATCGGCGACGTGAACGAGCGCGGTCTGCACCACTTGGTCTACGAGGTGGTGGACAACTCTATCGACGAGGCACTTGCGGGCTTCTGCAGCAAGATTGACGTACAGATAAACACCGACAACAGCATCACCGTCGAGGACAACGGACGCGGCATCCCCGTGGACATGCACGAGAAGGAACACCGCTCGGCCCTCGAGGTCGTAATGACGGTGCTGCACGCCGGCGGCAAATTCAACAAGAACAGCTACAAGGTCTCCGGCGGTCTGCACGGCGTTGGCGTCAGCTGCGTCAACGCCCTCAGCGACCACATGATTGTGAACGTCTACCGCGACGGCAAGGTCTACCAGCAGGAATACTCGAAGGGCAAACCGCTCTACGCCGTCAAGGAAGTCGGCGTCACCGACAAGCGCGGCACTAAGATAACATTCCACCCCGACGGCTCGATATTCACCGTCACCGAATACAAGTACGACACACTGCTCGACCGCATGCGCGAGCTGGCATACCTGAACAAGGGCATTGAAATCAACATCACCGACTGGCGCGAGATGAAGGAAGACGGCGAAACACCGCTGCGTGCCGACCACTTCTACAGCGAGAAGGGTCTGCGCGATTTCATCAGCTACCTCGACGAGAACCGCGAGAAGCTCATGCCAGAGGCCATCTACATCGAGGGCGAGCGCAAAGGCATCCCCATCGAGATTGCCATGCAGTACAACACCGGCTACAGCGAGAACCTCCACAGCTATGTGAACAATATCAACACCCACGAGGGCGGCACCCACCTGGCCGGCTTCCGCAGCGGCCTGACGCGCACGCTGAAGAACTACGCCGACCGTAGCGGCCTGCTGCAGAAGGCTAAGGTGGAAATTACAGGCGACGACTTCCGCGAGGGCCTCACGGCCATCATCTCCGTAAAGGTCGCCGAACCGCAGTTCGAGGGACAGACGAAGACCAAGCTCGGCAACGCCGAGGTGCGCGGCGCCGTCGACGAGGCCGTCAGCGAGATGCTGGAGAACTACCTCGAGGAGCACCCCACCGAAGCCCACACCATCGTGGATAAGGTCATCCTGGCCGCACGCGCCCGTCAGGCAGCCCGCAAGGCCCGCGAGATGGTGCAGCGCAGCAACGTCTTCAGCAGCGCCGGTATGCCGGGCAAACTGGCCGACTGCCAGAGCAACGACCCTGCGGAATGCGAGATATTCTTCGTCGAGGGCGACTCGGCAGGCGGCAGCGCCAAGCAGGGCCGCGACCGCAGGTTCCAGGCCATCCTGCCGCTGCGCGGTAAGATTCTCAACGTGGAGAAAGTGATGCGCCACCGCGCCTTCGAGAGCGAGGCCATCCGCGACATATACACCGCCCTGGGCGTCACCGTGGGCACCCCCGAGGACCCGCAGGCCCTCAACCTCAGCAAACTGCGCTACCACAAGGTCATCATCATGACCGATGCCGATGTCGACGGTGCTCATATCGACACCCTGATG
>Ga0310690_10007728_pt1 | contig 13787 bp, 12 predicted proteins | sample AusTroGonzalo_MG_2_FD_207661 | JGI IMG/M metagenome (GOLD analysis project Ga0310690, IMG submission 207661) | Bovine rumen microbial communities from tropical cattle in Woodstock, Queensland, Australia - Gonzalo_04 (v2) (version 2) | ecosystem: Host-associated > Mammals > Digestive system >... | reverse complement strand
GATGCTGGGCGGAGAGAAAATAACAAGCGTAGTGAGAAAACATGCACAAGAACTGCTTGACCTATCCCGTTGAGTTCGCGAAGGACGCGTTCGGGGAGTCCGATGCGCTCGCGAAGATGCTGCTGGGCGGACGCGACGAGGCGCCGCGCGTCTTTATCGTCGCCGACCAGAATGTCGTGCAGCGCACCGAGGGGCTCGGCACAAAAATCGGGCGCTACGTGCGCAGCCACGGCATAGAGCTCGCCGGAAGCCCCGTAGTCGTAGGAGGCGGCGAGAAGGTCAAGCTCGACGACGCGCATACGGCGCTTATGGTCGCCTCGCAGATGCTGCGCGCCGGCGTAGGGAGCCGCGACGTCGTCCTCGCCATCGGCGGCGGGGCCGTGCTGGACGTCGCCGGGTGGGCGGCTGCGCAGGCCGCAGCCGGCGCGGGCGTGGTCCGGATGCCTACGACGCCCGAGGCGATGCTCGACGCGGCGTTTGCCGAATACGCCGCGCTCGACACGGTTGCCGTGAAGGACGCGCTTCGCGTGGGATCCGTCCCCGCCGGCGTGGTAGTCGACACGACGTTCGCCGCAACTGTGCTCGACGGGGTCTGGCGCGGCGGCATTGGCGAGGCGGTGCGCCTTGCGGTCGCGCGCGACGCGGCTTTCCTCAAGAAGCTCAAGGCCCTCGCCCCTGCATACGGCCAGCGCGACGCGGAGGCGCTCGACGAGATCGTGTCGGGGGCGTACGCGGTGCGCGCGAAGAAGGGGGCGACCTCTTTCGGGCTCTGGTCCGCGATGCGCCTGCAGGCGATGAGCGGATGGAAGCTGCCGCACGGCTACGCCGTTGCCATCGGCGTGCTGGTCGACGTCTCCTACGCAGTTGCGGCGGGCGTAGTGCCCGAGAAGGTGCGGGACGAGATCGTCGACTTCTTCGAGGTTTGCGGCACTCTCGACGGGCTTGTCCACTCGCAGTATCTCCTGCAGCAGGCGGACGGGCTTGCGAAGGGGCTTGCGGAATGGCGTCGCGTTTCACGGGACGGAACCGTCGAGGTCCTTTCCGGCGTCGGAAAGACGAATGCGGCTCCATGTCTCGACACGGAAGTCCTGCGCGAGGCGCTCGGGCATCTTGTCTCTCTTCCCTCTCGGCGGTGATTTTTGGTACAATACGCACAACATGAAAGAACTAATAGCTCTTGTTGCAGTAGCGGCGTCCGCCTGCGCGTTCGCCGCCAGCGTCACGGACGTAAAGGTCCGCGCCCTTGACGGCTTCGGCGGGGACACGTCTTCCGTCGCGGTCCGTTGCCAGACGAAGGTCGGGCAGGTCTACGACCCGGTGGTCGTGACGCACGACGTCAACTCCCTCAAGAAGTCAGGCGAGTTCGAGGACATCTCCGCCGATGCGCAGCGCGTCGCGGACGGCGTCGAGGTCACGTTCTTCGTGAAGCGCAAGATGCGCTACGCAGGCCCCCTGACCGTTCAGGGGAACGAGGAGTTCAGCGAGTCGAAGGTGTCGAGCGAGTCGGAGCTCAAGGACGGCTACCTCTACGGAGAGTCCGACCTGGCCGCCGCCGCCGCCCGCATCCGCCTTGCGTACCAGAAGAAGCACTATCCCGACGCCAAGGTCGCGTACCAGACGACGGTCATCGGCGGCAACGACGTCAACGTCACGTTCGTCATCGACGAGGGCGCCAGGCAGAAGGTCTCGGAATACGTCTTCTCGGGAGCGACGCATGCAGTCGACGTTTCGACGTGGAACTCGATTCGCGTCGGCTGGGAGCCGCCCGAGGACCTGATACCCATGTCGGAGCTGCGCGAGTCGATAAACGACCTGCCGTGGTGGAACCCCATGGGGTGGTTCTCCGACAGCCCGGTCACGAAGGACCAGCTGGCGCAGTGCTGCGACAAGCTTGCCGAGGTCTACCGCAACCACGGCTACCTTGACGTAAAGGTGACCGGCCCGGAGCGCGTTCCCGTAGAAGAGGGCAGGTGCAACCTCGTCTTCACGTTTGTCGAAGGCCGCCAGTACCGCATAGGGTCCACTTCGGTGACCGGCCTTACGCGCTATCCGGAGGACGCGGTAAGGGAGCGCAGCGACCTGCCCAAGGCCGGGGCCCTCGCGGGCGAGAAGGTCCTGCAGGAGGCGGCGCACCGCATCGAGGTGACCGTCGGGTCTGGCGACCTCGGCCTCGCGGACACGCGCGTGGAGGTGCGGTGCATCCCGACCTCTGACGAAGGCGTCCTCAACGTCGACTTCAAGGTTGCCGAGGGCGTGCCCGTCGTCATCAACGAGGTGAAGATACGCGGCAACGACTACACCAAGGACAAGGTCATACGCCGCGAGATCGCGCTCGGCCCGGGCGACCGGATGCTCGCCGACCGCGCGGAGCGCTCGCAGAAGAGGCTCGAGAACCTCGACTACTTCCAGCGCGTAAGGTACTACCTCGAGTCGACGGACCGCGGCAAGGACGCGAACGGCGCGGAATGGCGCAACCTCGTATACGAGGTCGAGGAGAAGAACACCGGTTCGTTCATGGTCGGAATCGGCGCCTCGACGATCGACTCCGTCTACGTTTCGGCCGAGGTCAACCAGAACAACTTCGACCTGTTCGCGCCGTCCAAGATGTTCCGCGGCGCGGGGCAGAAGGGCCGCGTCTACGTGGCGTGGGGCCCGCGCTACCAGTCCGCCGAGGTCGGCTTCGTGGAGCCGCATTTCTTCGGCCGCCTCCTCGAGCTTTCGGTCGACGCCTACCGCCGCCTGCGCTGGTACGACCAGTACGACCTCGTGCGCTCCGGCGCGATGGTCTCGCTGACCTATCCGGTCAAGTTCTGGCCGACGTGGGAGCCCTTCGGCCGCCTCGGCGTCGGCCTCTCCGGCGAGTACATCGAGTTTGACGACGTCGACTACGGCCTGTACCGCTACGGTTCGCGTTCCGGTCAGCTCTTCCTCGAGGAGGAGCGCAGGTACGGCGACGCCATGGAGCCCGTCGTGCACATCTTCTGGAGGAAGGACAGCCGCGACAACTTCCGCATCCCGACGAGGGGCCACGTGACGCGCGTCTATCTCGACGTCGCGCCCGCCGGCGACAACGAGTACTGGCGCCTCGGCATGAGCCATCGCAGCTACTTCAACGTCTGGAGGCAGCTCTTCGACGCAGACGTGGACCACGTGTTCATGGCCGCTCTGCGGGCGGAGACGATCGACGCGATAAAAGACGACCTGCCGATCTACGACCGCCTGTTCCTCGGCGGTCCGCGCTCCATACGCGGCATCAGGTACCGCCACGTCTCGCCCATGGCGACGCGCCTCTTCCCCGACGGGAGGGCCTACGACGACTATGCGCCGTGGGGCGGCCAGACCCTGGCCTGTGCGAACTTCGAGTACACTATACCCATCGTCAAGATGCTGCGCTTCGCGGTGTTCAGCGACCTTGGCTCTGTGGCCGAGGGCACATGGGACCTCGACCTCTCCGGAACGTTTGCCTGGACGGTCGGCGCCGGGATACGCCTCGACATACCGATGTTCCCGATAAGGCTGGACCTTGCGACGCCGGTCGACAAGCCGAGCGAGGCCGACAAGGAGGTCTTCTCGTTCTCCGTCGGGTATGATTTCTAGAAAAGAACAAGAATCACGAAAGGAAGAAAAGAGGAAACATGAAGAGACTGGTTTTTGCGGCAGTGGCCGCCATCGCGGTGTCCGCCTCGGCCGAAATGAAGGTCGGCGTCGTGGACCTGATGGTTCTCATCAGGAACCACCCCAACTACGACTCGAACAAGGAGCTCCTGACGTCCACGGACAAGGACTACAAGAAGAAGCTCGACGAGATCAAGTCGGACGGCGAGGCCCTTCAGGAAGAGGGAAGGAAGCTGGCCGAGCAGCTGCGCAGCCCGATGCTGGCCGACAAGGCCAAGGCTGACGTCGAGAAGCGCCTGATGGAGATACAGCAGAAGCTGATGGGCATCGAGCAGCAATACCGCAACGAGGCGGTGCGGTGCCGCCAGGACCTCCAGGACCTCGAGGCGAGGCTTCTCAAGACCACCACCGACGACTTGCGAAAGCGCATAGCGAAGCTTGCCGAGGAAAAGGGCTACGACTTCGTGTTCGACAAGACGGCGACGCCGTTCTCGAAGGCCGAATACGACGTGACCGACGACATGCTTTCCGCAATGAACGTCGATCCCAAGACGGCGAAGGGGCGCGATGAAGGCAAGTGAGCTCGCCCGCGCCCTCGGCGGTACGCTTGAGGGCGAAGACGTGGAGCTGGTCGCCTGCGGCGGGCTTGAGGAGGCCCGCGCAGGCGACGTAAGTTTCTGCAAGGATCCGAAGCACGAGAAGCTTGTCTCGTCCACGAGGGCGTCGGCCGTCTTGCTGCCGCCGGAATGGGACCGCGGGGCGCCGTGCTCCATAATCCGCGTGGCCGACCCCGACCGCGCATGCATGGCTGCCGCGCGCATCTTCGCGCCGCCCGAGCCGGTGCGCGCGCCCGGAGTGCATCCGACGGCCGTGGTCGACCCCTCTGCACGCATAGGCGAAGGAGCCCATGTCGGCGCGTTCACCGTGATAGAGAAGGGAGCCGTCGTCGGCGACGGCGCCGTAGTTGAGGCGCAGGTGTTCATAGGCGAGGGCTGCCGCGTCGGCGCAAGAACGCACATATACCCGCAGGTCACCCTGAGGGAGGGGACGATCGTCGGGCGCGACTGCATCATCCACTGCGGAGTCCGTCTCGGCGGGGACGGATACGGCTTTACAACGAAGATGGAGGGGGGGCTCCCGAAGATCGAGAAGATACCCCAGCTCGGCATAGTCGAGATCGCCGACGGCGTCGAGATTGGCTCAAACACGACGATCGACCGCGCGCGCGTCGGCCGGACGTACATCGGCCCGATGACGAAGATAGACAACCTCGTGCAGATCGGCCACAACGTAAAGGTCAAGGGATATTCGGGGCTTATCGCGCAGAGCGGCGTAGCCGGCTCGACGGAAATCGGGAGCGGCTGCCTGATCTGGGCGCAGGCGGGCATATCGGGCCACATAAAGATTGCCGACGGCGTGCAGGTAGGCCCGCAGGCCGGCGTACCCAAGTCGCTCGACGGCTCCGTGCCGTACGTCCTTGGCGCTCCGGCGGAAAGCAAGCGCGACTTCGGCTCTCGGCTTTTGCTGCCGCGCGTCGTCGAGAAGCTCAAGGCGGAAGTCAGGGACCTCAAGGCCCGCATCGCATAAGCCCATGAAGACGCCGGACGACAAGACAATAGCCTTTACATTCATGTCGCATCCGGAGAGGCTTCCGGAGCTGCGCTGGACGGCCAAGGTGACGTTTCCCCCAGGGTCTGGCCCCGACACCGTCCTGCCGATTACGGTCGTAGACGGCAATGAGGAGCCCGTCGAGTCGGGGACGCTCGAGCTCGCCGGAAGTAAGATTCCGGTGAAGGACGGCCGCGCGGAGCTCCTGTACGCCGATTTCGTAAAGGGCAAGCATTCCGTACCGCTTTGGCTCTACCGCGATGGGGTGCAGCCCGTTCCCGGCGGCCTCACGTTCGCGTAGCCGCCGCAATGTGCATTTGAAAGGAGTCGTTTGAAATGGCAAAGCTTACAGAAATAGGATGGGAAGAGTTCTCGGCGCTGCCGCTCGAGGCGAAGCGCGGGTACCTCACGCGTGCGGAGGGCGACGGCATGCCCTACCACACGCTGTTCGCACAGCAGTTCGACAGGGAGCTCCTGGAGCGCCTCTGCGCGCTCGCCAACCGGATCCGCTTCATAAACAAGTCGAAGGAGGGCGCACTCTACCTGAAAACCGTGCTCGCGCACAGGCGCGCTATGCTCTATTTCTCGCAGCCGTCGTCCAGGACGTTCCTCTCGCATCTCGCCGCCTGCCAGATACTCGGCATAACGACGGGCAGTGTCCGCGACGCGGCGACTTCGTCCGAGTTCAAGGGCGAGACGAAGGAGGACTCGATCCGCACGTTCTCGTCGTACTTCGACATGATAATCATGCGCTCGCCCGAGCAGGGGCTCGCCGAGAAGATGGCGTGGGAGCTCTCGAACAGCGACAGGCCGGTGCCGATCCTGAACGCCGGCTCAGGCAAGGACCAGCACCCGACCCAGGCGCTCCTCGACATCTACACCCTCATGCGCTCGTTCGAGACGAAGGGCGGGATAGACGGCCGCACGGTCGTATTCTGCGGCGACCTGCTGCGCGGGCGCACGGTCCGCTCGCTCTCCTACCTGCTCACCAACTTCAGGGACGTCCGCCAGGTGTTTGTCGCCCCTCAGGAACTCCACGTCCCCGAGGACGTCGTGGAGACGCTTAAGTCCAAGGGCGTAGACTACGCCCTCGTCGGCGACCTGCGCGAAGCCGTGAAGGAGGCCGATGCCGTGTACATGACGCGCATCCAGGACGAATGGGACTCGTCGAAGGGCGCCTCCGCCAGAATCGACACGTCGCGCTTCAAGTTCGGCGCCGAGGAGCTCGCCCTCCTCAAGCCCGACGGCGTCATCCTCCACCCGCTCCCGAGGCGCGACGAAATCGCCACCTGCTGCGACCACGACCCGCGCGCCATGTACTGGCGGCAGATGCGAAACGGCATGTGGATACGGGCCGCCCTCATAGCGGCCACCTTCGGCCACGAGCGCGCCATCATGGACTGCGGCTACTGACGGGGGGCTCGGATTCCGGCACGGGGCATTGACTATTCGCACGGTTTGAGGTATACTTACAACATTAAACCACCCAACAGGAGAGGTAAAAATGGAAAATGAAGGTAAGAGAGGCGGGAGCGTTCTCGCCATAGCCGTTATGTTCGCGCTCTTTTTCATGATCGCGTTCGTGACTAATTTCGCCGGTTCTATGGGCGTCATAGTGAAAAACCAGTTCGGCGCGTCCAACGCCGCCAGCCAGCTCGGGTCCTGCGCCAACTTCTTCGCCTACCTCTTCATGGGCATCCCCGGCGGCCTGATCCTCAAGCGCAAGGGATACAAGTTCACGTCGATCCTCGCGTGCGCGGTCGGCTTCGCGGGCGTCGGCGTGCAGTGGCTCTCGGGCTATGTCGAGAGCTTCGGCGTCTACGTGACGGGCGCATTCATAGCGGGCTTCTCCATGTGCCTCCTGAACCTCGTCGTGAACCCGATGCTGAACACGCTCGGCGGCGAGGGCAAGAAGGGCAACCAGCTCGTGCAGTTCGGCTCGTCGCTCAACTCGATCGGCGGCACGATCGCCCCGATCCTGCTCGGCTACCTGATCGGCGGCGAGGTTGCGAAGGCGAAGGTCGCCGACGCGGCCCCTGCGCTTCTCATCGCGATGGGCATCTTTGCGCTCGCGATCCTGATCGTCGGCTTCTCGAAGATCCCCGAGCCGCACATGGAGACGGCGGCCGAGCGCGAGGCGCGACTCAACGGCTCGACGTCGGTGCTCAAGGACATCTTCGCCACGCTCAAGTTCCGCCACTTCACGTTCGGCGCGCTTGCGATCTTCTTCTACATCGTCATCGAGTGCGGCATCCCGAACATGGCCAACCTCTACATGACGGCGGAGGGCACCCCCGGGTACGTCGGGGCCGTCGTCGCCGGGTCGGTCGTCGCGGTCTACTGGTTCCTCATGATGTGCGGGCGAATCCTCGGCGGCGTAATCGGCGGCAAGGTAAGCTCCAAGGTCATGGTGACGTTCTGCGCAGTCTTTGGCATCGCGCTCATGCTGGCGACGATGTATTCGCCTGTCAAGATGGTCAGCGTGTTCGGGAAGACCGTGCCTCTCTCGATGTGCTTCGCGGTCGCCTGCGGCATCTGCACGTCGGTCATGTGGGGCGCGATATTCAACCTCGCGGCCGAGGGGCTCGGCAAGTACGTGCCGATGGGCTCGGGAATCTTCATGTGCATGGTGTTCGGCGGCGTGCTGCTGCCGGTGCAGGGCCTGATCGCCGACAAGATCGGCATCCTCAACAGCTACTGGCTGACGATCGCGCTGTTCGCATACGTGCTCGTCTACGCCCACATTCTTTCAATACCCTCCAAGAGGGCTCAGTAAGGGAGTCAAGGACATGTTGAACCAGGAAGTCTACGACAAGGTGGTCGCGGCGTTCGCCGCGAAGTTCGGCGCCAGCCCCGAGGTCGTCGCCTACGCCCCCGGACGCATCGAGGTCCTCGGCAACCACACCGACTACAACGAAGGGTACGTCTTCTCCGCGGCAATCGACAAGGGCACGTTCTTCGCCGTCTCGCCGGCCGCCGACGACAAGGTGACGCTCGTCGCGCTCGACATGGACGAGACGTACGAGACGACGCTCGGCGAGGTGAAGAAGGTTGACTCCGGCGCGACGTGGGCGAACTATCCGCTGGGGACCTTCAACTGGCTCTTCGGCGGCAAGCCCGCCGAGGCCGGCAAGGGATTCAAGGCCGTGTTCGGCGGCAACATCCCGCTTGGCGCGGGCCTCAGCTCGTCCGCCGCGCTCGAGATGGCGACGGCGATTGCCCTGCAGAAGGTCTACGGAACCTCGTTCGGCAAGACGGAGCTCGCGAAGATCGGGCAGAAGGCCGAGCACACGTTTGCCGGCTGCCCGTGCGGACTCCTCGACCAGGCCTCGTCGATGTACGGCCAGGCGGGCGCGCTCGTCAAGAGCGACTTCCGCACGAACGAGTTCGAGTCCGTCCCGATGGGCGACGGAGTCGCCTTCATGATGGTCAAGTCGAACGCCAAGCACGCGCTCGTGGACGGCGCCTACGCGAGCCGCCGCCAGGCGTGCGAGGACGCGGCGAAGTACTTCGCGGGCGTCCTGCGCAAGCCGGTCACGCACCTGCGCGACGTCACGATGGCCGAATGGGTGCTTTACCGCGGCGGCCTCAGCGAGACGACGGCCAAGAGGGCGGTCCACCCGATCGGCGAGGACGAGCGCGTGCTGCAGGGCGCGGCGCTTCTCGAAAAGGGCGACCTCAAGGGCTTCGGCGCGCTCATGTACGACTCGCACGAGTCGAGCCGCAACTGGTTCGAGAACTCCTGCGAGGAGCTCGACGCCATCGTCGACGCCGCCAAGGCGATCCCCGAGGTCTACGGGGCGCGTCTCTCCGGCGGCGGGTTCGGCGGCAGCTGCTGCCTCCTCGTCGATCCGTCGGCGGCCGACAAGATCGCTGCGCAGATTTCGAGGGAGTACAAGGCCAAGTTCGGCGACGAGCCGGCCTGCTCGCTGATCAAGCCGTCGGAGGGTGCACGCCTGGTCTGATTCTACCGGAGGGATTTTCCATGAACACAAAGACACTTGTCGTAGCGTTGGCCCTGGCGGCCATTGGCTGGCAGTCTGCCGCGCAGGAGGAGGCACCTTCGTCCGAGGGCGGCGCAAAGTCGGTGCAGTCCGCGTCGATGTTCACCACCCTGCCGTTCTGCAGGATTGTCGAGCCTCCTGTCGAGGTGAAGAAGCCTACAGGAGACTGGGAGCCCGCCGAGGAGGGTCGCTTCTACCCCCTCGGGTCTTCGTACAGGACTCACAAGGACGGCAAGCTGGTGCTGGCGTTCGGCACTACGTCGACCGCCACTATCGAGGGCGAGTCGTCGTTCGGTACGCGCCGCCAGGACATAGGGGGCGCGGCGCGCATGATCGAGCTTTCATACGGCAGCGTGCTTCTCAGCCTTGCAGACAACATGCCGGAAGGGGCGTTCTTCGTGACGGCACCCGGCTTCGTCGTGCGCAATCCGGCAGGCGAGTCCCGCTACACCTACGAGAGGACGCCTAACGGCGACCGCGCGACCGTCCGGTGCGTGACGGGCGCGCTCGCGCTTTCGGGCCGCCACTTCGACATCGCGTCGATGCGTGCCGCCGACGAGGTCGTGATCACTTCCGAGCACGACTACCTCGTCACGATACTCGAGGGCACGAGCGGCGACTATGTCGTGAGGCTCGACCAGGGCGTCCGCGCGGGAATGGAGGTCGACGATTCTGGCGCCATGAAGGAAGTGGTGTCGAACGACGTCCTCGACTGGCATCTCTCCCCCAAGACGAAGGTCGTGATAAACCGCGCGGTTCCCGCCATCGGCGAGCGCATGGCCGTGCACACGATGGCGTTTGACGCGGCCGGAGAGCTGCAGAGCGACCGCATCTTCTGCGAGGGTCGCGCGGAGATCAACTCCGGAGAGCTCGTGGTCAAGGCAGTCGGCGGGGACGAGCTTGCCAAGCGCGCGGCAGAGGCCGCCGACACGACGGAGGAGGCTCCGGCGGAAGACGTTCCTGCGGATGGCGAGGGCAATTCCTCGTCCGACGCGTCCTCGACGGACGAATGACGCATTTTGGCGAAGTAAGAAACATTAAAAACCAAAACAAACAAAGAACCGGGCGATTCCAATTATGGTTATCCAGAAATTCAACAAGCTGATCAGGAACAAGTGGGTGTGGGGCGCGTTTGCCGTCGTAGTGTCGGCGGCGTTCTGCTTCGACGACCTATTCACGACCCGCGAGCGCGAAGAGCGCGCCGCAGGCGACGCCGGGCTCCTTGCCGGCGAGGCCGTCGACGCAAAGGAGTACATCTCGATTGCCGAGGACGTGCGCGGCATCGGCCGCCAGCGCGACTGGCAGCGCAAGGGCGGCGAGGTCAACCGCGAGGCATGGGAGAACTACGCCGCGCTCAAGGTCGCAGGCAAGCAGGGCCTCCTTGCGACGGACGCCGACGTGCAGGCGGCGATCCGCCGCGACCAGTCGTTCCAGCAGAACGGCTCGTTCAGCTTCGCCCGCTACCAGGCCCTGCTGCGCGACAACGGCGTCTCGCCGGAGCGCTTCGAGGAGTTCCTCAAGCGCCGCATGTCGCTGCAGCGCATCGGGCAGGCCGTCCTCGGCTCCGCCGCGTGGGCATCGCCGCTGGAGCTCGACCAGGCTCTCGCCGACATGACCGACACGTTCACCGTGAAGGTCGCGAAGTTCTCGCAGGACAAGAAGGAGGCCGACGCCGTCAAGGTCGACGACGCGGCCCTCAAGAAGTGGTACGACGGCAACACCAAGTCGCTGGAGCTTCCCGAGCGCATCAAGGTTCGCTACGTGAAGTTCGACGCGACCGATCCCAAGGTCCTCGCCAAGATGAATGTCACGACGAACGAGATGCACGACCTGTACGACACGACGATCGACAAGTATACGTCCACCGACACGAACGGCGTCGAGCACGTCAGGCAGTTCGAGGAGGTGCAGGGCGAGATCGAGAAGGAGCTCCGCCGCATTGCGGCGGTCCAGTACTTCGAGACCAACCTCAACTTCCGCGCGTACGCCACGAAGGCCGCGAAGGGATCGTCGCGCCTCGATGAAATCGCGAAGGAGGACGGCCTCAAGGTCCTTACGAGCGACTGGTTCTCGCTTGACGGCGAATACCAGGAGGGCTTCATGACGCGCGCTTCGCGCATCTGCCCCGGGGCAAATGGCTTCAACGAGGCCGTGGCCGAGCTCGACCCGACCAGCGAGGACCTTCGCTACGCCGTCGTCAGCTCCGACCGCGCGGTGTGGCTTCTCGAGAAGGCCGAGACGAGCGCGAAGCACACGCCTACGTTCGAGGAGGCGAAGGACGCCATCCGTCCGCGCGCGCTGCGCGACGCCAAGGCCGACGCGTTCAAGGCGAAGGTCGAGGCCGTCGCGAAGGGCGGCGCCAAGGCCGTCGAGGCCGTCAAGGGCTGCTCCACTAACATCGTCTTCTGCGTGGCCGACATCCGCCAGGGCGAGGGCGCGTCGTTCGACGACCAGTTCTCCGTCGCGCGCGCCGCGATGAAGCTCAAGAAGGGCGATGTCTCCGAGTTCACGCTCACCGGCACCGGCAGGGCGATCCTCGTCGTGTGCGTCGACCGCGCCCCTGGCGACGCCGCGAAGGCGATGGTCCTTCGTTCGCAGGTTCGCGACGAGATCGCGATGCTCCAGGCGCAGCAGATTCCCGACGCGTGGAAGAAGTGGAACCTCGAGCGCCTCGGCTTTACCGAGGGCGAAATGTCGTCGACCGAAGACGGCGAAGCCGAGGAATGACCGTTCGCTTCAAGAGACTCTGCCCTGACGCCGTCCTGCCTGCGTATGCGCATCCAGGCGACGCGGGGATGGACATTAGGAGCGTCGAAGACATCGAAATCGCACCTGGCGCACGCGCGCTCGTCCATACGGGGCTCGTGATGGCGCTTCCCGCCGGCTGGGAGGCGCAGGTGCGCCCGCGCTCGGGCCTTGCGCTCAAGCACGGCGTCACCGTGCTCAACACGCCGGGGACGATCGACGCGGGCTACCGCGGGGAGGTCGGCGTTATACTCGCGAACTTTGGCGACGCTCCGTTCGCGGTCAAGAAGGGCGACCGCATAGCGCAGGTCGTCGTCGCGCCGGTCACGACCGCCGCGATCGAGGAGACCGACGTCGTGGACGACACCGACAGGGGAGGCGGCGGCTTTGGTTCTACGGGTGTGTAAGTACGGCGAGGCGGTTCTCCGCCGGAAAGCCGAGCCTGTCGCCGTCGTGACGGACGCCCTAAGGCGCCTTGCCGACGACATGGTCGAGACGATGCACTCCGCGCGCGGCGTCGGCCTCGCGGCCGAACAGGTCGGGCGCACCGAGAGGATGTGCGTCATCGACATACCCGAAGGCTGCGACGAGCCGGAGGACGAGGCGTTCAACGCGCCGATCCCCATGCCGCTCAAGCTATTCAATCCAGAGATCATTGCGCGAGAGGGATCCCAGCGCGACAAGGAGGGATGCCTTAGTTTCCCGAACGTGGGCGGCTCGCTCACTCGCGCCGCGCAGGTCACCTGCCAGTACCTCGACGAGGAGAACCGTCCGCAGATGATCACCGCGCGCGGCTACCTCGCCCGCGCTCTCCAGCACGAGATCGACCACCTCGACGGCATACTCTACATCGACCATATGTCCGCCGTCGAGCGCCTCGCCTGCGCGCCGAAGCTGAAGAAGCTCGTCAAGGCGAACGGCGGCGTCCGCTGAGGTCTGGGTCCTGGTTGCGGACGGTGCGGCCGAAGTGCCGCTTGTAGATTCTGTAGAACTGGTTTGCGGAGGTGAAGTGCATTGCCTTCACGATGTCTGCGACGGAATCGTCGTCATTGAGCCTTCGCTCCGCTTCCGCCATCCGCGCGTCTTCGATTGCCTTGTGGAGCGGCTTGCCGCAGCCCGCCATAAGGCACCTGTCCGCGAACTGCCGCGAGCAGCCGAGGCGCAATGCGATTTCCGCAGGGGAGATGGAGCGCGTCTTTTCTTCGTCGATCGGCTTGAGCGCCTTTTCGACGATGCGTGCCGTCGCCGCCGAGCGCATCGACGACGCGCCGATGAACACGCGCCTCGCTGGGACGAGCGTTTCCCTGAGGCGTCCGCTGAAGTTCGGGTGGCGGAAGAGGAAGTCGAGCTCGCGAACCGACGCGGCGCCCATTTCGCGAAGGCCGATTACCACGCTCGATATGCTCATGCCGCACCGCTCGTGCTGGGCGACGTCGTTGTCCACGCCGACCACCGCTATTTGGTCGGGGACGGAAATCCCTTCCTCTCGGCAGGCGATTATCAGGTCCGCCGCGCGTATGTCCGACGCCGCCATGACCGCAGCGGGCTTCGGCAGTTCCCGCACCCATGCGCGCAAGTCGCCGCCGTCGGGGAACTCCAATGTCGCAAGCCTGTTTTTCTTCATCACCTCCCGGAACGCCGACATGCGCTCCGTGGAATAGAAGGGGGTACCGACGTCGTGGACGAACCCGGCGGACTTGTACGAGCCTTGCTCAAGGAGGTGCCTTGCCGCGCGGCGGCCTGCGTCGGCGTTGTCGAGCCATACCGTCGAGACTGCCTTGGCTCGTGCGGCGAGCCGCCGGTCGGTGATGTTGA
>Ga0310690_10007727_pt1 | contig 13789 bp, 12 predicted proteins | sample AusTroGonzalo_MG_2_FD_207661 | JGI IMG/M metagenome (GOLD analysis project Ga0310690, IMG submission 207661) | Bovine rumen microbial communities from tropical cattle in Woodstock, Queensland, Australia - Gonzalo_04 (v2) (version 2) | ecosystem: Host-associated > Mammals > Digestive system >... | reverse complement strand
GGACGCCGTCGCTACAAGGTCAACCCCAACGGCCTTCTGGCACGCGATGTCTTCTACCGCCTCGCCGCCGACACCGACGGTGCCGTCTGGGACCAGTTCGAGGTGATGGGAGGCCTACAATCCATGGAGAAGTGGATGAAGGCAGGCCTTGCGCAGAAAGACCGCGTGCACTTCACCACCGCCGGCTACCAGCTCGTCGGTGACCTCTTCTACCAAGCCCTCGACGACGCAATTAAGAAACACCGCAGCAGGTGAGCGACCTACTGACATACCTTGGACAGCTCCTCAGCTTCGACAGCTCGCACCCACTGCTGTTCACCCAGATACACTTCTGGGTCTTCTTCCTCATCGTCTTCGCCGTCTACACATTCTTCTGCACCGACCGTCCGCTCACTAAACAGCGCCGCGTGGCCCGCAACGCCTACCTCTTTGCCGTCAGCCTGCTCTTCTACTACAAGACCTCCGGCCTCTTCGTGCTGCTGCTCGTCTTCTCCACTCTGCTGGGCTGGTTCCTCGGCATCCGCATGGATTCCTCACTGTCGCAGTCGCGCCGCAAGGCGCTGATGGCCATAGGCGTCACCGTCAACCTCGCTGTCCTCGGATTCTTCAAGTACGCTTATTTCTTCACCGACATCTTCAACGCCACCTTCGGTACCGAGTACAGCATCGGTATCAAGATACTGCTTCCCGTCGGCATCTCTTTCTTTACCTTCCAGAACATCAGCTACATCGTCGATGTCTACAAGCGCAAGATTGCCCATGTCTCCAACATCCTCGACTTCGGCTTCTACACCTCCTTCTTCCCGCAGCTCGTCGCCGGCCCCATCCTGCGTGCCGATCAGTTTGTGCCGCAACTCTACAAGCCCTTCTTCCTCTCACGCCGCCAGTTCGGCATAGCCGTCTTCTGGATACTCAACGGTTTAGTCAAGAAGCTCGTGCTCAGCGACTACCTCGCCGTCAACTTCGTTGACCGCATATTCGAGAACCCGTCGCTCTACACCCCCTTCGAGAATTTCTCCGCCCTCATGCTCTACTCCATGCAGGTCTACGCCGACTTCTCGGGCTATACCGACATAGCCATCGGCGTGGCCATGATGATGGGCTTCTATCTGCCCGTCAACTTCAACTCACCCTACAAAGTCACCAACCCCACCGACTTCTGGCGCCGCTGGCACATGTCCCTCTCGCGCTGGCTACGCGACTACCTCTACATACCCCTCGGTGGCAACCGCAGCGCCGGCTTCCTCTCTTATTTCATCCTCGCCGCCATCCTTGCCATAGCCTCCTTCCGGCTCCACAGCACAGCCTTCACCGTGGTGGCGGCAACCGTCATGGTCACCGTGGTGCTGTTCTATTTCCTGCGCCCCAGCCATCGCCGCACGCTGGGCACCAACGTCAACAACATGGACACCATGCTCCTCGGCGGCCTGTGGCACGGCGCATCGTTCAACTTCATCACCTGGGGCGGCCTCAACGGCCTAGGAATCCTTGTCTACAAATGGTGGAGCAAACGCAGCCGGGGGACACAGATTGCCGCTCTCGTCGCCACCTGTGCCCTACTGTTTGTCCTCAGGTTCACCGTCGGCGGACCGCTGCTCAACATGCTGTGGTTCATCGCTGTGGTGTGTCTTATAGGCTTCACGGTGCTTAACCTGCTGCCGCAGGAAGCCAAAGGCACGCAGAGTGCAAGACTTGTATGGGCCACACTGCTCACATTCGTCTTCATCTCCTTCACGCGCCTCTTCTTCCGCAGTGGCTCCAACCTCGACCCCGCCGAAGCCAACGAGGTGGCCTGGATGACAGCCTCCCTCATGGTGGGCCAGATAGGGTCGCAATGGCATCTGGAGCAAATACCGACAATCATCGCCCACTACTGGGCGCCGTTCCTGCTCTTTGTATTCGGTATGACGGTCCACTGGCTCCCCGTGCGTTTCAAGCGTCGCTACCGCCTATGGTTCGCCCTCATGCCGCTGTGGCTCATGGTCATCGTCGTGGTAGCTACCGTCTTCGTGCTCTACCAGTTCGTCACCGCCGACCTGCAACCGTTCATTTATTTCCAGTTCTGACAATTCATTAAATGATGAAAAAACTCACACCACTGTACAATTGGCTGACCGTCTTGCTGAACCTGCTGCTCGTGTACATCCTCTACATGGTCACACGGGTGGCCTTCATTTGGGAGAACTGGCAACGATTTGCCCCCACCTGGGATGCACTTAACATGGGCGACATCCTCATGGGCTCGCTTCGCTTCGACACCTCGGCCATCCTATACTCCAACGCCCTGTGGATTGTACTGGTGCTGCTGCCCCTGCACCTCAAGGAGAAGCCGTGGTGGCACACCCTCTGCAAGACCATTTTCGTCACTTTCAACATGATCTGCCTGAGCGCAAACCTCATAGACAGCGTCTATCTGCAGTACTCCGGCCGCCGCACCACCTGGTCGTTCTTCAGCGAGTTCAGCAACGAAGGCAACCTGGCCAGCATCTTCTTTGTCGAGGCCGGACGCCACTGGTATCTCGTGCTGCTTGGCGCGGTAATGCTTGCGGCACTGATTCTGCTCTATGTCAAGCCCAAAGGCACAGTCCCGAAACCCCTGTGGCGCTATTATCTGGTGCAGACACTGGCCCTCGCCGCGGCAGTGCCCCTCTCTGTGGCGGGCATGCGCGGAGGCTTCACGGTGGCCATACGCCCCATCACCATCAGCAACGCCGAAAGCGCCATAGTGCTAAACACCCCGTTCTCCGTCATCCGCACCATTGGCAAGAAAGCCTACGTTGACCCTCAATACATGCCCGACGCCGACATGGAGCGTCTCTACTCACCCCTGCATACACCACAGCCCACCGATAGCCTTACCATGCAGAAGAAAAACGTTGTGGTGCTCATCGTCGAGAGTTTTGCACGAGAGAACATCGGCTACTACAACCGTACACTCGACGGCGGCACCTACCGCGGCTACACCCCCTTCGTCGACTCGCTGCTGGAGCACTCGCTGACATGGGAGCATACCTTCGCCAACGGGCAGAAGAGCATCGACGCTATGCCGGCCATCCTCTCCTCTATCCCCATGTTTGTGGAGCCCTTCATCCTCACCGATGCCTCGCTCAACGACATCGGCGGTCTTGCGCGTTGTCTTGGCGACGAGGGCTACACCACAGCCTTCTATCACGGCGCGGAGAACGGCTCCATGGGCTTCCAGGCTTTCGCCCGCGCCAGCGGCTTCCAGCACTACTACGGCCGCACCGAGTACAACGCCGACACACGCTTCAACGGCGATGCCGACTTCGACGGCACCTGGGCCATCTGGGACGAGCCTTTCCTCCAGTACTACGCCCTCGGCATGAGCCAGCTGCAGGAGCCCTTCATGACGGCAGTCTTCACCGCATCGTCTCACCACCCCTTCGCGCTGCCCGACCAGTACCGCGACACCTTCCCCGAAGGAACCGTGCCGATACACCGCTGCATCGGCTACACCGACCACGCACTGCGTCGCTTCTTCAAGACCGCCTCGCAGCAACCCTGGTACAACAACACCATCTTCGTGCTCACTGCCGACCACACCAACCAGACCGCTCACGACGAATACCGCACCTCGCTGGGCTACTTCTCGGTGCCCATACTCATCTTCGACCCCTCGGGCCAGCTGCCGCGAGGCATGCAGGACGGGGTGGCTCAGCAGATAGATATCATGCCCACCCTGCTCTCAATACTCGGCTACGGACAGCCCTACATAGCCTTCGGCAAAGACCTCCTCGGCGACAACGGCCGCTGGGCGGTCAACTACAGCAACGGCTTCTACCAGTATGTGGAGGGCGACAACCTGCTGCTCTTCGACGGCGAGCACGTGACAGGGATGTACAACTACGCGGAAGACACTCTACTCAAGGACAACACCGCAGGCGCTGAGCCGGAACTTGAGGAGAACCTCGTCCAACGGCTTAAGGCCATCATACAAAGCTACATGCAGCGCATGACGCAGAACCGCCTGATGGCCGGCAAATGAGCTGCCGCCGTCAGAGCAACAGCAACAACTTAGCCAGGAAGAATCCCACATACGTACCCACGGCATAGCCGAACAGGCCCACCGCGATGCCGGGCCCCACGATGGCTTTGTTCCTCACCGCTCCGGCCACCACGGGGACGAACGGCGGTGAGCAGATGAGCGAGATGCTCGATGCCAACGTCGTGTCGGTGTCGATGCGGAACAGGGCGCTGAGCAGCACATGCATCAGCAGCGAGCCCAGCGTGGCGATGCTGATAAAGAGGAAGATATTGGAGTCAATATTGCCGATGGTGCTGGTGTTCACCTGCGACGCCACAGCGATGGAAAAGACCAGTATGAAATAGGTGCCCGCCTCGAAGGTACGCTCCATGCTGCGCACCCGCTTGTTGGTCGACGCAATGATAGCCAACGTACTGATGCCGAGGATGAAGATAGTCTGGAACATATCCTTGGGACAGAGCGCCGCTATACCGGCGCCGAGACCTATGATTATCACCGTCAGCACAAGACTTTGTCCCAGCGTGGGCAGGTGCTTCCTGGAGAAGAGACCCCAGAAAAGCTCCTTGTCGTAGTTCTTCGCCACCGCCGCGCCGCCGCTGTTGTTCTTGTCGTAAGGGAAATCGGGCAGCAGCAAGCCCAGCGTCCGCTTGCCGAAGAGAATGACAAAGATGAGGTACACTGCGCTGAGCAGCGTGCTGTAGGCCGACGTGATGATGTACACCGTATCGTCGACCCCCAGGGCCACCTTAATGGAAGCGAGGTTGGCGTTGCCGCCGGTGTAGAGACCCGTGAGCATGCCGCCGATGGAAGCCATCGTCTCGCCGTCGTCGCCGCGGCAGATGAGGAAGCCTATCGTTATGGCCAAACAGCATCCGGCGATGCCCAGCAGCGTCGACTTGATGAACGACGGCGCCAGCTTCGTCCACGACTTGATGTCTGCCGAGAAGAGCAGCAGCGGTATGGCGAAGGGGATGGTGTAGGTGGCGATGGCCGTCTGCACCTTGTGAACCTCAGGTGTGTCCGGTATCAAGCCCGTGAGACCCAGCGTACAGCCGATGACATAAGCGATGATGATAGTGCCCACCTTGTTGAGCAGCGGGAAACGGTAGGTGAGCCACAGGATAAGCAGCGGCACAAAGAGGCAGATAGCTATAACGATGTAACTCATAGTGTTAGACAATAAACTTCGGCATAAACACTACTGCAAATATACAAAATTCCCGAAATTCAATATGGCGCCGGTGGCGCTATAGTGGTGCTTGTTCGGAGTAACAAGATTTGAGGTTGCGGTGCCAGATGTCGAGGAAACGGGAGGAGACGGGGTCTATGTATTCGTCGTCGGTGATGTGCCACTCGATGGAAGGTGAGAGGTGAGAGGTGGAAGGTGAAAAGTTAGTGTTGGGCAGGAGCTGCCAGCAGAAGCCTTCACAGCGGAGGCGGCCCTCGTAGTACTTGCCGTAGCGGTCGACGAAATACTGGGAGAAGTAGACGGGGCGGTGGCCGAGGCTGCTGCTGATGAGCTGCATGGTACGGGCGCCGCCTGTGAGGTTGATGTTATAGATGTCGATGTCGGTGCGCTGGCGCTCGACCTGCTGGAGGTACCAGAGTGGGAATGTGTCGTTGTCGCCGAGGGTGATGAGGATGGCGTCCTGGTCGCACGACTGCAGATGCCCCATGGCTATGTCGTGGACAGAGTGGCAGTTGTGGCGGTCGTGGTCGCTCCAGTTGCCCCACGCCATCAGCAGCGGCGCCAACAGAAACAACATGACAACAAGACAACGTGACAGCGAGTCCTTGAGGTGCAGCGACGAAAGAAGCTCATTGGCGCCGACGCCTATCCAGATGGCGAAGGCATAGAAGGAGAGGATATAGGCGTAGTCGCGCTCGCGGGGCTCATAGCAGGGGTGGTTGAGGTAGATGTTGAGCACCGCACCGCCGAAAAGGAAGAGCAGCATGACGGTCCAGAAGCCCCACCGGCTGCGGCGGCGATGCCGCAGCAAACCCCAGAGGCCCAGGAGGAAGGGCAGGACAAAGACGACGATGCGGTGGCTTTTGAGGTTCTCGCGGCCGATGAAGTTGTACATCAGGTATCGGCCATACATATAGCCGAGCTGATAGTTGATGTAGTAGGCGGCATTGCCGGGGAGGCCGTCGAGGCCATAGGTCCAGTCGCCCCAGTTGGCCTCGTCGCGCTCGCGCCACATGCGTGGGTAGAGGGGCGCCTTGGCGTACTGTTCACGCTTCATATAGCGCATGAAGGCCTCCGTGGTGGCGGGGTTGCCCTCATTGATGGGTGGGTTGGCGGCGGCGCGGATAGGTATGATGAGATAGGTGGAGAGGCCGAGGGCAAAGAACAATGCCAGAGACGGCAGCATTAGTCCCCAGCGGCGACAGCGAACCAGTGACGGCAGCACTATAAGCAGCAGGGCCGGTACCACGAGGAGTGTCATGAGGTGGACGCCCACGCCGAGACCGAGGAGCAGAGCCACGAGCAGCAGCAAACGGGCGTTGCCGGTGCGGCGGTAGCGCAGGGCCAGCCAGATGTCGAGGGCACAGAAGAGCATGGCGAGGCTGTAGACCTCACTCTCGACGGCGGAGAACCAGGCTGTGTCGCAGAAAAGGTAGCACATGGCGCCTATGGCGGCGGGAAGGTGAGAGGTGAAAGGTGAAAGGTGAGAGGTGAGCTCGAGTATAGTCAGGTAGAGGATGCCGACGGTGAGGCCTCCGGCGAGAGCCGAGAGGGCGTTGCTGAGCGGTGCGACAAGCATGGGGTTGCCGAAGGAAAGAAGCATGAAGAGGTGAGAGAGGAGCTGGTAGGTGGGTGCTCCCGGAGGATGTCCCACCTGGAGGAGCCATCCTGTGGCGATGAACTCGCCGCAGTCCCACCACGAGACCGAGCGGTCCATGGTGAGGAGGTAGACAGCAGTGGCTAAGGCTGACAGCAGACAGAAGCCTACCAGTTGGCTCCGCCGATTGGTTTCCTCACCTCGGCAAAGTGCAAACCGCCACACACCATCCTTGCCGTTTGCCCTCTGCGCTCGGTTCGTCACCAGTTGACCACGGCCTTGTTGAAGATGTCCTCGCATAACTCGGTGACTATCTCATTCATGAGGGTAGGCTCGACGGCGGAGAAGTCCTGTGAAGCGGCATAGTCACGGTAGCGCGAGAAGGACTGCTCGAAGTCGGCGTCGGGGTCCTTGGTGTTGACGAACTTGACTTTGACGGTGATGGTGAGGCGGTTCATGGAGACCTCGTCGGACGCCGAGAGCGCTGAGGCGCGGGTCTCGTAACCCGTTATCTCGCCGCTGAGCTGCAGGTCGCCTTCGTCGCTGGCTATGTCGAGCGAAGTCTGGCTGGAGAACATCTGTATCAGGTCGTCGGTGATCTTCTGGCTCAGCTGCGGGTTGACGGTGGCAGCGTAGTTGGGGAACGTAGCCACAGAGATAGTCTTGGCATCCGGCGGTATAGAGGCTCCGGTGAAGGAGTAGCCGCCGGTGCATGCCACGAGCAACAGCGTAAGCAACAGGCTAATAATCGCGCGAGTCTTCATCGATACGTTGTTCGTCTTCGAGTTGCCAGAGAAGGAACCCTGACTCCTGCTGGATGTAGTTGAGTACCGCCACTTTGGTGACGAGGTCGGGCACGGCGGCCACCTCGCTGATAAGGGCGTCTATCTTTTCCTTGAATGCTAAATCCATATTGCGGTGATGTTATTTTTATCCGTTGATTCTGTTGTAGTAGTGCCACCAGAGCTCGGGTATCTCGTTCTCCATGGCGCGCTGGTAGTCGCTGTAGTGGCAGGGGATGAGGGTGTGACGCAGGTAACGCTCGCGGCGTTCGCTGTCGTCGCACGGCACCTCCATCCACCAGCGGTCGCTGCGGAGGCTCTTGTAGAAGACGATCTCCATGCCGTGATCGGGGAGTTCGACGGTGAAGCGCTTGTAGTGCTGCTTGTCGCGAGTGGGGAAGTCGCCGATGCGGTAGTGGAAGCCCTCGATGAAGAACCATACGGCATGGGCCAGCATGTGGGCCGTCTGACCGTCGCGGTCGAGAGCCGGCACCATCTCGAAGAGGCCGAAGCAAGAGGTCTTGTCGCTCATGCCGGCGAAGCGCGCCACCTGGCACAGCTGTTCGCCGTAGAGGCCGTGGGGCGAGGGGTTGGCGTTGGCGGGGGCATCGCCCTGGCGCACGGCGCTGATGTCGACAGCCACCACGTCGCTATAGCGCACCAGCGGCTCGGCATGCTCCATATCGGCCTGCAGTTCTCCTACACGCTTGGTGCTGAACTTGAGCTCGTCCATGAGCTTTATCATCTCCTGACCCACGAAGTAGGTCTGGTAGCCCATGGCCACATAGTCGAAGAGGTAGTTAGGCTGCTGGAGGATGATATGCTGGAGGTAGTTGCCGCTGTTTATCTGGTCGCCGCCGTCGAGGTTGAAGCGAGCGTCCACGGAGCAGATGTTGATGACGCGGCCAAGGACCTCGTAGGCCTTGTAGATGGGGAATACGAGGTCGTCGCTGCCGCCGAGGACTATGAGCGTGATGCCCTGCTCCAGCAGTTGCTGGAAAGCCTCTATGACGGCAAAATAGGTGTCACGCGGTGTGGCGCCGCAGGCGATGTTGCCGAGGTCAGCGAGCTGCAGGTCGTCGTGGGGCTTGGCGAGACGGTAGAGGTAATGGCGTATGTGGTCGGGGGCTGTGCCGCAGCCGCGGTTATATACCGAGGCACGGTCTTCAGTCACGCCCACCAGCGCCAGCTTGACGCCGTCGAGCTGCGGGAAGCCCGCCTCGGCGGTATGCGCCAGTATATCGTCGCCCAGCATGGGGTGGAACTGCTCGCTGCGGTAGTTGACCACCGACATGTCTATGGGCTCAAAATAGCTGCTAATATCCATTCTGATGCTTGTTATAAACTTTATAACGCAAAGTGCCTTGAAATATTGTGTAGCTGTGGCATAAAACAGAAAAGCGGCGCACCGTGGTGACGGTGCGCCGGTTAGGCTGTGACCCTGCTGCGACTCGAACGCAGGACCTAGAGTTTAGAAGACTCTCGCTCTATCCAGCTGAGCTACAGGGCCGCTCTTGTCGGGACACCCAGATTCGAACTGGGGATCTCCTGCTCCCAAAGCAGGCGCGATAACCGGACTTCGCTATATCCCGTCAACAACAAAGGACGCCTTTTCGGGGGCGTCCTTTCGTTTGGCGGAGAAGGGGGGATTCGAACCCCCGGTACCCTAATCGAGTACGACAGTTTAGCAAACTGTTGGTTTCAGCCACTCACCCACCTCTCCGTGGTTTTCGATTTGACTAAAAAGCACCGCTTTTTCTCTCTCGAAAAGCGGTGCAAAAGTACGAACATTTTTAATACTGGCCAAATTTTTTTTACAAAAGCCCATCGCAAAGGGCTAAATTCGGCCTGTCATTCACTTCTTCTTGGCCTGATTAGCAACACTTTGCATCTTGGCGGCGATTACCTCGGGGTCACCGAGAAATTTGTCCTCGACGAGGTTCATGCGGTCGTCAAAAGTGAACACATAAGGCACCGCCGTGGGCAAATTGAACTTGATAATCTCCTCGTTCGACATGCCTTTAAGCTCCTTGACGATGCCGCGCAGCGAGTTGCCGTGAGCCACAACCATCAGGGTGTTGCGGTTCTCGAAAGCCGGCATGATGGTGCCGCGATAGTAGGGCATCAGGCGTTCGATGGTGTCCTTGAGGCTCTCGGTGAGCGGTATGAGGTTGTCCGGAATCTCGTTGTAGCGCGGGTCCATGCGGGGGCTGCGCTCGTCGTGCATGTCGAGTGCGGGGGGCTGCACGTCGAAGGCGCGGCGCCAGAGGAGCACCTGCTCGTCGCCGTACTTGGCGGCAGTGTCGGCCTTGTTGAGGCCCTGTATGGCGCCGTAGCTCTTCTCGTTGAGGCGCCAGCTCTTCTGCACCGGCAGCCAGTCCATATCCATAGCGTCGAGTATCTCGTTGAGGGTCTTCACGGCGCGCTTCAGGTAGCTGGTGAAGCAGAGCTCGGGGCGGTAGCCTTCGGCCTTGAGCAGCTTGCCGGCCTCGTAGGCCTCCTTGATGCCGGCCTCGGTGAGGTCGACATCGGTCCAGCCGGTGAAGAGGTTGAGTTTGTTCCATGCGCTCTCTCCGTGGCGCACAAGTATGAGTGTCTTCATTTCTTTTTCTCTTTAAGGTTTACTTTCTCCCCTTTGGGGAACGGTCCCTGCGGGAGTTTCTCTTTGCTGGCAAGCCATGCTATCGTGAGGCCGCCGATGATGAACGGCAGGCTAAGCAGCTGGCCCATGTTGAGCGCCATGCCGGCCTCGAAGTCCACCTGGTCGTTCTTGACGAACTCTATCAGCAGCCGCACGCCGAACAGCGCCACCAGCCACCAGCCGAAGATGGTGCCCGTCTTGAACTGGCCGTTCTTCCTGACATAGTACCAGATACTCAGGCCGAAAATAAGGAAATAACTCAAGCTCTCATAGAGCTGTGTGGGGTGCTTGGCCACCACCTCGCCTTCGCGCTCGAAGATGAAGCCCCACGGCAAGGTGGTCTCCACACCGTATATCTCGCTGTTGAAGAGGTTGCCCAAGCGCACGAAAGCGCCACCAAGGGCCACCACTACCACCAGCCTGTCGAGGAACCACCACGGGTTGAGGCCGTATTTGCGCCAGTAGAGCCAGAGCGACACCAGTATGCCGATGGCGGCACCGTGGCTCGCCAAGCCCTGGAAGCCAGTGTAGTGCCCGTTCGAGAACGGCCAGAATATCTCCACCCAGTGCTCCGACGTCAGGAAGTAGTCGGGCTCGTAGAACAGGCAGTGCCCGAGGCGTGCGCCGAACAGTATGGCTAGGAAGATATACAGGAACAGGCTGCTCAGGTAGTCCTCCTTCACGCCCTCGCGCTTGAACATGCGCTCGATGATGTAGTATCCCAGCAGGAACGCCACCAGGAAGCCCAGCGAATACCAGCGCAGCCCGAAGCCCCCGATGTGGAAAAGCACCGGGTCGACATTCCAATGTATGGCCAGCGGCAGCATCGTTTACTTAGCGTAGTTGATGGCGCGGGTCTCGCGGATCACCGTCACCTTGATCTGGCCCGGATAGGTCATCTCGCTCTGGATCTGCTTCGAGAGGTCATAGCTGAGCTTGTTGGCCTCCACGTCGGTCACCTTGTCGGCACCCACGATGACGCGCAGCTCGCGGCCTGCCTGGATGGCGTAGGTCTTCACCACGCCCGGGTAGCTCATAGCCATATCCTCGAGCTTCTTGAGGCGGTTGATGTAGGCCTCGACGACCTCGCGGCGGGCACCGGGACGGGCACCGCTGATGGCGTCGGCCACCTGGATGATGGGGCTGATGAGATTGTTCATCTCCACCTCGTCGTGGTGAGCGCCGATGGCGTTGCAGATGTCGGGATGCTCCTTGTATTTCTCGGCCAGCTTCATGCCGAAGATTGCGTGCGGTATCTCGGGGTCGGTCTCAGGCACCTTGCCGATGTCGTGCAGCAGGCCGGCGCGTTTGGCGAGCTTGGGGTTGAGGCCCAGCTCGGAAGCCATAGTGGCGGCCAGGTTGGCCACCTCGCGGCTGTGCTGCAGCAGGTTCTGGCCGTAGCTGGAGCGGTACTTCATGCGGCCCACCATGCGCATCAGCTCGTGGTTCATGTTGAGGATGCCGAGGTCTATGCAGGTGCGTTTACCCACCTCGTTGATTTCCTGCTCAATCTGGCGGCGAGTCTTGGCCACCACCTCCTCGATGCGGGCGGGGTGTATGCGGCCGTCGGTCACCAGTTTGTGCAGCGACAGGCGTGCTATCTCGCGGCGCACGGGGTCGAAGCCGCTGATGATGATGGCGTCGGGCGAGTCGTCGATGATAATCTCCACGCCGGTGAGGCTCTCTAGGGTGCGTATGTTGCGGCCCTCACGGCCAATGATGCGGCCCTTGACCTCCTCGTTCTCAAGGTTGAAGACGCTCACGGTGTTCTCCACGGCAGTCTCCGTGGCGGTGCGCTGGATGCTCTGGATGACCACCTTCTTGGCCTGCTCGGCGGCGGTAATCTTGGCCTCCTCGACGATGTCCATGATGGTGGTGCTGGCCTCGGCGCGGGCCTCCTCGGTCATGCTGTCTATCAGCTGCTGCTTGGCATCCTCGGCGCTCATGCCGGCGATGTGCTCCAGCTTCTCGACACTCTCCTTGTATACCTTCTCCACCTCGGCCTGGCGCTTGTGCAGATTCTCTATCTCGCCGTTCAGCTTCTCGCTGACGCCCTTGAGCTCGGCGCTCTTCTTCTGCAGCTCGTCGACCTTCTGGCTGAGGGTGTTCTCGCGCTGCTTGAGCTTGTTCTCGGCGTCGCGCATCTTGTTGTTCTGCTCGTTGACGCGCTTGTCGTGCTCGCGCTGCAGCTGGAGGAACTTCTCCTTGGCCTGCAACTCTTTCTCCTTCTTAATGATTTCGCCTTTCTCCTCGGCATCCTTGAGCACCTGCTGGCTCTTGGCGAGGAGTTTGTTGCGCAGCACGCCGGAAGTGAGCAGAACGCCCACGCCGCCGCCTACGATTACTCCGATTGCAATGTACAATGCTATCATAGTTTGTTTTAGTGTGTTTGTTTGTAGGGACTCTGGCGTTGGAAGGATGCGTAAAAAACTGCATCCGAAGCCCTCCGGGAGTATTGGTAAACTCTGGAACGTTAGGATTTGAGCGCCGGGTGTATCAGCCATACAACCTACCCACCCCTGAGCCGACTCGGTTTGTAAAAGGTGTTGAGTTTACAAACTGTTTTGGGCTGGATGCAGTATTTGCTCTAATATGCTGTCTATCGACTGCAGCCGCTGTGCAAGGTCCGTATCCTTGAAGCGCAGCGACTCCTGTATCTTGGTCAACTGGGTGATTTGCGTCAATGCCACCATCGCAAGCAGGTCCTGGTGATCGTTGTAGGCATACATGTTGCCATATTGCTTGGCCTGACTGTCGATAGCTTCCGCCGCCTTACGCAACGCTGCCTCATCACCTGCAGCGACGCGAAGCCTGTAGGTCCTTCCCAATATGCTTACCGATGCCTGTACTGTCTCCATCATTCACTCCTCATTATCTCCAGACTCCTGTCGATAGTGCGTATCATCTGATTGATCTTCAATTTCAGCTCAGCACTGTCGTTTCCTTCTGTCAGCCTGTTCCCTAATTTGATAAATTTGTTCTCTTCTTTTAACTTGTTTATTTCTGATTCCTTGTTTTTCAATGCTTATTCAAGCTCGCGGCAGCGGTCTTCACCCTTCTCGTTCAGCTGGCGCAGACGCATCACCTCGTCCGCCAACTGTCTCACTTTGAACTCAATGCCTGATACCGATGTTTCAAAATCGAACATATCCTTCGCTGCCTATGATACTATAAAAAGCGGTGCAAAATTAGTAAATATTTTATATATGGTAAAAAATATTTTCATTTTTAACGTTTAGTCGCCATCCTGAAAGAAACGAAAAAAAGGCTCCGGACTATCCGGAGCCTCACGTGAGAAGAGGGTAGAATGATTAGTGTTTGAGGAAGTTAAGGTGGAGTGTGCGTCAGCCGATGATGCCGGTGCCGATGTAGCTGCTGTCGGAGACGAGGCCTTTGGTGTCGCGGCCGTCGCCGATGGCGAAGCCGTAGACGTGGACGGTCATACCGGTCCAGCTGACGGGCATACGCATGTCGACGGTGCCGGCGGTGCGGGCGACAGGAGCCGAGATGAGCGCCAGGTTGGTGTCGGGCTGGTAGACGAAGACGTAGACTTTGTCGAGCGCATCGGCGTTGG
>Ga0310690_10007723_pt1 | contig 13791 bp, 11 predicted proteins | sample AusTroGonzalo_MG_2_FD_207661 | JGI IMG/M metagenome (GOLD analysis project Ga0310690, IMG submission 207661) | Bovine rumen microbial communities from tropical cattle in Woodstock, Queensland, Australia - Gonzalo_04 (v2) (version 2) | ecosystem: Host-associated > Mammals > Digestive system >... | reverse complement strand
TCGCGGCTGGCAGCGCACCTATCCCAACCTGCTCTCCACCGAGGGTGTGTATGGTGCCGAGTGGTACAACAATGTGCCCCACTTCACGAAGAAGGCGGCCTGCCACAACGCCACACTGCCCTTTACCCGTAATGTCATCGGGCCGATGGACTATACCCCTTGTGCCTTCAGCGACTCGCAGCATCCGCATATCACGTCGAATGCCCACGAGCTGGCGCTGACCGTACTCTATGAGAGTGGCTTACAGCATCTGGCCGACCGTCCGGAGAGTTTCCTTTCCCAGCCCCAGGAGGTGCAGGACTTCCTTGGTCGGCTGCCCACAGTATGGGACGAGACGCGTTATGTCAGTGGCTATCCTGGCGAGAGTGCCGTGCTGGCCCGTCGTAGCGGCCACACCTGGTATGTGGCAGGTATCAATGGTTCCGACGAACCTCAGACGCTCGCCACGGACCTCAGTTTTATCGGAAAGGGAAGTGCACAGTTGTTTGCCGACGATGCCAGCAGTCAGTGGCTGATCAGTACCATCAGTCAGTTACCCTCGGAGATGAATTGTCAGCCGCGCGGCGGCTTCGTGCTCGTCGTCAGTCAGTGATTATAACTATTCTTCTATGACATCCTTCCAGCCGTATGGGATGCCATTGTTGCTGTCGATGGGCCAGTTGACGCCCTCTGCTCTGACAAAAGTACCTTTTTTCGCAACACTTTGCAGCCAGTTGGTTGTGCAGTTATTTGCTGAGATGTCTGTGGCCAGGCACTTGACATAGTTGAGATTTGTGCAGCCTTTGAACATCTGATAGTAGCAGTTATTCTTAAGTTTCGTGGCGGGCAACACCAGGTCCTTGCCCTCCATATGGGTGATGTGGCGATTATCCATGAACAGGTTCTGGAACGTATTGGAATATGGCAGTTCTCTTAATGTGGCAAAATCGTTGCTGAGCAGACTCATGATGTTGCCATAGATATAGCAGTCGCCATCACATTTTATATTCATATAATTGGTGGCGGTGGTTTGCGTTCCTGTCCCACGGAAGCTCACCTTCTTGCCGATGATATCGAGATAGATCCTCTTCGAATAGTTTATCCAGGTTGTGCCGCCATCGGTGGTATACTGCAGCCCGTTCGGAGCATTAAACACTGTCACGTAGCATCCGCTTCTGTCAAAGCACTCTAAGGTCAGCGGTTCTGGATAAGACTCAGGGGGCTTCTGCATGTCTACCGTGAAATAATAATACTTACTATTCTTGAAGTCATGTGTGTTAGGGCTTGTGGCAGAGAATATCTTATTGCCGGCGATGGCCGTGAGTGTCACGTTGCCGTTCAACCCACTGAGAGCGGCATAGATCACGTCGGATTCCGACTCAGGGTTAATGGTGACGGGGCCCGCTGTTTTGTCTTTCTGTATCAGACCATCGGCAGCAATGGTCAGGCTGGAGACGCGAAGGGGGTTCGTGCCGTTGGTCAGCTTGAACATGACGATGGCCTGCTGGTTGATGAAATGGGCGTCGGTGGCCGAGACGAACGAGTCGTCGGCATAGTTCACCGTCACTGATGCCGTCGCATAGTCATAGTTGGCTGCAATGTCGGCCAGAGTGCCCTTCTGTCCGGTATAGTCACGTTGGACTCGTGGGAACACCAGTGTCAGTTGGTCGCCCTTTTTGACGGGGGTGTGTAGTGTCGCCTTGAGCTTGGTGGAGGCAGAGCCTATCGAAACGGGTGCCATCGTACCGAGTTGTGAACCTTCAGATGAGAGGACGGTCACGCGGTCGCTCTCACCCCAGACGGCCTTAATACTACCGGTCTCGCCCGCTTCTTGTATCAGTGCGCGGGTGTCGGCAACGGCACAGCCCTTATAGGCATCGATGGACAGAAGATAGCCCTTGTCCGGAAGATATTCCTCCCGGACAAGGTCGTTGCTGCAGGCTGCCAAAGCTAATATGGCAGCTGTCGCGACAACTTTACCAAGCCTCTGTACCCTGATACTGATAGGTATCACGTTCGGTATGCGTGTCGTCGACGAAATTCACATCAACCTCATGGATAATAAACTTACCCCAGGCGTAGGTATGTTGGTTACTGCTCGTGGAAGAGTAGATTTTATCCCCCTCACTATCAGCAACCTTGACTGTCAATGTGTATCTGTCGGCTCCCGTATTGTCGTTACGGATAGCCACGTCGAACACGTTGGTAGGATTCCCTGGTGTGATCTCAAGGCCACCGTATTCGACGGAAGATCCGTCAAGATTACGACTCTTGACCAGTTTTCCGCTTTCTGCCACGATGGTCATCGAGGAAACATTCAGGGGCTGACCACTATATTTAATAACGTATCTCACGATGGCCTGCTGTGTCTTAAACACGGCATCGCTGGCATAGATCTTCTTGTTCTTGTCAATGAATGTGACTTGTGCACTGGCAATCGCATAGTCGTATTTGGAAGAGATGGTTGCGAGGGTACCATCCTGCTCCGTATAGCTCCATGTGGTACGTGGCATAATCAGTTCCGTTCTGTCGCCGATGTTCAAGCCTTCTGACGATACGTTACCGTCGAGTTTGGTTTTATTACCCTCTGTCTTTCCATCCATTGGAGAGAGATCGCCAATTTTACTGGTCCACCCACTCTTGTAGACAGCCACTTTGTCGGTGGTGGCCCAAGTTGTATTGATACCTTTGGTAGGATCAGCCTGATCTACATAGGATATGGAGCGGGTGGCGGAGCCATAATCGCTCTTCGAAGCATTAAGGGTCAGAGAGGCTGTGTACGACTGTTCATCGTCAGACGAACAGGCAGTGAATATTGTTGCCATGGCCAGCATGGCTGCCACAGCCGAAAAGCATAATAGATTCTTTTTCATAATGCAGATAGTTTTTGAGTTATACATTATTTGATGATATCATTTATTGCATGACCATATTCGTGGTCACGTCTAAACCGGGATTCTCACCCTCGTTGGCCTGATTGCCATGCTCAGACAGATAGCGCTGATAGCCTTCCTCCACTTCCTGAGTCTTCGTATTGCGGAGTTCGTGGATCTTGGTGATATACTCATCGTGAAGCTTGTCCAGCTCCTTGTTGACCTCGTCGAGCTCGCTGGGAGCCTCTTTGATATAATCCGCAAGATCTGCCTTCTGTTGGGCATGAACTTCATCAATGCGGACCTTGGCCTCGTCGTGCAGGCTTTTGATGGCCTCGTTAAGGAAATCACGGCGGTTCTTGTCGACCTCAGGCATTTCATACTCTAAGTATTCTGTCGCTTCATCTCCTGAGCCGAAGGTCTTCCTGGCCAGCTTGAACTCTGGATGGACCATGAAAATGCTCTGGGCAATCAAGTTGGTCATGTTCTTGTTCTCGGGGATGACGGCCAGATGGAAATCATCAGGCTGTCCTACTTGTGCAACATCCTCGATATTCTTATCCTCTCCGAGAAACGAAATGTTGACAGGCATCAGTGATGCCGGCTCGGATTTGACGCAGAGGTTCATATAACGGAAGTGCAACAGGGTGAGATAACCCGACATTTTGTCGCTACATTCCTTGACAATGATTTCATAAAACAAATTCATAACAAATAAGGATTATTGATTTAAATTTTAAGATGCTCTAATTATTACGACTCTTTCTTTTCTTCATTCTGGAATCCTTCTTCTTTCGCAGACGTAGTGACCTTTTGTTTTGTCATCTCAGGAAGCTGTTTATTGACGTCCTCATTAGACATGGAAGCGATGTTCTCCACTTTTTTAACCTCTTCCTTAATCCCATCCAGATTACCCGACAGTTTAGAGCCGGAAGTGCTGGTGTCCTTTTTGTCTACCATGACAGCAACGGTGAGGTCGGGTGCCTTGAGAGCCGTACCGACAGTCACGTTTTCGCCAGTAATACTGGGGGATTTCAGCACATTGACAGTGGTTTCGCCTTTGAGGGTGTTCTTCTTGCCAGACAATTCGGAATTGCTACCAGTCAGGCTGAGGTGGGTACTGTCGTCCTGTTTGATCTCTATCGTCTTCTCACCTTGGATGAGTGCCGTTTCCTTGCTCAACACCTCAACATTCTTGTCACTCGTGAAAGAGGCTCCCTCTTTACCAAAGTTTTCAATTTTCTCTGCACTGATGGCAATTTTGCCCCCTTTTGCCGAATCCTTGGCTTTGCCGGTCTTGGGATCTGTATCCGAGGACAAGATACTGGTTTTTAGGGCATTGATGTCGGCTGTACCTGTTGCCTTACCCTCCTTATCAGTGGCAGACATAGCGAAATGCTCTGTGCGGATACTGAACTTACTGTCTTTGGTCAGGGCCGTCTCCTCTATCTTTTCGCCCTCCTGCTTGGAATCGATGCTCTGCATCGTAACGTTCTTCGAGAGGATGGAGATATCGCCTTCAGAGGTATAGGTCGCCTTGGTGATCTTGCCATCCTTGTCGACTTCAACATCCTTCGCGTTGACTGTGGACAGACCGATCTTCATGGCCCTCATATTGATGGTGCCGTCCGGCGTAAGACCATTCTCCTTGAAGACGCCTTCCTTGACTTCCGAGTTGACAGCCTGCATGGTGATGTTCTTCGAGGTGATGATGACATCGCCTTCAGCCGCGAATTCGGCCTTCTTAAGCTTACTGTTATTATCTCTCTCCACGCCTTTCTTTCCAGCCGTGCTCAGTTCCACCTTTCTGGTGTTGACAGAGAACTCACTGCTCTCATCGAACGATGCGTCCTTGAACGCACCTTCAATCTTGACAGAGTTGGCAGAGATCTTCACTTCAGCTTCCTTGTTGGTACGCATGTTCAGGTCGTTATCATTGGAGGTGAGGCTTATCTTCTCACTGTTGAGAGCGATAGAGGTACCGGTCGTCTTCTTCTTGTAGTCTTCTTCATTAAAATTACTTACTTGACTCTGCAGCTTGTCAAAGTACTTTTTCTGCCGCAAAAGTTCTATCAGTTCACCGCCCTTAGTGATATCCTCGTAAAAGTCACTGGCCATATTCCGCGACTTCTCATTGATTCGCAGGTTCAATTCGTCGAGATCGTTGTAGTCCGTGCGGAGCGCCGACTCGTCCCGGTCTATTTTCTCCCGTTCGTCAAGCAGTTTCTCGAAGTCTTTACGTTTTGCTTGGAAACTATTGAGACCGTTATCAAAAAGGGCTTTGGCATTGGTGATACTGTCCGTCAGGTCAGTCACCGCTTTACCTACAGCATCTTTGTATTTTTTCCCCGACTTGTGTGCAGTAAGGCTGATCGAGTTATCGGCTTTCATGCAGATATCGCCTTTGCCTGCTACTTCAGGATTTAAGAATACACCTCCTATTCCGTCCTCTCCTGCCGGAACGTCGCAGCTGTTGATGCTCACCCTGCATCCCTGCGTGCAGACTGATGACGCCTCTTCCACCTTGTGGCTGGTACCGTCGATGCCAGGATTCTCGGCCGTCTGGGTGATTGTGGTTGCCCGGGTTTCAACCTTTCCTAAGGCTCCGCAACCTTCCAACGACACATTATAACCACGGATGATGATTTTAGATTTACAATCGTCATCGGGCTTAAGGATACCTGCCAGGTTCACGTCGCCGATGATAATCTCCGGAGCGGAGAGCACCAGCCGTTGATCGTCGTGGATGATCTTTCCCTTCGGCTTGTTGGCGACTGCATAGTTGAGGTTATACAGCGCTTTCCGTATGTTATCAAGCTCTTGACTAAAATTTTCATATTTAGTCTTCAAATCGTTAAGTTGGTCTTCCCAATTCTTAAATATAGACTCTGCCATAATCTTACGTTTTTAAAGTTATTATTTTATCTGTGCAAGGGCCTTCTTCAGAGCATCTTTGTTGTTGTTCTGATTGAGCACATTGAAGGTCTCAATTTCATCTCTATTGAAGGCAAAGGTGGTACCCGGAGAGGATGAGTAGATAATCTGGCCGCTCTGGCAGTTCCATACTTTCTTGCTCTTTTGAGGCATCTCTTTGAGGTCCTTAAGTCCATCTACGTATGTCTTTGTGATCTCAAGCGTTTCATTCAGGAATTGACCTAGTTTCCCCAACATGCCTTTATGATCTTTTTCGTAATCACCCATGGTGGCGACCTTTTCCCAGTTCTTGGTCACGAGATCATCGTTAATTGTATCATACCCTATCTTGATGAATTTTCCTTTTTGCTCAGGTACAACACCATCTAATTTGTTTTGTGCACTTTCAAAAACATTGAGCAGGAATGTGGCAATGAGCTTGCGTTTTAATAAACTAAGATCATTGAACGGATCTTCCTTAGCTTTCAGGTCTTTAGGACCAAGGAAGTTGGCCGAGGGGTCGTGTCCCATCTGTCCGTAACGACCCGTCCAATCTCCGAGAACTCCTTCTAAGCAGGCCTTTATGCTTTCAGCCGAGATCGCGGCGTCTATCCATTTCGTTTCCTCATCTTCGTCGGTACCGAAGATTGACTGGTTGATCGCCTTGCACGTATATTCATCGAACATGGTCTTGATTTGGCGCGTCTTCTTCTCGAGCAGCGTGACGGCCAGTCCGAAATCATCAGCAGCGCCTTTCACGTAACCCCTCAATTCATTAGCAGACTGGATATTTCCATGTCCCGGAACTGAATACCCCTTGTTGGGCTTTAATATGAGTATACTATCTGGATTACCATGTTCTGAGAATTTTTTGAGACAATCCTTCAGCGTACCAGTGATTGAAGCCGGCTTCTCCTCCTCATGCTCAATTTTTACATATTCACCGTCGCCGAGCTTAAACGCTGCCTTATGCACTCCAATATCTGCATTCGAAACACAAACGTCTTTCACAAATTTCTCAAACGCTTCTTTCTTCTTATAGGCATCCTCCTTCAGTTCCTTATAGTCGTTCTGGAACCTGTCGATCTTTCCGTCGATGCGATTTACGTAAGCGAGGACCTTGGCATAGACAAGATTTTCTGTAGTCTTCAAGTCGACGCGTTTCTGATATTTCTTGATATAGCGCTCAACCGGTACCTGGGCCTTGCCCTTGCCGGCCTCGAGCATCAGGTAGTTGTTCGATTTCACACAAAGGGTGCCTTCGATGGGTCTGAGGTATACCTCAATAACGCATCGCAATAGGGCAAAGTCCACGACTTTTGCGACTCCGGCGAGGGGTTTGAGGGCACTCTTGGCAGCAGAGCTTATGAAATCGCCAACTTTACTTCCCGCATCCTTCTTGTCCTTGACATTCTGCCCCGAGTGCAGGGTCAGCTTGTTGCCTGCCTCGATGCTGATGTTCTTTCCCTTGATCTTGATGTCACCGTTGGGAGCGTTGATGGTAATGCCGCTGAAGGCACCAATCTCCACAGTTCCGTAGGGACTGTCCATCTTGATCTTTCGGTCGTGCGATGACAGGGAGAACTCAAACATGCCGAAACGGTCGCCCATGTAGATACCGCCGTTCAGGTCTTTGATGTCACCCTTCATCAAATCATCACCCTTCGCGCCAGGAATGTAGGTCTGCAACGTCTTCAATGAGGGAGAGAATCCCTGGAGGAACTTCCAACCGTCGCTGGGCGCGGCAAAACTGATGTGCTGTCCGTTGGACGACATCAGGGCTATCTGTGCCTTTTTCTGCAGGTAATTCTTTATCTGCTTGTCAAGACCTTCGCCAGGGGCAAGGGTGTTCTTCGAGTAAACACTGCCCATGACGTACGGGCGCTCAATGTTGTTGTCGTCGAAATTCACGAGCACTTCGTCGCCCTTGCTGGGCTTGAAGAAGGTGCCGCCACCATTGGTGGCCATCGGCGTGGCAACGCGTACCCACGGCGTAGCCATACCACCCAGTTGCTTGTTCCATTCATTAGACTTGTCCTTCAGTACCTTTTCCTGGGCCTCCACTTCATCTTTACATTTTTTGGCTTCATTCTTGAGTTTAGTCTCATCATTGGTCAGTTTCTCAATGTCTTCGTTCAGAGTCTTCGTGATAGCCTTCGGATCGCAATCTGCCCTCTTCAGGTATTCGAGTATCAGTTCCTTCAGCTCCTTATTCTTCTTTTCCGTCACATAGTCCGAACGGTTTTTATTCTTCTTCGTGGCTTGGGACATGTAATCCTCATACGAGATCTCCGTAGGATCGCTCTCGTCGTTATAGATGGTGTCGTATTTCGTCAACTCAGCATACTCTTTGTCGAGAGCGACCATATTGGCTGCATGATTGGCGATATCTTCCTCCAGCTGTTTGCACTTCTTCTTGAGGTCATCCTGAGACATTTTCTCGAGCTCCTTAAGCTTGTCTTTCACCACGTTCACAAGCAAGAAGATGGCATCATCCATGGCCTTTTTCTTCTTTTCGGCCTCTGCCTGCTCGTTCTTCTTCTTCTTCAAAGACTCTTGGGCGTCCAACATCTTCTGACGGATGTCGTCGAAGGGTGACTGCCAGGGATAGGCAATGCGCACACGCCCTTGGTATTTCTTGTCATCGTTGTCGACGACGAAGGCTGTCTGCGGTCCAGCCTTCCTCACCATCGGCACGGGGGCCACGGGAGGCATCTCCGTCCCATTGACAGGGATGGCATAGATCACCTGTGACTGGCGGTCGGAGTAGATGTCAGTGGCCGAGTCGGCAGGATCGAACTTTCTGAAGTTGCGCTGCCATACCAGGTTGGCCACGAGGCTCACCTGTACCACGATATACACGTCCTTCAGATCTTTCACTTTTATCTTGTCACCGAGTTTCACGCTGACATAGCTCGTACCCATGTCGATGCAGATCATGTTCCGGTGCTGTTGCAGTTCCTGCTTGCGGATCTTGGCGTAGAAGTCGCGGCCGATCCATCCGTTTCTGTCGAGCGAGGAGAAGGCCACGAGCTCTTGGTTGTTGTAATGCTCGGGCTTTTCTTTCCACTGTCCCTCGACCTCTTCTTTAACCTTTTTATCGTTTTGATAGAGGAAGTAGGCGGCATTGGCGCTGTCAGCGGCCAACGAACCCGCATAATCGCCGAGCATCTTGACTATGTTGCCGTCCTCACTCTTGACCCATGTATTTGTCGCTTTCACCAACAGTGTCTTCCACTGCTCGCCGGCACGCAGACAGAGTTCACGGTTCAGGTTGTAGTACTTCTTGTTCTCCAGAGGCACGATATACTCGTCGCCGCCCATGGATGCGTTGTACTGGAGCTTCGAGGGGAACGAGTCTGTCGGATAGCCGGCATTGTCCACTACTACAGCATCGTAGTTCAGCGTGTCGTTGTCGGTATTCCCACCCTTCGCGCTGTCGCGGCAGTAGTCCTCCACGCTCAGCGGACCGTCGGTGAAGTCCTGCATGGTCACGTTCGCATAACTTTGGATCATCTCCGCAGTACTCTCCGGCAGGCCGAGCGTCAGCTTACCGTCCTCGAAGTAAAAGTACTCTCCGCATCGGTTTGCCGTGCGCACCATAAAGTCGTAGAACGACTCATTGTACTGCACCAGATACGGCTGTATCTTCTCCACATCTTTGTTGTCCTTGTCCTTGTACTTCAGGTTTTTCAGCATACTGATGCCCGTCTGCACCATATTGTCGGTAAAGCCGAATCCCTCGTACTCATTTTTCAGGATCTCCGAAGAGAGTTTCTTCGAGGTGTAGGCTTTACAGTATTTGTCCACGGCCATCAGCTTGTCGAAACTGTGGATGGTGAGTTTTACGTACATCTCCATGACACCACTGTAAGGTGCAATCTGGGGATTCATCATATAGACATAGTAATTCTTGGCAATGGTCTTTTCCTTGTCTTTTTGTTTCTCCTTGCTTGTCGTGTCCGTATCGACGAAGGTCAACTCTACCTGTCTCATCATAAACAAATCCCTCACGTTGTCGAACGACGGGGGCGGGACGGAACCTCCTCCTTCAGGAATCACGGGCTTGATGGTCACCTCTGCCTCGATGGTGCCCGGCTGATAAACTTTACGTGTGAACTTCAGACCGGTGAGTGCGAGAGAATAGTCGTTGTCTCCGATCTTGATGTACACATTCTGCTTGGCATGCAACGGGGGAATCTCCGTCGCTGTCTTCGCCATATTCTTAATGTAATTGCCAAAATAAAGACGGTATTCAAAGAACTTGTATACGCTTTTGGTTTTTATCTCTTCTGCCATAATCGTTAATATTTGTTTCTGATGATTGTAGGACTAATCTTTTGTAATCTCAAGGAAGTGGACCGCATTGCTGCCGAGGAAATACATGTTGCTGAGCAGCATCCTTACATGGAGGAGCACTTGCTCGTCGCCGGTGATGTCGTCGTTCTCACATCCCTCGTCGACATTCACCACATAGCCATATGTGATCATTCCGTCTTCATAGTCGTTAAGCCGGCCCGTGGGGCCGAAGTTGGGGTTGAAGAGGAACGACATAGGCGTGTTCTCGCTCAGTTCCATGCACTGATAGAAGAACTTGCTGGCCTCCATGTCAGCGACAACCACTGTGAAGTCGAGATACTCTGAGAGTACACCGCCGTAGGGGTTGCCCTGCTCGTCGCGCTCACGATAACAGTGGTAATGATAGTCTTGCACGGTGAAGCACTGTGACTGCACCACGCTTCCGGCCACCTCGGCCAGGTTGTTTCTGAAGAGGACGGCCTTCAGATATTTCGGGCGATGATTTAACATAAGCTAGGGACGTTTAAAGGTGATACCATTGATGATGATCTGCTCAGCCACAAACTGCATGCGTAGCGTGCGGCGCTGGTTGCGGTTGATGTGATACTCCTCTTCGAAGGAGAAGCACTGGGCTTCCTCGAACAGGATCTCCTGACAGTCGGGCTCACTCTGGTTCGGCTTCGGAGGCAGCTGTAAGAGCAGCCGACCGCTCAGCATCGACCTGTTGATGAACCAGTCATACATCTGCATGTCCTCACGCCCCGGAGCAACCACCGTGACTTCCACATAGTCGCAGTATTTGTCGGCACCCGGCCGATAATCATCGTGCATCCGATGGGTGCGCGTCTTAAAATCCGTCAGCAGATACTCCTTCGTGTACCTGCCTGTGCGGTTGTCGCCTATTTGGATCTTTTTTAGTAATGACATATATTTATACTTTTATTAATTACTGGTGCAAATGTACGGCAATTATGGACTTATCACAAGTGTTTTGCCTTTTTTTGTCTTAGGTTGTTGCGACAGCGAGACTTATTTGCGACAATCAGGCGTTATATATGGAAAAATTGTCGCAATGGAATGGAAAGTGTTAGCGGATCGTGAAGATCTTGGTGAACCCTACGTCAAAGAAAACCTGACGGATGTAGTCGCTCGCACCAGTGAGGCATAGACTGCCACCGTGGGCACGAGATTCTTTCAGTAGGTTGAGAAACAGTCGCAGACCACTGCTCGAGATATAATCTAACCCGGATAGATCCAATACGATATTTCGGTCTAGCTTGTCATTGAGAATCGTCATGTCGCGCTTAGCCTGAATGGCTGCTGTCGTGTCAAGCCATCCCTCAAAATTCATCACAACAGAACCGTCCTCCTCTTCGTGGAAGGTGGTTTTTAGTTCCTTTTTTTTGTTTGTAGTCTCGTTCATGGCGACAAAATTACATTAATTATTCCAAAATTGCAAGCATTTGTATACATTTTTTTTGTCGTTCAATGAAATTTATGTAATTTTGTACCAGCTTTTATTAAGAACCCGACAATATGAATTCTAAGACAATCGAAAGAGAGGAGGATATCAGAAAGCTGAAAGAGCAGAATGATGCTCTCCGTCAGGAAGTGGAACGGCTGAAGGACGAGATCATCCGCCTCGTCAGTCGTAACCTCGACATTACGGAAAGGTTGGAGGAGGATGTGGAACTGCGCCGCCGTGTGGAAATAGCCCGTGAGATTTTTGAAAGCCATCTTGAGCGTCAGCGCAATGCCGACCTGCTCGACGACGGTCAGTTGATGGCCCTTCTGGAGTTGCGCATTGAGGCCGACCACTCTTATTGCCAGCCTGATTTTGATGCAGCCGCACTGGCTGAGAAGATCGGTGTTTCCAGGGAACGGCTCAACCAACTGTTTCGTAAACAGACCATCTATCGCACTCCCGATGGCTATATCGATAATTTGCGCTTACTTACATGTATGCGCTTGTTGCGCGAACATCCTCAATATAATATAGCCGTCGTTGCCGAAGAGGCGGGGTTTGCCAATGTGCGCACCATGCAGCGTCGCTTTCAGGATGCCATCGGCATGACACCTGTGGATTACCGCCTGATGGTAACACGTGACTTGTAACCAGCGTAAGGATGAATATGAAAAAGGTTGCACTCTTCATGATTGGGCTTATGACGCTGCTGGCCTGTCAGGAACAGCAGAAGCAGCAGGAGGCCGGATATATCGTCCAGGTGTCGCTGGGCGGGTGGCATTCGCCAGACTATACGGCAGAAGAGATTATCGGCCGCATCGATACCGTGAGTCGGCTGATTCCCGTGCAGAAGGTGATCATTGGCTGGAGCCAGGACAAGGATATCTACCGTCGGGTGGGTGAGTATCTGCACGACAAAGGCATCCGTATGTTGCTGTGGCTGCCGGTGTTCGCTGAGACGGAGGAGGTGTGTGAGAACAGTCCTGCTGTGGACCTGTGGGGACAGGTGCCTGCCAACTACGACCTGGCGGCGGGGGAGGGCTTCCGCTTTAACTGTCCGTCGGATCCGAAGAATGCCGCGAACGTGGTGGGTATCTACGACCAGCTGTTCAGTGATTGCGGTTTCGACGGCGTGTTCCTCGACCGTATCCGTACCCAGTCGTTTGTGAGTGGGGTGAATGGTGTGCTGGGCTGTGGATGTCCGCTTTGTGTGGAACGTTTTGCTGCTGAGGGCGTGGACATCGAGGCGGTGAAGTCGGAATATGAAACCAAGGGCGATGCGTTCTTCTCTGTCAGCAGCTATGAGCCGGTAGGTGGTTTCACCTTCGAGAATCCTGTCGCCGCTGCCTATTTCAAGGCCAAGGGGCATGTGGTCAGTGCGTCGGTGGCAGCCATCGCCGACAGTCTGCGCAGTCGTGGTCTGGAGGTGGGCATGGACCTCTATGCGCCATTCATGGCACCCTTTGTGGGTCAGGACTATGCTATTCTGGCTGACCATGCCGACTTTATCAAGCCTATGCTGTACCGGCAGACCTTTGCTCCTGCCGGCATGGGCTTTGAGTACGATCTGCTGCGAAAAGCCGTTCCTTCTGCCACGGGCTATCCCGATCTTAAGATGGATGTGGATTTCCTGCACTCACAGCTGAAAGCCATGGAGCCCTATGCCTGCGGCAAGTACCCCGGTATTGAAATCAACTACCGACCAGTGGTGGCCCCAACTTCGCCAGAGTACATCTCTGAATCCCTGAAGGCTGTGTTGAGCCATGGCTTCGACGGTGCCGTCCTGTCGTGGAACATCATGCAGGCACCACTGAGTCATTTGGAACCTCTGAATCAACAATATGTAACCAAATAACATTTAATCATTATGAAGAAATTATTTGTGACGGCGATGATGGTCGCTGCAAGTGTAGGACTGAATGCCCAGACAACTCAAAAGCAAATCGTAGAAGAAGGTGGTACGGGTCCGTTCAAGTCGGAAGTGGTGGGCGATGCCTCCTGCCCTGGCTTTACGGTATATCGTCCTCAGAACCTGAAGGATCTGGTAGCCAAGCAGGGTGCCCTGCCTGTGATCGTCTATGCCAACGGCGCTTGCTTCAACAATAATGTGGAGATGCGCCTGCTGCTGAGCGAGGTGGCTTCCTATGGTTATGTGATCGCAGCCATCGGCCCCTATGACGAGGAAGATGTGATGGCCCAGTGGAGGGGTGTGCTGAAGTCGGCTTATCCCGAAACCAAGGGTGAGGTGATCATGGCCAACGG
>Ga0310690_10007722_pt1 | contig 13792 bp, 28 predicted proteins | sample AusTroGonzalo_MG_2_FD_207661 | JGI IMG/M metagenome (GOLD analysis project Ga0310690, IMG submission 207661) | Bovine rumen microbial communities from tropical cattle in Woodstock, Queensland, Australia - Gonzalo_04 (v2) (version 2) | ecosystem: Host-associated > Mammals > Digestive system >... | reverse complement strand
AGGAGGCCGACGCATGAACGCATGGCATGGCGTCGGGAACCTGACGAAGGATCCCGAGAGCGGCACGACGCAGAGCGGCGTCCCCTACTGCCGGTTTACCGTGGCCTGTCAGCGCCGGTTTAAGAATCAGCAGACCGGCCAGTATGAGGCGGACTTCATCCAGTGCACCGCGTGGCGGGAGACCGCGAACTTCGTGCAGCGCTACTTCATCAAGGGCAACAAGATCGGCGTGAGCGGCAGCATCACCACCGGCAGCTACACCGGGCAGGACGGCCAGAAGCGGTACACCACCGAAGTGACCGTGGACAACGTCGAGTTCGTCGCTCCGCGATCTGACAACGGCGGCGGCTACGGCGGCGGCAACCGGCCCGAGCCGACACCACCCCCGGCCCCGGTCCAGGCTCAGCAACAGCCATCGCAGCAGATGAACATGAACGACTTCCAGGAAGTGGACGATGATGAGTTGCCCTTCTGATGTGAAGAAACCGAAGTGAGGGTTGCACCATGAACCACAGCTTCAGCGTCGAGGTCGCCATCAGGTACGGTGTACCGTGCGCGTTGGTGCTTGGGCATATCGATTTCCTGATTGCGAAGGCAAAGAAGGATGGAGCAAACAAGCACAACGGCAAGTATTGGGCTAACAAATCCGTAAAGAAGATCGCGGAAATGTATCCATACTACACCGAGAAGCAGATCAGACGCGCAATCGATAAGCTGCGGAGTGAAGGGTTGGTAATCACCAACCATTTTCCCACCAGTGGATGCCCAAGCACGCTGTGGTACACGCTCTCCAGGAAGGGAAAAACGATGATCGCTATGGGCGTTTCCGATTTGCCCCCAGGGGCAAATCAATTTGACCCACAGGGCGAAACGTTTACCCCTCCAGGGCAAAATGAACAGCCCCCAGGGGCAAATCAATTTGACCCACAGGGCGTTTCTTCTACTAAGGTTTTAGATACTGTTTTAGATTCTGTTGTAGATAGTTGTAATAAGGAGTTGGAGGAGGACGCGCGCGCGCGAGGATCTGATACTGACTGGACGGCGTTCGTCCGGGAGTACCAGAGCAACATCGGGCTCCTGCCGACCAGCACGGTCGAGCGCGAGGACATGACGATGTTCTTCGAGGAATTCGGGCTGGACGCGCTGCGGGAGTTCATCCACTACACGGCGCGTAAGCACCCGGACAATCCGCACGTGTACTTCTCCAACCTCTGCCGCAGGTATCTCGGGAAGGGCATCACCACAGCGGAACAGGCGAGAGCCTCATTCCTGGACCATGACCGCGCAAAGAAAGGAGGCCGCAACGGTGGAGAGAATCGGGGACGTGCTTCAGAGCCTCCTCGGAGACTTGGCAGAGAAACCATTGTCTGAACGCATGGCGGCGCTCGTCGACCGGCTGAACGCCGAAGAAGCAATGACGCCGGAGGAACGCCACCTGGCGATGGTGAAGCGCATGGAGGAGCGCCGTGATCGGTACAACAGCAGCCCCGGCCAGCTGCGCGACGGCTACTACATCAGCACCATGCAGAGCGACAAGACGTTCATCGAGGGCGACGGGTACGACTGCAAGCTGTGCCTGAACCGCGGCGACACGATGCGCATCCGGGACACCGGCAGCGGCGTGTATGAAGCCTTCGATGAGTGCCGGTGCATGCGGATCCGCAGGAGCATCTGGCGCATGAAGAAAAGCGGGCTCGAAAAGAGCATCCGCGAGATGAAATTTGAGAGGTTTGAAGTGAAAGAAGACTGGCAGCAGAAGATGATCGACCTTGCAATGCGCTACGTCGACGAAGGCGCGAGGAATGGCCGCTGGCTGTACTTCGGCGGACAGCCCGGCTGCGGCAAGACGCACATCTGTACAGCGGTCGCCGGCAAGCTGCTGTATGAGATGGACCTGATCTATGTGGTATGGCCGCACATCAGCAAGAAGCTGAAGGCCATCGTGAACGAAGCCGAGGAGTATGAACGCGAAGTCAGCCGGTTACAGGAGGTCGGCGTCCTGTACTTCGACGACTTGTTCAAGCCCGTCACCAACGACAGCGGCGAACGGGTCCCGCCGACGCCGGCGGACTTGAAGCTGGCCTTCGAGATCCTGAATTACCGCTACATCAACAAGCTGCCGACGATCCTGTCCAGCGAATGGTACATCAACGAGCTGGCCGAGCTGGATGAGGCCACCGGCAGCAGGATCTATGAGCGCTGCGGCGAGTTTGCCATGTCGATTGGACGGGACAAGGACAGAAACCGGCGCATGACCGCCTGCACGGTCGTATAGGAGGCGATGACAGTGCTGGCATGGGTTGTCCCTTTCATATGGGCGTCGCTCCGTGTCCTGGCATTCGTCCTCCAGCTGATCGGGCTGCTGGGCGTGATCACCGCCATCGTGGTCGGGATCACAATCGGAGTCAGGGCCATAACCAACAAAATCTTAGAGGAGGCAGAGAAATATGAGTACAGTAATCACGTTTGACAGGGATACCAGGATCAGCATCTACAACCCGGCGTTCGATGTGACGCGCAACGAGCTGGACATCCGGCTGCGGGACGTCATCTCGGAGATGGTCGAGAAGGACCAGAGCTCCGGCAGCGTGACGCTGAAGATCGACATCAGCACCACCAAGGCCATGATCGACGACGACAACGCGCCGACCGGCATCCGCCCCGCAATGTCCATCGAGATCGAGGCCGACGTTTCCCACATGATCCAGTCGAAGGGCAAGACGAAGGTGGACGTCATCAACCGCGGCCACCAGAGGGAACTGGTCATGGATGACAGTGGCGTACTGCACATCGTTTCCCGCGAGGAAGCGTCCGGGCAGTTGTCCATGTTCAACAGCTACGACGAGTACAAGAAGGCCATTGAGGAGGGAATGTGAGCATGAAAACCATGAAAGTCCGTTTGACCCTGATCGAGGAAGCCCTCGGCATGATGCCCACCAGCAAGGAAGTGCATGAGGAGTTCATCGCCAGCAAGGCCCCCGACGCGCCCAGCATCGAGGAAGAAGTCGAGGCCGTCGGCGTGGAAGAGGTCGTGGAGAAGCAGAAGACGGTATTCCCCCGCATGGAGGACGGGACGCCCTTCTTCTGGGATTACCAGATGCGCGGCATGATCAAGGACGCGCTGGGCATGCTCAAGCGGGCCACCAGCACCATCGCGTCAAAGATGACCGCTTACAAGAAAACCGTGGACGGGCTGATCTTCGTGCAGGAGCGCAAGATCCCCATCCACCTGGGCGGCGAGATGGGCGACTGCCAGAGGCCGCTGCGGGCGTCCGGGCCTTCCGGGGAGCGCGTCGCGCTGGCCCACAGCGAGACCATCCCCGCCGGGAGCTGGTGCGAGTTCACCTTCGAGCTGTGGAAGGATGACCTGGATGACGCCATCCGCGAGTGCCTGGACTACGGCCGGCGGCGCGGTCTGGCACAGTGGCGCAACAGCGGCAAGGGCATCTTTGAGTGGGATGAGCTGGACGATGACGGCAACATCATCGGCGGCAACCACACCGAGGAGGGCCGGAGGGCCGCGGAGGCGATGAAGGCAAAGAAAGCCAAGAAGGAAGCCGCCAAGAGCGCCTGATCCATTGTCCTGCGCAATGCCGACCCGCGAGGGCATGGAGTAGACCTGACAGGCAAAGCGTGGAAACGGCATTGCGCAGATCCGACTTGATATGCATCGCCATGGCGCTGCGCGGCACGGGAGCGTGGAGCACCAAGATGAGCGGCAATGGATACGCATAGATGCGATCCGATCAGATCTGGAATGGAATGGCGTGGTGACGAATTGAAACGACGTGATCCGCGAGGCCGCGGCACTGATCGGCGCAGCGCGACGGTGAATTGACAAGGCGCGGCTTCGAATCGAACGGTCTCGAAAAGCCATGGAGGTGATCAGCCCTGATTTGCCTTGAGTTGAATGGACATGGATTTGAGATGCTGGGACTGGCGCTGATCTGACCCGATACGGCATCGAGCCGTGGAGACACGATGCGAGACGGAAAGGCGCTGCGGCGACACGACAAGAAAAGCACGGCGGGGATATGGAAAAGATGTGCCAAGAACAGGACGGATCAGAATCGCGACGGAAACGCGGCCAGCGGCGGCGAAAGAATCCGAACGGAAACGGATAAGCAAGGCGAGGCGTTCATTTGCTCCGAGATGGCAATGATACGTTTGGCAGAGAAGTGAAACGGAGTTGCCTTGATTTGTGGAGAAGCGAAGGGCGAGGGCACTGCACTGCCGGGCAAGGCTCTGATCAGAACTGGAATGGCCAGTCATGGCGGCGCACCCAGGCGCAAAGAACGGAAACGGCATGGCCATGAACGGCGCAGGCGGCGATGAGCTGACAGGCGACGGATACGCACTGAATAGAACGAAGTGATCCGAAGTGGAATGGCAAGGCAAAGCCCGGACTTGAGCCGATGCGCTGCGATAAGGATTTGATGTGATCAGATTTGCACAGACAGGGAGCCGAAAGGTTACGAGCCGTATGGATGCGGAGAAGCAGGGCTGTAAAATGACAGGCTATGGCGAAGAAGCGCTGGGATCGAATCGAAGCGTATCGAGACGGCAGAGCAAGGCGACGAGCAACACGCATGGCAAAGCAACGAAATGGAATCGAACTGCTGGGGACGAGACGCTGCGACAGGGAGAGGCACAGAAGCCATCTGACAGGAGACGGACGCGCCACCACGCGCCATGACGCGCCATCGTGCGCCAACACACAAAGGAGGGATGATCATTGACCAATCGGGAAGCGTTCAACCTGTACATGACACTTGAAACGGCGATGCAGCTGAAGTGTATGGAGGCCATCGACAACAACGCGCTTGTTCGCCACAGCTGCAAGATTACTGAGTATGGCATCCATGTCAACGTCTACGACAAGATGCGATGGCTGCGGTACGAGGCGGTCGGCCTGCCGGTCGGCAAGGTGGAGGATGTGATCAAGTGGCTGGATGAAGAGGCATCCGAGAAGACCACCGACTTCCTCGCCGAGCTTCAGGCGAAGCTGGAATCGGAGGATCGGTGCAAGGATTGCCACTGGTGCGACGAAGTGCTGAAGGAGTACAGGCAGGCATGAAGCCGCTGACGTTTACGCTGCTCACAGATCCTCGCACTAAGAAGAACTCGCGCCAGCACATGAAGGTCGAGAACGAGAGCACCGGCAAATCCTACACCATGCCGCTTCCATCGAAGCAGTTCAAGCAGTATGAAAAGGATTGTCTGAAGCAGATCACCGGCTTTTACCGCAGGCGCATCGATACGCCGGTCAATGTGAAATGCCTGTACTACATGCAGACCCGGCGCAAGGTCGACCTGGTCAACCTGCTGGAGGGCACATGCGACATCCTGCGCGATGCTGGCGTGGTGGTGGATGACAACCGAAACATCATCGCCAGCACGGACGGGAGCCGGGTGTACTGGGACAAGAAGAATCCCCGCGTGGAGATCACCATCACGGATGCGGATCCGGAATACACGCAGTGGGACACCGAGAAGGGAGTGAAAGCAAAGCATGAAAGTCTACTCGATCTCATCCCCGGAAAAGCTGAATCTGGCGGCTGACCTGGTCAAGTGGGAGAGAGATCGCAAGAAGGTCAAAGATTTCGCTGACCGCTGGTATAGGTTCAGCATGAAGCGGGATGTGACGCTGGAGGTCGGGCGCAACGCCCGCATCTACTACATCGACCAGGATGGCAAAAAGACGCAGCTGGCGACGCTGTATGTGATCCCGGCGCGGGAGTTTGCGAGAGAGGAGCTGACGGAGATATGAAGATCATCAAGCCCGGATACATGATCGAGGAGCGTGACGAGCAGCGCGGTGGTCTGGCCATCATCGAGCGGGCGGCGCGGACCTGCTACAAGACTGAGGACAGGATCACCGATGGCAGCGCGGAGCGGATGGTGAAGATGCTGATCCAGCGGAAGCATGAAGCCATGCTGGAACACGGCGATTACATATTCATGCTGGATGATTACCACATGCTGGACAACATCGTGTATGCCCTCCGGCGGCTGATGGAGGACGGCGACTGCGTCCCGCTGCTGACCTGGACGAACATCGACGAGCGCCCGATCATCTCCGGCAACATCCGCGCGTGGCGCGAGTTCCTCGCCAGCGGCAGCGGCGCGGCGCTGTACTTCGCCGGGGCCATCGACCCGATCTACACCGAGGACATTGTCCACCCGGATGACAGGCTCCAGGATCCCCGCGTGGAGCAGCTGCGGTATTGCGACCTGGTCGGCAAGACGGAGCAGCGGGCGCACCTGCGCCAGACGGTCCGCTTCATCATCGATCGAGGCGTCAGCCATGAATTCGTGCGGCATCGCGTGATGTCCTTCGCCCAGGAGAGCACCCGCTACTGCAATTACAGCGACGACAAATTTGGCAGGGAGATCACCGTGATCCTGCCCTGCTACCTGGTTGAGGGAACCGATCCATACTGGGTGTGGAAACGGCAATGCATGTCAGCCGAGGTCGCGTATTTCACGGAGATGAATCTCGGCCTGCAGGGCCAGGAGGCGCGGGCGGTGCTCCCCACCAGCACGAAGACGGAGCTGGTGATGACCGGCACCCTCGGACAGTGGGATCACTTCTTCGACATGCGGGCGCGGCAGATCACCGGCAAGGCACACCCGCAGGCCGCGGAGGTCGCCATCCCGCTCATGAACGAGATGACAGCGCGGTGGCCGGAGGCGTTCGCGTAGTTTCAGCTTAGTCAAGCGGACGGGCGATTTAGTCAAGGGCTTAGTTTGAGAATGGATCGGCGGAGCGGCTCCCGTCCCCTGCCCGCCGAATAAAGGAGTAATCATCATGAGCGTATTCGGAGGCGTGATGCTCTTTGTGGCCGGTGTCGCCATAGGCGCTGGCGCGGTGAGCTACAACCAGTACAGCATCCGGCGCGAGACGAAGCAGCTGCGCCGGGAGGTTGAGGATCTGAAGACCGCATCATGGCAGGACGCCATGGCCTACAAGCAGGACAAGGCATACCGCGAAGGGTACGAGAAGGGCCGCAGGAGCCCGCTCACCGACGTAGAGCAGTTTGCCGACTTCCTGGAAGAACACAAAATCGATTTCAGGACGCAGCGAAAGCGGGGTGACAGGCGTGGTCAAGAAAATGCTGGGTAAGGTCGCCATCGGCTGGGCGTTGATCTACGCCGTGTATGCGCTGGGCATCAGACCGTGGTACCGTCGGCACAGGCGCGACGCCGATTACTGGATGTGGATGGGCTATCTGGTGGGTCTGGTGGGTACCGTGATCGCGATCCTGATTGTGGAGGCAACGCAATGAGCGACAAGAAGAAAACCGTCCAGGATTACATCGACGAGACCGCGAAGAAGGCGGCGCATGAGGTTGTGCGCACCCAGCGCCGGGAGCGCAACATCAACCTGTATCGCGCGACCGAGCGATTACTTCGCAGCTACCCGCGATTCAAGCGGTGGGAGGAGCATCCCGAGGAATACGGCTTTTTCCCCGTCGGAAAGTCGAAGGACATCAGCGTTGCCCCACCGCCCGGCCTGGGCGTCCGGGACCGGGTGGAGCTGAACGAGGAGTTCATCGCTTCCCGCAAGGCATCGTTTGGGCGCAGCATGAATCACTACTACGACATCAAGGCCGTGGTGGAGCAGTTCCAGGACAGGCCGGAATTCATCGTCATCCGCATGTACTACTTCAACGAGGATGTCCACGGCAACGACCGCGGCCCCGACGCGCGGCGGTACACGTGGGAAGAGATCGCCGAGGAGCTGTCGAGCATCGGGACCGAGAAGAGCGACAAGACCCTGCGCGAATGGCGCAGCCGCATGGTACAGGACATGACCGTGCTGATCTTCGGGATCGACGGGGCGCTGTCCGTGGAGGCGCGGGATCCGGCGCAGGGCCAGAGCACCATCAACCATGAAAAGGAGGAGCAGCATGAAACGTGATTTCCAGAACGGGAAGTTTGTCCTTCACGTGAAGGGCACCCGCCGTCCGCATTTCTACTTTGAGTTCGCGGGCTCCCATGACACCGGCGACGGCGAATGCGCACCATACGCGAAGACCACGTCGATCTTCAGCGAGGCCCGGCAGTTCAAGACCTGGAAGCAGGCCGAGCGGATGCGCCAGCTGCTGAACGATAAGTACGCGCTGGTCACTGTGGTCCGGAAGATAAGGCGGGTGTGATCATGTACTACATCCGCGACAACAACACCGGTTATGTGCTGGCCGGAATCGGATCCGTATCCCGCGCTTACAAGAACGTCAGCATGGTGTGGCGCTCGTGGCGCGAAAGGCACATGGCGATGCAGTACAAATCGCCGGAGTCGGCGCGGCGCTACATCGACCACCATGAGCTGTACAACGTGGCCATCGTCGACGAGGCGGGGCGCGTGGTGGAGATGAAGGAGGCGATGTAGACGTGAGCGCGGTCTATGAGGTGCGCGGATATCTCCGCGAGGATCCGTCCGTCAGTGTCGCCGTCCAGAACATCCGCGCCGAGAGCATGGAGGAAGCGACGGCACTGACGAAGCAGCACATGCCGAACGTCGTGCCGATGTGGGTGATCGACACGTCCGTGCGGATCGCCGCCGATCACGTCGAGATCATGCCGGAGGCGGTGAAGCCTGATGAGTAAGGAGCTGACAGCCAGAGAAGTCCGCGACCTACCGGAGTTCGCCAAGGTGACGGTGCACGGCACCGACCGGCACGGCTATCCGACGCGGACACTGTGCTTCGTGCATGAGCTTCCGAACGGGAAGAAGGTGCTGCATCCGGTCGGGGCGTTCTGCGATGGCTTCATTGATATTCGGAAAGGCAAAAGGTACACGATGGAGGTGGAGTAGATGACGCGGGAAGATGTGATTTCCAATCTGGCAATCCTGCGGACGTGGTGCGCGGTCAATCCGAATTATGGTATAGGGCTGAGTGTAGTTGATTGCCTCAAGGTCGTAACGTGGTTAGATGACGCAATTACCCTGCTGAAAGCGCAGGAGCCTTTAGGTGTTTTTCAGAAGGAACTTGGCTGTACAAGCGGCCATGTTGGGTATTGTCCGAAATGCGGGGCAGTTCTCATAGAAAACAACTATAACCCGAAATACTGTGGGGTATGCGGACAGGCGGTGAAGTGGGGATGAAGGTCGGAACCATCGTCAGGAACATGTACCAGCCGGGCCGTGAAAGCCTCCTTGTCTACAGAGGGACAACTGGACGGTATGCAAAAGTGATATGGCCGCTTGAAGGCAAGGTGCTATTCGGCCACAAGTTTTATAAGAACGACATTCTCAAGGATCGTGAGCATTTTCCGATAGTCGGGCAGATTGATGTTGACAAGCTGATTCTTGGGGCTGTACGAGAGGCGGTGAAGGAGGAATGACAAGGGAAGAGCGGATCCGGCTCAGAGAGGCGCTGCTTTACATCGCCGATTGCATGGTGGCCGTGAACGATATGCAGGAGATGCACAACTGCAACGACTGCGGGATCAAAAATCGGTGCGCCTATGCGCCGAAAGTGGGAACGCCAGTCAGGTGGAATTGCCCGCTGTGGCAGGGTAAAAAGGAGGAGAGATAATGGCTGAAAAGGTCTATGTCATCACGAAAGGCATTTACAGCGATTATCATATCTGCGCTGTTACGCTGGACAGAAACCGCGCAGAGAGGCTAAAAAAGCTGCTTGATGATAACTGTGATGAAGCCAATATCGAGGAGTACATTCCAGAAGAAGCCAAAGAAAATGGGACGCTGTACTATGTTGAGTTTCCTGAAGATGAAGCTCCAATACTCAAGGTCTTGGATTATACCCTCAAATTTGACAGTATCCCATGCGTGGAATATTGGGTTTATCCCACTCGCGTATTTGTATGCGCGAAAGATGAAGCACACGCCATGAAAATCGCGCAGGATGAGTACGCGAGGTGGAAAGCAGAGAAAGAGGGTGTCGTGTAATGGCTGAATTCCAGGAAGTGATGCGACAGTATGTGCGTCTTTGCGAAAGCCAAGAGAATTGTAGTCATTGCCCGGTATATAGGTTTTATGGCTGTTTTAATACAGTGAAACGGGTATCAGAATGTAATGATGCCGACATGTTTGAAAGAACAATTATGGAATGGGCCGCAGAGCACCCGGAGCCGGTTTATCCGACTTGGTGGGAGTATCTGTATGAAATCGGTGGAATGCAAGTTGTATCGTCTGAACATTATTCGGCAGTAAGGACGTGTCTGTCAAATCCAATCCCAGCCGACATCGCCGAAAAGCTGGGGATTGAGCCGAAGGAGGGATAGCATGAGTGAATGGATCAGCGTTGAGGACAGATTGCCGCCTATTGATACAGAAGTGCTTGTGTTTTCGCATGGCAATATGAATGTATGTTCACTTATACGACCAGACGAAGAAATGGCAGATGTTGTTTGGGAAGATGATTATGGCTATTGGGATGATGATGAAGGTGTTGCAGCCGTTACTCACTGGATGCCGTTACCGAAACCGCCGAAGGAGGGATAGCATGGCAGATTACCACGTCGGTGCCGGTCTCTTCGGAATCTACGCCGGAACGCTGAATCCGAAGGGTGACACATGGCGCAGCAAGTCAGAAGTGACGCGGGAAGCGTTGGGCGCGGCGGCGCAATACTTACAGGATAATGAAAAAGAGTATCGCTTCCAACGCCGTAATGATGAAAACTGGTATGTTTTGAAGGTGGTTAAGATGGAGGAAAACACATGAAACCGATCTATGAACCGAGAGGCGCAGCTAAAGAATATGGAGATCTCGCCCTCAATATCTATACAGGCTGTCCCCATCGCTGCTTCTACTGCTTCGCACCGCAGGTGCTCCACCGTGACCGCGAGGCGTTCCACACCAACGTACAGCCGCGGGAGGGCATCATCGAGGCGACGCGCCAGCAGCTGGAGAAGGAGCAGATCACCGGCAAGTTGATTCACCTGTGCTTCACCTGCGATCCGTATCCTGACGGCTACGACACCACGACCACCCGCGAAATTATAAAGGTGCTGAAGGAATACGGAAATCATGTGCAGATCCTCACCAAGGGCGACGGCACGCGTGACTTTGACTTGCTTGACGGCAATGATTGGTATGGCATCACGATTGACGGCGGTGCGCGCAAAGTGACGCCGGTTGAGAACTACGGCCTGTCTCACCTGACATGGGCGCACGATAAAGGCATCAAGACATGGATTTCTTTTGAGCCTGTTCTCGATGCGAAGTACTGCCTAAACGTGCTTCGATTCTCCAAAGTATGGGCTGATAAGGTCAAGATCGGCAAACTGAATTACCATCCGTCAGACATCGACTGGAAGAAATTCGGCCATGATGCGGAGGCGTTGTGCCAAGAACTGGGTCTGAACTACTACATCAAGGACAGCCTGCGGGCAGAGATGGAGCGCCAGGGATGAGAGAGATCGTTGTCGACAATTTTGCCGGGGGCGGCGGTGCTTCGACCGGGATAGAGAGTGCCATCGGACGGAGCGTAGACATCGCCATCAATCACGACCCGGCGGCAATATCCATGCACAGGGCGAACCACCCGACCACCGAGCATTACACGGAGGACGTGTGGAAGGTGGATCCTGTGAAAGCCTGCGCGGGGCGTCCGGTGGCGCTGGCATGGTTCTCGCCCGACTGCAAGCACCACAGCAAAGCGAAGGGCGGTAAGCCGGTGTCGAAGCACATCCGGGGGCTGGCGTGGGTCGCGGTGCGCTGGGCGAAGAAGGTGCATCCCCGCGTGATTATGCTGGAGAACGTGGAGGAGTTCATGGACTGGGGACGGCTGGACGCCAACAGCCGCCCCGATCCCCGGTACAAGGGCGAAACCTTCAGACGGTTCATTCACCAGCTGGAGCGCCAGGGATACCGCGTGGAATACCGGCTGCTCCGCGCCTGCGACTACGGAGCGCCGACCATTCGCCGTCGGTTCTTCCTGATCGCCCGGTGCGATGGTCAGCCCATCCGCTGGCCGGAGCCGACCCACGGCGATCCTGACGGGCTGGAAGTGTTGGCGGGGCTGAAAAAGCCATGGGTGCCCGTGGCCGACGTGCTGGACTTCTCGCTGCCATGTCCTTCCATCTTCGCCACATCAGAGGAGATATGGGATCAGTACGGGATCCGCGCCGTGAGGCCGCTGTCCGAGAAGACGATGGCGCGGATAGCCAGGGGCGTGATGAAATTCGTGATCGAGAATCCGCGCCCCTTCATCGTACAGATCAATCACGGGGGAGATGGTTTTCGTGGACAGGAAATCAGCGACCCGCTTGATACCATTACAGCGAAGCACGGAACCGGCGTTGTGATTCCGAGCATGGTGCAAATGGGCTATGGCGAGGCCAACGGTCAGAAGCCCAGGACGCTCGACATCAAAAAGCCCATCGGGACAGTCGTTGCGCAAGGCAACAAATTCGCGCTGGTGTCCACCTTCATCAGCAAGTATTACGGCGGGGACAGCGTGGCGGCAGGAGCGGACAAGCCTCTGCCGACGGTGACCGCCATCGACCACAACGCCGTGTGCGCGGTGGCCGTCACGCAGTTCAACAACAACAGCGTCGGTCAGGAGGTCACCAGGCCCATCAACACGCTGACCGCCAAGGCGAACCACTATGCGGAGCTGTGCGCTTTCCTGGTGAAATACTACGGCAACGGAGAGAACGCCGTTTCATGCGGAGATCCGGCTCCGACCATCACGGCAAAGGACCGTCTGGGGCTGGTTACCGTCCATGGGCAGGATTACCAGATTGTGGACATCGGGCTGCGGATGCTGACGCCGCGGGAGCTGTTCGATGCCCAGGGCTTCCCGCCGGATTACATCATCGACGTGGACGCCGACGGCAAAGCCTATCCGAAATCCGAGCAGGTGGCGCGGTGCGGCAACGCCGTGTGCCCGCCGATCCCCACGGCGCTGGTGAGGGCAAATCTGCCGGAGCTGTGTCCCACGGAGGCAAGCGCATGAAGTGTGAACTATATCACGACAGCTTTCAGAACTGGAAGAGCTACCCGATTCAGAAAGCCCAGCTCATCATTGCAGATATCCCCTACAATCTGGGGGATGCGGCCTATGGCTCAAACCCCATGTGGTATGTGGGCGGCGACAACCGGAACGGCGAGAGCGACAAGGCCAAGAGCAGCTTTTTCAACAGCGACGGGTATTTCCGCATCTCCGAGTTCTTCATGTTCTGCTCCCGCCTGATGAAGCCGGAGCCGAAGCAGGGCAAGGGCGGCGCTCCGTGCATGATCGTGTTCTGCGCCTACCAGCAGCAGAACGATGTGATCCACTGGGCGGCGGACGCCGGATTCGGGAAATACATCCCGCTGGTGTTCATCAAGAACTATTCCCCGCAGGTGCTCAAGGCAAACATGAAGGTGGTCGGCGCGACGGAACATGCGCTCGTGCTGTACCGCGACCGGCTCCCGAAGTTCAACAACGCCGGGCGGATGATCTTCAACTGGATGCCGTGGGATCGCGACGGCCCGAACATCCCGAAAATCCACCCGACGCAGAAGCCGGTCAAGCTGCTGAAACGCCTGATCGACATCTACACGGATCCAGGCGACGTGGTAATCGATCCCGTCGCCGGCAGTGGCAGCACTCTGCGGGCCGCTGCGGAGATGCGGCGCAACGCCTACGGATTCGAGATCGACAAGACGTTCTACCGAAGGGCGAAGGATGAAATGCTGACATCCTTTGAGATCGACCAGATGAACATACTCGACATCGAAGCCGCCGGAAGGCGCGACGCCCGGCAGCAGATGAAAATGGAATACTGAGCGAGGTGATGGATGTGGAAGGCAAGAAGCCGACCAACCCGGTC
>Ga0310690_10007721_pt1 | contig 13794 bp, 18 predicted proteins | sample AusTroGonzalo_MG_2_FD_207661 | JGI IMG/M metagenome (GOLD analysis project Ga0310690, IMG submission 207661) | Bovine rumen microbial communities from tropical cattle in Woodstock, Queensland, Australia - Gonzalo_04 (v2) (version 2) | ecosystem: Host-associated > Mammals > Digestive system >... | reverse complement strand
AAAATGCGATGAACAACAATTCTCTAGTTTGTAAGTTAAATTATCAAGATGTTTCTGTTTTATTAACGGGAGATATTGAAACAATAGCAGAAGAAACTATGCTACAAAGATTTCAGGGGGAAGAAAGTCTTTTGCAGGCAACCATTTTAAAAGTGGCACATCATGGTTCACAATCCTCTACCTCTTTTCGATGGCTGGAACAAGTCAAGCCTGAAATAGCTCTTATTGGAGTGGGGGAAAAGAATTCTTTTGGACATCCTAACTTAGAAGTGTTGGAAAGATTGAATCAGCAAGGTGTGCGAGTTTATAGAACCGATCAAAATGGAGAAATCATTTTGAAAATCCAAAAAGAGATTTTGGTTATTACAAAGTTAAAATAAAATTTAGTAATGTAAAAAAGGGGGGAGGGCTCATTGGGTAGAGCCCTCCTTGACGATCTCTTCACATGTGCAAGCGGAAACAAGTGGGATGAGGATTGGAAAAGCCATGCGCCTTAAACCATGAAATACTAGCAGGGTAGAAGTGAGGAACAACAACTTCAATTTCTTTTATGCGTTTGTAATGCTTGGAAAAAAACTGAAGAAATGTATCCCAGATCATCTCTTTGTATTCCAGGTATTTGGGAGCGATTGCCCATCCCCCTAATTGACATTTTCCGGAAGAAATATAAGAGATGCGGAAACAACCGATGATTTTCTCCTTATATTCCACCATCAAAATGTACTTTTTAGGGACATCCTTTTCAAAGTCTTTAGGTTTATATTGCAGTGCTTCCAACCATTCCTTTTCGTTGCAAGGAGAACTATTAGACGAGGCTTTTGAAGAATCACGAATATAAACCTGATCCAGTGATGCGTCTTCGTACAACTGCATGAAGATTTCAAGATCATCTTGACTAGCTAATCTCAGCTTCATAATGCACCTCCCCAAGTTGCACTAGTCTTTATTATTATAGCACGAAAAGGCAATATAATCAAATATTTTGCTAAAAATGCTTGACAAATAGATGAAAATGTTGTAAAGTATAATAGCATTACAAATTATGAGGTGAGAATTTGTATGGAAAAAACAGTAAAATATAGTATTTTGCTTGAATTATATGGTAGTTTATTAACTGAAAAACAATATGCATTATTAAATGATTATTATAATCAAGATTTGGGACTTTCAGAAATTGCTGAAAACCTTGAAATTACGAGACAAGCAGTAAGAGATAATTTAAAAAAAGGTGAGAATCATTTACTGGAATTAGAAGAAAAACTTCACCTAATGCAAAAAATCAATCAGATTGAGTCGTTAGAGATAGATAAGAAAATCAAAGAAAAAATAAAAAAGATTTTATTATAAAAATAATAGAGAGTTCAAAGTTCATGATTTGAACGGCTGGAGGGCAGTATGGCATTTGAAGGTCTAAGTGAAAGATTACAAGCAATTACACGTAAACTTACTGGAAAAGCGAGAATTAGTGAATCTGATTTAAAAGAAGTTCTAAGAGAAGTAAAACTTGCTTTGCTAGAAGCAGATGTGAATTATAAAGTAGTAAAAGAATTTACCAAGACGATTGAAGAAAAAGCAATTGGTCAAGATGTGTTAAAATCTTTAACTCCAGGGCAACAAGTTATTAAAATTGTTAGAGATGAACTAACGAGTCTGCTAGGAGGAACAGAAAGTAAAATTAATTTTACGCCAAATCCTCCTACCGTTATTATGTTAGTGGGTCTTCAAGGTTCTGGTAAAACAACGACAGCAGGAAAACTTGCTAACCGTATTAGAAAGCAAGGAAAGAAACCATTGTTAGTTGCTTGTGACGTTTATAGACCAGCTGCCATCAAACAATTACAAGTTGTTGGAAAACAATTAGATATTCCTGTTTATAGTAATGAAACGAGTAAAGATGTTAGTTTGATTGCTAAACAAGCGATGAATGTCGCAATTTCAAAATTAAATGATGTTGTTATTATAGATACAGCAGGTCGTTTGCAAATTGATGAAGTATTAATGAATGAGTTAAAAGAGTTAAAGAAAAATGTGAAGCCACATGAGATTATGTTGGTTGTAGACTCTATGACTGGTCAAGATGCTGTTAATGTAGCAGATACTTTTAATCAAGAACTAGGAATTGATGGCGTGATTCTAACAAAACTAGATGGCGATACAAGAGGTGGTGCAGCGTTATCTGTAAAGAGTGCTACTGGAAAACCAATCAAGTATGTTGGTATTGGAGAAAAATTAAGTGATTTTGAAGAATTTTATCCAGATAGAATGGCAAGTAGAATTCTAGGAATGGGTGATATTCTTTCCATTATTGATAAGGCAGAAGAAAACTTTGATATCGAGCAAGCAGAAGCTTTAGAAAAAAGCTTGAAGAAGAACAAATTTGATTTAGATGATTATTTAATGCAATTAAGACAAATGAAAAAAATGGGTTCATTTTCTTCTATTATTAAAATGATTCCTGGGTTAGGCAGTAAATTAAAAGATATTCAAATTGATGATAAAGAATTTGTAAGAATCGAAGCGATGATTTGTTCTATGACAAAAGAGGAAAGAAGAAATCCTAATATTTTAAATGGCAGTAGAAGATTAAGAATTGCAAATGGAAGTGGTACTTCTGTACCAGAATTGAATAAGTTCATGAAATCATTTGAAATGACGCAAAAGATGATGAAAGAAATGAAGTCTCCTAGAAAAATGAAAGAGATGATGAAAAAAATGAATCTAAATGAGTCAGATTTCAATGATATGATGTAGGTTTTAATTTTAAAATTTAATTTGTTATTAAATTTTTAAATTTAAATATATCAAAATAAATTTGGAGGTGAAATTTAATGGTAAAAATTAGATTACAAAGACAAGGAAAGAAAAAAGCACCTTTCTATCACGTAGTAGTTGCTGATTCTAGAAGTCCAAGAGATGGAAAAATTATTGAGAAAATTGGAACTTATGATCCAATGACAGAACCAGCTACCATTAATCTTAACAAAGAGAAAGTAGAAGCATGGATTAAAAACGGTGCAAAACCTACAGACTCTGTAAAAATGTTAATTGAAAAAGCTACAAAATAGTTAGAGGAGGCGTTTTAAAATGAAAGAAATACTTGAAACAATCATTAAAAATTTGGTAGACAATCCAAATGAAGTTGTTATAAGCGAATCTACAAATGCTAAATCTATTATTTGCTATGAAGTAAAAGTTGCGAAAGACGATATGGGAAAAGTAATTGGAAAACAAGGCAGAATGGCAAAAGCAATTAGAAGTGTTATGAAAGCCATTTCTGTACACGAACATAAAAGGATTGCTGTTGAATTTTTAGATTAGGTTTTTAAAATATGCAAGATAAAGATGTTTTAGAAATTGGTCAAATCGTCAATACAAGAGGTCTAAGAGGAGAAGTAAAAGTCAATTCTTTTTCAGAAGATCCTAAAAGATTTGAAAAAGTAACTTCTGTTTTTGTGAAAGAAAAAGGCTTGTATCAGGAATATGAAATACAAAAAGTATTCTATTCTAAGAATCAAGTTATTTTGAAACTAAAAGGAATAGACCATATTGATTATGCGGAAAAACTAAGAGGTTTATATATTTATGTTCGCCGTAGTGACTTGGAAGAATTACCAGAAGGAAAATATTATTTTGCAGATTTAATTGGATTAGAAGTTTATGAAGATAATGGAAAACTTCTAGGAAAAGTAGAAGATGTATTTAATACGAAAAGTAATTCAGTATATGTTGTCAAAACAGAAACGGGGGAATTAAAATATTTGCCAGGAATTCCAGATGTAATCAAAGAGATAGATTTGCACAATCAAAAAATAACAGTAACATTAATACCAGGACTTTAAAATGAGATTTGATGTTTTAACACTTTTTCCAGAAATGTTTGTTCCAATACAAGATAGTATTATTGGAAGAGCAACAAAGTCTAAGATATTAGAAATCAATTTAGTAAATATCAGAGATTTTTCTGAAGATAAGCATGGACATGTGGATGATACACCTTATCGGAGGTGGTGCAGGCATGTTAATGAAGCCAGATGTGGTAGATAGAGCTTATCAATCCATTCCAAAATTGAAAAATAGCAAAGTGATTTATTTAACTCCACAAGGGAAAAGATTAGACCAACCAAAAGTGGAGGAATTAGCAAGATATGAACAGCTTATCTTGTTATGTGGTCATTATGAAGGCATTGATCAAAGAGCGATTGATAAAATCGAACCTGAAGAAATATCGATTGGTGATTATGTGTTAACAGGTGGCGAAATACCTGCAATGGTGCTGATTGATAGTGTATCTCGATACGTAGAAGGCGTTTTGAGTGAAGGTTCTACAGAGAATGAATCATTTTCAGATGGACTTTTGGAGTATTCTCAATATACAAAACCAGAAGCGTTTGATGGACGAAAAGTACCAGAAGTTCTTATTTCACGGTCATCATAAAAATATTGCTATCTGGAGAAGACAAAATGCTTTAGAAAATACTTATCATAAAAGACCAGAGCTTTTAGAAAAAGCAAACTTGTCAGAAGAAGACAAAAAGTATTTAGAAAAAATAAAAATGAATTCAAAATAGAGACAACGGATGACGAAGTTTATATTTTGAAGAAAAAGAAAGGAAAAGAAAATGGATATTATAAAAAGTATCGAGCATGAACAATTAAAAAGCAAAGTTCCTGAATTACGAATTGGTGATACGGTAAGAGTTCATGTTAGAATCAAAGAAGGAAACAAAGAGAGAATCCAAGTTTTCGAAGGAATTATTATTAAAAAACAAGGTGGCGGTGTTAACGCTACATTTACAGTAAGAAGAATTTCATATGGTGTAGGAGTAGAGAAAACATTCTTAGTACATTCACCATTATTAGAAAAAGTAGAAGTAGTAAGAGTTGGTAAAGCAAGAAGAGCAAAACTATATTATTTAAGAGATAGAATTGGTAAAGCTGCTAAGACCAAAGAGAAAATTGGTGCAAGAATTGAAACAAACGAGATTACTTTAAAAGAAGAAGTAGTACCAGGGGAATCTGAAGTGGCTGAATCAGCTGAAACAACAGAAGATATTGTTGTTGCACCAGTAGTTGAGGAAGAAGTTAAAGAGGAAGTAAAGGAAGAAGTAAAAGAAGAAGTAAAAGAAGAAGTTAAAGAAGAAGTTAAAGAAGAGAAAGAAGATAAAGAAGAAGAGAAAAAAACTGAATAATTAAAAAGTAAAAGAGAGAATTTAGCGTTCTCTCTTGTTTTTTATCAAAAATGGGTACACAAAAGAGTTTTGTTGTGATATACTATAAGTATTATTTGAAAAAGAAAGAGGAAATATTATGGATAATAAAACAAAAGTAAAGGTTGCGGTTGTTATTGGAATCGTTATTCTAGCAGTTATTTTTATTATTATGGTTATCTTCGTCAAAGGAAATAGAACACCAGTCAATAAAAATATTCCTACGAAAGGTGAAGCGGGATATCAAGATCCTACGCAAAAAGAGGATGATACTGGTGAAGAAGAACCAGAACCAACTGGTGAACCTGTTACCCTAGAGGATGTGATGAGCCTTGGAATAAATGATGGGAATTTAGTAGAAATTCATTCTGATTTAAGTTCTACTATAGTAAGAAAGATGGAAAGTGGATATACAGAATTTTGTTATGGTGACAATTGTGTTTATACACTCGTTGATAATGAAGATGGAACATATTCTGTGATTGAAACAGATTTAAGTAACAGTGCTTATCCAGACAAAACCATTATGACAACAGATGCTTATGGACATATTTCTAACATAGAGTATTATGCTGGAAAATTATATTTTGTCTCTGAAAAAGGACAATTAATAGAATATAGTATTTCTGAAAGTTTTTCTAAAGCTTTTACAAACGAGAATGAAGTAAGCAGTTTTGTGATTAATAAAATAAACAATAGTATGATTCTTTCTTATCGACCAGAAGGACAGAATCCAGGTATTTATATTTTAGACTTTACTTCTAATAATTTTACACCAATTGTTACGTTAAATGATTTGGCGGGCAGATTAATATTAAATGGAAAAACTTTAATCATCGATATCAAAGAATTTCAAAAACTATATGCATATGATTTAGAGCAAAATACGGTATTAGAAGTGGGAGCAGATAACGTTTTAGCATCAGCGGAGAATCAAATTACATTTTATAATGATTTATTATTGTATACAGATGGTTCTGCCATTGATATTAGAGATGCTAGTGGAAATGCTTATCAAAATGGATGGTATGCTTTGAACGATGGAACGATAGCAGATATTTCTATGTTAAGCTCTTCTCAATTACAGATTGCAAGGTATGATGCAAATGGTTCTAAGAAAATAACAAGGAGTTTGGTAATTAATTTATCAGATGCAACTATGACAGAGCTAGATAGTGTTTATACAGGAGTTATTAGAATGAAATAGAAGGGCGGAGAGAAATGAAAAAAATATTTACAAGTTCGCGGAGATGAAACAATGGCTATTGGTATGAAAGTTGCTAAAAGGTTGAATAAAGAAGATGTTGTTGTCTTATCTCGGTGATTTAGGATCTGGGAAAACAAAGTTTGTAGAAGGTGTTTTAAAATATTTTGGTAAAGAAAATGAAATTTCTAGTCCTACGTTTACGATTGTTAATGAATATAATACAGATACTATTAACATTTATCACTTTGATGTATATCGTTTAGAAGATGTAGATGAATTTTATGCCATTGGAGGCGAAGAATACTTTGGTAGAGGAATTTGTTTCATAGAATGGGGAGAAAAGATTCTAGAAGCACTTCCTCCTCATTATAGAAGAATTCAATTTTCTAGAAATCCAAATGTAAATGATGAAAACAAAAGAATTCTAATTTTTGAAAATTTTGATGATATTATAGATATATAAAAGGAAATAAAAATGAAAATTTTAAGTATTGATACTACTTCAGAAGTATGCGGTGTTGCGATATTAGAAGATGAAAATTTGTTAGTCGAAAACTCTATTTCTAATGGACTAACCCATTCTGAAAATTTAATGCCTTTAATCAAAGAAGCATTGGAAAAAATGAATATAACTTTAAAGGACATTGATTTAATTGCTTGTTGCACAGGCCCCGGTTCCTTTACTGGAATTAGAATAGGAGTTGCAAGTTGTAAAGCAATTGCAGAAGTGAATCACATTCCAATTGCAGAAGTCACTTCTTTAGAAAGTTTAGCTCAAAATATAACAAGAATATGTGGAACAAGAGTATCCTTGATTGATGCTAGAAACAATCAATGTTATTGTGGAATTTTTGATTCTAAGATGCATTTAAAGGAAGAATATATGGCAGATGATATTCATACAATACTAGATAAGATAGCAAGTTATCAAGATGTAGTATTTGTTGGAAACGGGGCTGATTTACATAGGAATTTGGTTTTGGAAAAAATTTCAAACGCTCAGTTTGAGAAAAACAATCAGCAAATAGCCTATGCCTGTGGCTTAGTAGGATTGCAAAAATACCAAGAGAACTTGTTAAAAGATGCGGATTCTTTATTGCCAAATTATTTAAGACAAAGTCAAGCAGAACGATTAAAGAAATAATGGAGAGAGTTTAATGCAAATTTTAGAAATGAAATTGGATGATGTAGAACAAATTCGGAAATACTTTACAAGAGGAATTTGATGATTTTTGGGATATTAATACTTTGAAACAAGAATTATTAGAAAAGAATCGAAAATATATTGTTGCGAAATCAGAAGAGGGAGAAATTCTAGGATTTGCTGGTATTTTAATCAACATAGACTGTGCAGAAATCATGAATATTGTTGTGAAAAAATCTAGTAGAAAAAAAGGAATCGGGCAACAATTATTAAATCGATTAATAGAATTAGTTAAGGAATCAGAACGAACAATAATTTACTTAGAAGTGAATAGCAATAATGAACCAGCAATTCAATTGTATCAAAAAAATGGATTTACAGAAATTGGAAGAAGAAAAAAATATTATCATCAAACAGATGATGCGATTTTATTGCAAAAAAACATATTAAAAATATAAATAATATGAAATAATAAATATATTAAACTGGAAAAATGAATGAAAGTTTAATATATTTTTTTTATTGATATATTTTTCAAAAATTTATTGCAATATTTTGGCGTTTGATATAAAATTTATTTGTAAAATTGTACATAATTGATGAAATATAAAAATATACGGAGGATAAGATTGAATGAGAAAGAATAATGAGCTTGCGCCTAAGGATTTAAGAGATGTTTGTAACCCAAGTCAATTTAAATTTGAAACAACGAAAGAATTAGAAGAAACAACAAATCTTGTCTATGGGCAAGCAAGAGCAATTAAAGCTTTAAATTTCGGATTAGATATGGATATACATGGATATAACATCTATGTCGAGGGAACTACTGGCATTGGAAAAACAGTCTATACTAAAAGAACTTTAGATGCTAGAGCCAGTAAAGATAAAACACCTTCTGACTGGTGTTATATCTATAATTTTGATAACCCTAATGAGCCACATGCAGTTAGTTTTCCTGCTGGGCAAGGAAAAGTATTCCAAAAAACAATGGAATCTTTCGTAAAAGATATTCGAAAAGATATCAAGAAAACGTTTAATAATGAAGATTTTGAAAAAGAGAAAAAAGCGATTAAACAAGAATATGATGCGAAAAGAGAAGCATTATTAGAACAGTTAAATAAAAGAACGATGGTACAAGGATATAAAGTGCAAGCTACAGCAAATGGTGTTTACATGATGCCTGTACTAGATGGAAAACCTTTGGAAGAAGACGAATTTGAAGCATTAGAGGAAAGCGTCAAAAGAGATTTTGAAGAGCGTTCTGCTTTAGTACAAGATCAAGTATTAGAAGCGTTAGCTGCTATCAAAGGTTTAGAAAGAGATGCAGATAAAAAAATTGAAGAGTGGCAAGCAAGTATTGCCCATCTTACAATTGATGTTCATATTAATTCTATTAAAGCAAATTATAAGAGAAATAAAGTCATATCAACATATTTAGATAATATTAAAGAAGATATTTTGAAAAATATTTCTTTGTTTTTAGCACCAGAACCAGATAATAAAAGTCCACTTCCTCCAAACCAAAAACCAGAGTTGATTGCGCCATGGTTAAATTATAGAGTAAACTTATTTATTGATAATAGTAGATTAGAGGGTGCGCCTGTTATTACAGATAACAATTATTTATATAATAATATCTTTGGTGGAATTGAGTATGAAAATCAATATGGTGCGATTAGAACAGATTTTACAATGTTAAAACCCGGTTTGTTACATCAAGCTAATGGTGGCTATATTGTATTTCAAGCACGTGATTTAATGGCAAATCAAGCTTGTTATGAAGGATTAAAAAGAGTCTTAAGAAATGAACAAATTGGTATTGATACGATTATTGATAATCATCAAACTATGATGTTAGCCTCTTTAAAACCAGAACCAATTCCTTTGAATTTAAAGGTTGTTTTAATAGGAAGTTCTGAGATTTATCATACTTTATTAAATTGTGATCCTGATTTTAGAAAATTATTTAAAATTAAAGTGGAATTTGAAGATGATGCTCCTAAGAATAGTCAAAATATTGCAAAATTAGTAAATTATGTAAGAAGTTTCTGTATTCAAGAAGAATTAATGGATTTGGATAAAGAAGCTGTTGCTTGTATTGTAGAGTATGCTTCTAAAATTGCTGGTGATAAAGAAAAAATGTCAACACATTTTAATTCTATCAATGAGGTTATTGGCGAAGCTGCTACTTGGGCTAAATTAGCAAAATCTAAAGTGGTAACGAAAGAATATATTCAAAAAGCATTAGATGAAAGAATTGATAGAATCAAAAAATATGATGAAAAATACTTAGAGATGGTAAAAGAAGAAACACTTTTGATTGATACAGAAGGTTACAGAGTAGGGCAAATTAATGGTTTGACAGTGATTTCTATTGGAGATTATTCTTTTGGAAAACCTGCTAAAGTGACGGCCAATACTTATATGGGTACACAAGGTGTTGTGAACATTGAACGCGAAGTAGAAATGTCAGGTTCTGCGCATTCAAAAGGCGTTATGATTTTAGCGGGGTATCTAGGACAATTATTTGCTCAAGAATTTCCAATTTCTTTAACAGCTAGTATTTGTTTTGAACAATTATATGGAGCCGTAGATGGCGATAGTGCTTCTAGTACAGAACTATATGCGATTTTATCTAGCCTTTCTGGTATTCCAATTAACCAATCTATTGCTGTAACCGGTTCTGTTAATCAAAAAGGCGAGATTCAACCGATTGGTGGCGTGAATGAAAAAATTGAAGGATTTTATCAAATTTGTAATTTGAGAGGATTGAATGGAGAACATGGTGTAATCATTCCTATTCAAAACGTTCGAAATTTACATTTATCAGATGAAATTATTGATGCGGTGAAAAAGGGAAAATTTCATATTTATGCGATATCAACAATTGATGAAGGAATTGAAATTTTAACAGATGTTCCAGCAGGTACCAAGAATAAAAACGGAAAATTCCCAATGGGAACAATTTACTATTTGGCAGAAGAGAAATTGCGTAAATATCATGAAATGGCCATTGCAAAGAAATGAGTTTTGTATCGCAGTAGAATACAGAGGAGAAATGAATGAAAAAATTTGAAAAGCTTCGCATGGATGAACGAAACCCAAAATGGGAGAAAGCGATTTTACGTTCACAAAAATTATATAGCCCCCAATTTGGAACTGATACCATGAGAAGCGAATTTGATCGAGATTATACAAGAATGCTTCATTGTAATGCTTATAAAAGATTAAAAGGAAAGACACAAGTATTTTTTGCCCCCGATAATGATCATGTTTGTACGCGACTAGAACATGTGAATCTAGTAGAATCGATTAGTTATACGATTGCCAATGCTTTAGGGTTAAACTCAGAACTTACTAAAGCGATTAGTATTGGACATGATTTAGGGCATACGCCTTTTGGTCATCAAGGGGAAAAGATTTTAAATGACATTGCGCAAAGAGAAGGCTTGCCTAAATTTTGGCATGGGAGAAATGGCTTAGAATTAGTTGAACAATTTGAACTTTTAAAAGATAGTGAGGGTTTCAAAAGAAATTTAAGTTTAACTTATGCTGTCCGTGATGGTATTATTAGTCATTCCGGTAGCTTTACAAACAGTGGTTTAAAGCCTAGAGAAGAGAATATTTCTTTAGAAAAAGATTTCTTATCACCGGGACAATATATGCCATATACGTGGGAAGCTTGCGTGGTGAAAATTGCGGATAATATTTCTTATATTGGAAGAGACATTGAAGATGCTTTGACACAAGGAATTCTAAAAGAAAAAGATGTGGAAAAACTAGATGAAATGATTGCAGAAATCAAGAATATTAATAGTACGAATATTATCAATTATTTAATAGTAGATCTTTGTAATCATAGTGATCCTCATGTGGGATTACAGTTTTCACCTAAAGCATTAGATACGATGACACAATTAATTACATTCAATAATCAAAAGATTTATCAGCATGATATTTTGAAACCTATGGTGAGATATTGTACCTTGTTTATGAATGAGTTATTTAGTCTTTTAAAAAATGCTTTTGATGGTGAAAATACCATCAAGAATTTGAAAAAATTAAAAAAGTTTTATCCAGAGTTGATAACAGAATTTGTTGGATGGCTTGCCAATTATACTGAAATGGAAGACAGAAATCCTGAACTATATAAGAATAAAATTATTTTTGATATTACTAAGGAAAAAGATTATGCAAAAGCAATTTTAATTTATTTAGCCGGTATGACAGATAAATATATTGTCAAAATGTATAATTCATTGATATCTATATTATAGGAAGGTTTGAATGAAAAAAATTAAAGACAACATTGGTTTAATTCTATATTTGTTGATTGTTGTTATTTTAACAATAATTATGTTTTGGGCAATTAGCAAAAAAGAAGGGTTTCATGAAGATGAGATGTTTTCCTATGGTGCTTCTAATAGCACTTTAGGAAATACTTTTTTATCTTATGGAAGAATTGATAATATTGATACAATTATTAAAACCAGAAATCCTTTTTTAACTTTTAAAAATTACCTATATTATAAAGTAATCAATAGAGAGGCTTATGATCAAGCTGTTAAAGATTTAAACAGAGAGGATTTTCAATCTGTTTGGAGAACCAAAGAAGATGCAATAGAGTATTTGCAAATTGATAATTGGGTAGAAGCTATCGATTTTGTTTCTGTTTATTGGAACACGGCGAAAGATGTGCATCCACCATTATTTTATTTTGCAGTACATATAGTATCTATTTTATTTTGGGGACATTTTTCAAAATATATCATTTTTATCATCAATTTAATTTTCTTTTATCGGAACAATTCATTTATTAAGAAAAATATTAGAACGATTAGAAAAGAAAAATCTAATCATTCCTAATTTAATTTTATATGGCGCTAGTATAGGAGCAATTTCTACAGTAATGTTCCAGAGAATGTATATGATGCTTACGTTCTTTACTATTTGGCTCTTATATGTCAATTTGAAGATTTATATGAATCAATTTACTATAGACAAAAAGACAAAAATGGAATTGGTGGTTGTTACAATTCTAGGATTTTTAACACAATATAATTTCTGTTTTTACGCACTATTTTTAGCAATTACTATGATTTGTTTGGCAATGAAAAGAAAAGAGAAAACGTTTGTGAAATCCTATATTTGGCAATATGTTAAAGCCGCTATCATTGGAATTATTTTATTTGTTCCAAGTATCTATCATATTTTCTTTTCTTACAGAGGCGCTGGAAGAACAGCGAGAAATTTTACGATGATAGAATCTTTGATAGCTTTTTGCGAAAATATATTGATTGCTTATAGTTTGCCATTAGTGGTGGGTATTGTTTTAACCATTATCTTATTGATTTTATTTATTTGGAAATTTTGGAAAAGTAAATCAAAAGGAATATATACAATTTTAATTCTTCCGACAGTATTCACTTTTTTCATGATGGTGGCAATGTCTCCTTATAAATCTTTAAGATATATCATGTTTTTATTACCGATGATGTCTTTGAGTGTGATGGTTTTGTTAGATGAAGTCATTCGTCGTCCAAAGGTTTCTGTTACTATATTGACAGTTTTGGCAATTGCTTTATCTGGTTATGGAATTTTCACGCAACCAATTCATTATATGTATATTGGTTATCAAAAATATGTTGATATTGCTGAAAAATACAAAGAAGATAGATTTGTTCTAGTGATGCCTACGGTGTTTTCACAAATTCAAGATATTCCAGAGATGAAATTGTATAAAGAAACATTAATGATGGCACCAGAAAGATTAGAAGAATTAAAAGATTTTTCAGAATGGGATGCGGAAGAAGAAGTCATATTAGGTATTAAAAATTGGATAGAGATGCCAGAAGAAGATGTATTAGAGAAAGTGATGGAATATACAGGTTTTTCTAATGCTGAATTATTGCATACTTCGCAGAAGTCTGCAAGGTTAACATTATATAGATTATATAAGTAAAGGAAAGTAATGTTTATGCGTAAACCAATGATAGGAATTGTAGGAAGAAGTAATCAATCCATTATTGATGGAAGAGGAATTATGTCTACAGATGATGGCTATAGAAGAGCCATTATCCAAGCACGGAGGAATTCCTTTTACCATTCTTACGACACAAGATTTAAGTTATCCTCATCAAAATTCTCAAGAAGAAAGAGATTTGAATGCACAGGAAAAAGAGGATTTATTGCAAATTTTAAAAGGGTGTGATGGTATTATTCTTCCGGGTGGTCAT
>Ga0310690_10007720_pt1 | contig 13794 bp, 13 predicted proteins | sample AusTroGonzalo_MG_2_FD_207661 | JGI IMG/M metagenome (GOLD analysis project Ga0310690, IMG submission 207661) | Bovine rumen microbial communities from tropical cattle in Woodstock, Queensland, Australia - Gonzalo_04 (v2) (version 2) | ecosystem: Host-associated > Mammals > Digestive system >... | reverse complement strand
ATTTGCACATATCAAAAAAAAGCAGTACCTTTGCACCCGCTTTTGAAAAACAAGGCACTCGTAACTTGCGAGAGGGCGTTTAGCTCAGCTGGTTTAGAGCATCTGCCTTACAAGCAGAGGGTCTGCGGTTCGAATCCGTAAACGCCCACACAGGAGACTTTAAAAAGTCTCCTTTTTTTGTAATAAATTAGAAAAACCTTGCATATATCATTTTTTTTTTGTAATTTTGCAGCCTAATTTATAAATTAGGCTTGATATGGTAACGTTTATAGTAGCTTTAATTGTATTGGTTGTAGGATTTTTTACCTACGGCGTATTGGTAGAGAAGATTTTCGGGATTGAACCGGAGCGCAAGACACCGGCACTGACAAAGACGGACGGTGTGGACTTTGTGCCGATGGCGCCGTGGCGGATCTTTCTCGTGCAATTCCTGAACATCGCAGGTCTGGGACCGATCTTCGGCGCGATCATGGGTATTTTCTATGGTCCGGCTGCATTCTTATGGATTGTGTTCGGTACTATCTTCGCCGGTGGTGTACATGATTATTTGAGCGGTATGCTGTCCATCCGCAAAGGCGGCGCATCGCTACCGGATATTGTGGGCGATGAGTTGGGGCAAGGTATCAAAGTGTTTATGCGCATTTTGAGTTTGGTACTGCTTATCCTGCTGACAACGACTTTCCTGAGCGGCCCTGCGACTTTGTTACAAGGTCTGGCAGGTCTGGGAACTATGGAGTTCAGCGGGCGCATAATCCCTATCGCGTGGGTACTGATCATTTTTGGCTACTATGCTTTGGCAACTGTATTGCCGGTGGATAAACTCATCGGCCGTTTCTACCCTATTTTCGGCGGTATATTGCTGTTCATGGGTATCGGTATTATGATTGTGATGCTTGGCTGGCATAGCGCAGAGATGCCGGAAGTAATGGATGGCTTGCAGAACAGACAGACGAATGGTCTGCCGCTGTTCCCGATGATGTTCGTGTCTATTGCCTGCGGTGCTATCTCGGGTTTCCACGGCACACAAAGTCCGATCATGGCGCGTTGCGTGACAAGCGAGCGTCAGGGCCGTTGGATCTTCTACGGAGCCATGGTCGCAGAAGGTATATTGGCATTGATTTGGGCAGCCGCAGCAGGTACATTCTTTGCTGATCCCGAGACGGGTTTGTATGGTATCGACGGTTTGCAAGCATTCGCAGCCCAACATCCGGGCGAGAACATTGCGGCGTTGGTCATTGATAAAGTGAGCCGTAGTTGGCTGGGAACCGTAGGCGGTATATTGGCTATTATCGGCGTTATTGCCGCTCCGATCACCAGCGGTGACACAGCATTGCGTTCGGCACGTTTGATTGTGGCGGACTTCCTCAAATGGGATCAACGACCGATACCAAGACGTCTGATCATCGCGCTGCCGTTGTTCTTGTGCGTATTCGGGATGGTATTCGTGGACTTCAACGTCGTATGGCGCTATTTCGCATGGACGAATCAGTCTTTGGCGGTCTTTACCTTATGGGCAGGCACCGTTTGGCTGTGGAAGCAAGAGCACCCGAAAGATCCTATTCAACAGCCGAAATACAAATACGGCTGGCTCATTGCAGCTATCCCTGCGGCGTTTATGACCGTCGTTTGTATCAGTTATATTTTGATTGCGCCGGAAGGCTTCCACTTGCACCTTTGGTAATATGATCAAGAGCGCACAATATATCATCTCCAGTCCCGATGTGAGCCAATGTCCGCAGAGCACATTGCCGGAATACGCATTTATCGGGCGAAGCAATGTGGGCAAATCGAGCCTAATCAATATGCTATGCCATAATCCGAAGTTGGCGAAGACAAGTCAGAAACCCGGTAAGACCCTTTTAATCAACCATTTTAGAATACAGAGTACAGACCGCTCCGCTGACAGAATACAGACCGAATGGCATTTGGTGGATCTGCCTGGCTACGGTTTTGCGCAAGCGGGACAGAAACAGCGAGAGGCATTGAAAAAGATGATTGAACGGTACTGCCTGCTGCGGGAACAATTAGTGTGCCTGTTTGTGCTGATTGATTGCCGACATGAGGCGCAGAAGATAGATGTGGAGTTTATCAACTGGCTGGGCGAGAACGGCGTGCCGTTTGCGCTGGTGTTCACGAAGGGCGACAAATTGGGCAAAGTGCGGCTCAAGGAGAATGTAGAAGCGTATAAAACGCGGTTATTGGAGGAATGGGAGGAGTTACCTCCGGTATTTGTTACTTCATCGGAAACAGGACTTGGTGGAGAAGAGTTAACGGAGTATATTGAGGGCATAAATGCCCAATTGAAAATTGAAGATTGAAAATTGAAGATTGAAAGATACATAGCATTTCTGGTCTGTATTCTGTACTCTGTACTCTGTACTCCTTTGCATGCGCGCAATGCACGTGTCTATGGGTACGTAGTGGATCAGGACAACGTGGGTATCGAGTTGGCCAACGTGGTCGTCCTCAATGCCGAACGACCGATAGGAACCAGTACGAACAAGAACGGTTTTTACGAACTGCTCATCGAAGAGGCGGACACGGTCGTGCTCAGTTACTCGATGATCGGCTATACATCCGTGCAGCAACGGGTTTTTGATTTGCGCGATGTACTGAATATCAACGTGCAGTTGCTGACCGATGAGCAGTTGCTGAGCGAGATTGAAGTGCGTGGTATCAAACACACGCAAGGGACGATGGATTACATTGACGCTTCGGCGACGCGTGTGATGCCGGACGCAACAGGCGGCAGTATAGAGAGTTTGCTAATTACGTTTGCGGGTGTGAGCCAGACGAACGAGCTGAGTAGCCAATACAACGTGCGCGGCGGATCGTTCGACGAGAACTCAGTCTATGTGAACGGTATTGAAGTACACCGCCCCCTACTCGTCCGGAGCGGGCAACAGGAAGGATTGAGTTTCGTGAACCCCGAGATGGTGGAGAACGTACAGTTTTCTGCAGGCGGATTCGGTGCACAATACGGGGACAAGATGTCATCAGTATTAGATATCACGTACAAGCGTCCGCAAGCGTTCGAAGCAAGTCTGAGCGCAAGTCTGCTCGGCGCGCAGTTGTATGTGGGTCATGGCGACAGCACGTATTCGATGATGCATGGTCTGCGTTACAAGACCAGCAAGTATATGCTTGGCGGCCTTGCCACTTCCGGTAACTATCAACCGACGTTTATCGACTACCAGACGTATATTACCTGGAAAGTGGCACCCAAGTGGAGCATGTCATTTCTGGGCAACGTGAGCCAGAACGACTACCGGTTCACGCCTGATTCGTTGAGCGAGAGTTTCGGAGGTCAGGAAGCAAAGAACCTAAGTATTTACTACGACGGGCAGGAAAAGGACAAGTTCCTTACGGCTTTTGCGGCGTTGAGTACGAAGGGTCAGGTAAGCAAGGAAGTGAAGATAGGCTTTGACGTAAGCGGTTTCTATACGAACGAGCGTGAGAATTTCGATATCACAGGTCAGTATGTGCTGAGTAACGCACCGACGGACGGTTCTTCTGCAGGCAACACGCAGAGCGAGCAGGTGGATCCGTCAGACGGTCAGACGGAAGTGTTAGGTACCGGTATCTTCCACCAGCATGCCCGTAATACACTGGAAGCGAGTATTATTACGCTGGCGCACAACGGCGCGTGGCGGCATGAAGACAACACGCTCATTTGGGGTGTGAGTGGTCAAGCGGAACTGATTCGCGATCGCATCAGCGAGTGGGAATGGCGCGATTCGGCGGGGTACTCGATGCCCGATGACGGACATTCGATGGAGCTGTTCTACGCCATGCGCGGGCAAAGTGCTATGGAATCGGCGCGCGTGCAGGCGTACATACAGAACGAACATAAATGGAATACGAACAGCGGCCAATGGATATTGACCGTAGGCGGTCGTCTGCAATGGTGGAGCTGGAACAACGAAGTACTGCCCTCTCCGCGTGCATCGGTCGAATGGCTGCCCGGTTGGAAACGTGATTTCTGTTTCCGCTTGGCTACGGGTCTGTATTACCAAGCGCCGTTCTATAAAGAACTACGCGACACGGTGACCGATGCGTTAGGCGTGACACGTATCCGGCTGAACAAGGATTTGCGTGCGCAACGCTCGGTACATGTGGTGTTAGGCGGCGATTATTACTTCCGCGCTTGGGGACGGCCGTTCAAGTTCACGGCAGAAGGTTACTACAAATACATCGACCGAATGGAGAGTTACACGGTGGACAATGTACGTATCCGCTATTCGGGCAAGAACGATTCGCAAGGCTATGCGGCAGGTCTGGACTTGAAGTTATACGGCGAGTTAGTCCCGGGAGCGGACAGTTGGATTTCGTTCTCCACGATGGCAGCGAAGCAACATTTCATCGGCAGTAAGGAATGGATTCCCTCCCCTAACGAGCAACGTTGGAATTTCTCGATGCTATTCCAAGACTACATCCCGCAGTTACCGCAGTTGAAATTTCACTTGAAAATGCAATTCGCCGAGGGTCTGCCGTTCTACGCCCCGCGCAACAGAAGCAGTTGGGGACGAATGCCGATGTACAAACGTATTGATTTGGGAGCAACGTATCTGTTCAACGCACAAACGGCGAAGTTTATGCGCAAACCGAGTGCAAAACATGTCAAACAATGGGCGATACAATTCGAGGTATTCAACCTTGTGGGATGGCGCAACGTCAATTCTTATTTCTGGGTAGCCGACGCGTACGGTCAACAATGGGCGAGCCCGAACTACCTCACCGGAAGAAGATACAACCTCAAAATAACTGTCGATTTGCGATGATGAAGAGGATTCTATACATAGTGACGATCCTATGCTGTGTGGCGATGAGCGGCAAGGCAGAAGACAAATGGGCTTATCTGAACGCACGTAACGAGGTGCGTATCGGATGGGGAGACCAATTGTTCGAGAGCCTGATGTGGCACAATCCGACCAATATCATCACGACCATGCCGACGAACTGGTCGAACACGTATCACGAGAATTACCGTCACTATCAGCATCTATGGGCGGAATACCAATGGCGCGCCAAGAGTTGGTTCAACATAGGTGCTATGGCCGATTTCAGCATGGTTCAATGGGACGACATAACTCGAAACGGCAAGGGAATAGAGACCGCGCGTTCGAAGAACCATAATTTCTATAACATCGTGATTATGCCCACTATACGGTTCACGTACTACCATCATCCGTACGTCAATCTGTACTCGGGTTTGGGCATCGGTATGTGTATCAACAGCGGTACGGAAACCAACGGCAAAGGTAACAAAACGGACATCGGAGCCGCTGTTAATTTCACCGTCTTTGGCATCAGCGCGAACTACAATCGCTTGTTCTGGACCGTGGATTTCGGCGGGATGACTGCTCTTCGTGACTTCAACACGATTTTTATGCTTTCGTCCAGAATGATTAATGTGAGTATGGGAGTTCGTTTCTAAAATAAAATGAGGTATGAGAAGTAAAATTATACTTTCTGTTTTCGGTATTCTGCTTGCGTTGTCATCCTGCCGATTCAGGGATGACCTCGTGGTTGATTTTATGAATCTGGAAGCGACAAAAGGATTGAAATTCAAAGTGATCGGTCAATATGAGACGGACTTGAGCAGCAGTATTCCCAACAACTGCTACCTACCCGACGGCACATTGGTGAACGAATGGAACGACCGATTAGATTCTTCTGATGATATCAATTATCCGGAAGGCGGAGGTCCACGCAAGACCAGCAGCGTAACGGGTGCGAGCGTGCTGCAAGAACTGCTCAAATGGGGCAATCAGAACAACGTGATTGAGATAGTGGGTACCTATCCGAGTATCAATAGCGAATGGGACACGATCCAATTATCCGGTAAAGTGATGCTGCCGAAAGGTCAAAAACCAAAACAGATGATTCTGGTCAGCCACTACACCGTGGGCTCGAATGCGGAAGCCCCAAGCAACTGCTTCTCGCTGGAAGGTATATTGGCCAAAATGGGCTATGGGCTCATCATCCCAGATTATATAGGGTATGGCGTCACGGTGAATGAGATCCACCCGTACCTCGTCATGGATCTCACGGCACGCAACGTAGTGGATATGTACCTGGCGGTGCGGCCATGGCTCAAAGCGATAGATATGGAACCGGAAGACCCGGAACTGATCCTCATGGGCTACAGTCAAGGAGGCGCCACAACGATGGCGGTTCAGCATCTGATTGAGACCGAGTATTTCCTTCCTGAGTTCGATGATTATATCAAGCTACATCGCGTCTTCGCCGGTGGCGGACCCTACGATGTGCAAGCGACCTATGAGCGCTTCGTGCGGACAGACACAGCCGATTATCCCGTAGCGGTACCGCTGGTTCTACAAGGGATGATCATGGGTAATAAACTCAACATCAGAATGTCCGACTTTATGCAACCCTGGCTGTGCGAAAAAATGGACGAATGGATTAACAGCAAACGTTTCACTACCGCACAACTGAACGGTTTCATCGGCACGAAAGTGACCCATGAGTTGCTGACCAGGGAAGCGATGGAGCAGAAATCCGAGAAAGTGGCGGAACTATACAAGGCCATGTCTCAGAACTCGATTATTTCGTATAACTGGATGCCGGAGACCTCCGTTTTTATCATGCATTCGATGGACGACGAGACCGTGCCGTACACCAACGCGACGAATGCCAAGTCCAAATGGAAAAACGCCAATATAACCTATAATTTCGGGCACTACGGCGGACACGTCAAGACCTGCTTGCGGTTTATCCTTACCGTACGTACGCTACTCAAACAAGAAGAGGAAGAAAGGGAAATGTATGAAGAATAAACTGCTATTCATTCTGATCGTGCCGGTACTACTCGTTTCGTGTAGTCCCGAAGCGCCTTGGACGACCAAAAACGTGGAGATCAACATGACGGTTGAAACCGTTTCTGCGGGATTCATCGAGTGCTCATTCTCGACCAATAAAGACGCGTATTACCTCATCGCTATTGAGCGCGCGCGACCCTATTATAACCCGATGGAACATCAGAAAACGTTCATGATGCTGGCACTCGACTCTGCCAACCTCGCTTATCTTCAATGGCGCAACGAACTGCTCAAAAAAGGCGAATCGCATATAGCTCCATTCTCCAGCCACGCGCTCCAGTACGGCACAATGAAACATTTCTTTACCAGCCTGGATGCGAATACGGATTATTGGGTGTACTGCTTTGTGGTCAATCCTGAGACCTTAAAACCCGTAGGCAAACTGAACCTGGTTCCCGTAACAACAGGCAGGTATTCCGTGGATATATATTTCGAATACCGGGTAAAGGGCTCGTGGGATTATATCTATCCGGTGGACTCGACAGGTGAGATTTATGACCGTTATCCCTTCCTAACAGCCACAGAGGACAGCGCCGAACTCACAGACAAATACGACATGACAGCCATTGAATATTTCGATACGTATTTCGCTACCATTATGAAACATCCGGACTGGATTGATCGGCTGTCTTACGGTGTAAAAGTTCAAAACAACGATGGCTGGGATTCTGACGTCATGTTCGAAGAAGGACACACGTATTACAAAGCCATCGTCGGCTGGGACGGTGTTTTGGGGAATAACGTCATTTATAAGTTCACCTGGACAGGTGAAGATTTTGAAGCCTATTTCAAGAATGAAGATTCACTTGTTTTTAATGGGGAACTCGAGTGATGCACGGCTTGCTTCGCTCATAGACGAATACCGGCAACGGCTCACACACTATGTGCCGTTCGAGCTGGTCGTTGTTCCCGATATCAAGAACGCCCGCTCGCTCACGCAAGAGCAACTGAAGACCACAGAGGGCAACGAGATTCTCGCACGCCTGACACCTGCTATGGAAGTCATTCTGTTGGACGAACGCGGCAAAGAGTTCCGCTCGATTGAGTTCGCCGAGTGGTGGCAGAAGAAAATGAATGGCGGCAGAGATTTGGCACTCGTAATCGGCGGCGCGTACGGCTTCAGCAAGGAAGTCTATGCCCGCGCCAACGGCAAACTTTCCCTCAGCCAAATGACGTTCAGCCACCAGATGATACGATTAATGGCCATTGAGCAGATTTACCGCGCAATGACCATTCTTCGAGGTGAACCGTATCACCATGAGTAATTAGCGTACTCGGATTTTCATACCTATTTGTAAGATCTTTGTCTCTTTGATGTTATTCAGTTGACAAAGACGCTTGACAGACGTGCCGTATTTCTTCGCGATGCCGGACAGGGTGTCGCCTTGTTTCACCTTGTGCCATTTCATGGCAGCAGCTTCGGCACGCGCCTGCTTCATTGCCCGGATACCGATCACGTATTCCTGCTCGTTACGCAACTTGCCCGTCGAGAAATCGATGAACTTAGCCGGATCAATTGCCTCGCCTAAGTAACGGATTTCCAAGTGCAAATGGCTACCCGTCGAACGACCTGTGTTACCGCCGAGACCGAGGACATAGCCCGCCGGCACTTGTTCATACTCATCTACCAACGGACGACTCAGGTGCCCATAGACGGTCTCCAAGCCGTTGTCATGACGTACAACCACGAAATAGCCGTATCCGCGCGGATCCCAGCCGACAATACGTACCTGACCACCCCAAGCTGCACGGATCGAATCGCCTACCTGCACCTTGATATCCGTACCTTTGTGCATGCGATTGCGACGCCAGCCGTAACTGCTCGTCACATAGCCCGGCGCAGGCAACACAAAGCCTTCCATCGGAATATGCACATCGTCTTTCAGACTGTCAAATATAGTGCCGTACGGATTGACACGCTCGTCGGTCCAGATGAAACGGTAGATGCTGTCCGCCGGGTGATGGTTGATGAGCGTCGTGTCCAACATGAACTGCGGCGCTATCTTATAGACCACATCTCCGTCCTTGGTCTTCACCACGATCTTCTGCGGCAACAGATCCAAGTCGCATCCCAAGATGAGCGTATCGTGCGAGAAGAGCCCTGCGAGACATTCCGGTAATTGCGAAGCACGCACGTCTATATCATCCAGTTCTTCCAGTTCATCTCCTTCGCTGTCCACAGCCGCACTATCCAGCGGTGTATTCACCACTGCCACCTGATCCTGCGCACAGAGCACACCTATACTCAGAAGCCAGAGGCCTATAGCCCATACACAGCGTCTCATTCAATACCCTCCCCTGCTGTTTCATCTTGCACGGCAGGCATATCCGGTTCAATCACCTGCTCTACTTCCGTTGCACTCACTTTGTCGCGGGTCATGTATTTATACACGCCCCATCCGCCGAGACCGAGGATGGCTAAAATACTGATATACACACATGCAGCCGCCCACGGAGTGAGATGATGTCTCTTCTTCAGCGGATCCGGTACGATGGGGAACAGCACTTGTTCCGTCAGCGTACGACCGAAGAGCACGGAGATCAACGCGTCAGAGTTAACTGCCCATCCGTTCGCGTTCAGCACCGGTGCCAAGTTACGACGACGCAGTTTCATAAACGCCATGATCATACTCGGACCGCTGATGACCAGCAAGATACAAACGAACACGATCAGCAACTGCCACCAGGTGAAATCGCTCAAACCTTCTGCTACGCTCACCAATGCCGCACCGATCATGCCCACAGCCATACCGATGGCAGCGAAGATACCGGCGAACTTGGCGATGTCGAATGCCGGCTTCTCGGGTTCGGGCGTACCGTTGGCTTTCGCCTCGATCTTTGCCGTCACGTCGCTCATTACCGCCGCATCTTTCTCCGAAGCTGACTTATTGATCTTCGCCTCGACCCAGTCGCTGAGCTTGCGATACGGCGTCCAGAATGCCTGCAGAATAGAGATCGGGTTGTCGATGATCTTGAATACCGACGCGTCGTAGTCGTTACCCTCGTTGTCGTAGAACACACCGTTCTTGCCCACGCTCAGGTTCTTGATCTCACCTTGCGTCATCGCCGCCACGATCTGCATCTTCTTGCCCGTCTTCTGGCTCTCGCAGTTGCAGTACAGCAGATAAATACCGCTCAACGGCGCTTGCACATCGTGTTTCGGCAGGTCGTGCACGCGCATACACAGGTGACACGCGCGTTGGTCTATAATGAGTGTACCTGCCTCGAACGAAGCAATCGTACTGCTATCGCGGTCGTAGAAATCCTCCAAGGTCACGAAATTGCGCAGCAACCGATAGAAATCGCGGTGCAGCAGCAGCAACTTGCGCAGCGGCTCATACACGCCTTTCGCAGCAGCCAGCGCGTCGGCATTCGCTTTCTCAGCCTCTGCTTTTGCAGCCTCCCACTCTGCTATCTGCTTGCCCATTTTGAGGAAATCCGCCTCTTTCATGCCCGGCTTCGGAGTGTCTTCTGCAATCACAGCCAAGCCGAGTTTCTGCAGCTTCTCTTTCTCGAAATACGCTGCGTACTCCGCCTGTTTTTCTTTATAAGCCGCGATTACATCTGCCTCCAGCGGCGCCGCCGGAATTGGTTTCTCCTCCACCTTCACAGCATCCATCGCCGCCTGCACGTCTGCCAAAGCCACCTTGCCGTCCTTTGCCAGTTTCTCAGCAACAGCCTTGATCGCCTCTTCGGCAATATTGTCGAGCTCCAACTCGTCTTTCTGAGCGAACAAGGTCTCCGGATCTTTCAACGCACCGCACAGGTAGTCCGCCGTAGCCACCACCTCTTTGACACGCAGCTTGCCGTCGCCGTCGCAGTCCATCAGACTCAACGAATCAGAACTGATCTCCAAGCCTGTCGTCGGGCAACTGAGCACCGTCCACATTTTCTTATCCAACTCACCGAGATGACGGATATCCTCCGCCGACTGAATACGAACGCGCGACACTCCTCCCACGTTCGCAAAACACCAATTGTACTTAGCCATAAAAATATTTACGATTTAATCATTTACCATTTAGTCATTTATCGGGTCATTTCGTCCTTTGCCCAATTTTGCATGCAAAATTACTGCTTTTTTTTGACATATGCAAGAAAAAGCGCCAAAAATTACAATTTATGGCTCAAAAGGGTGCGATTGCTTGTTGTTGCGGAAGAAATTTGGGTTCGTTTTCGGGGTCACACCGTATCGACATAAGCCTCACGTCGGCTTTGACTGTCGCTTGACTGTCGTTTGACCGTCGTTTGACCGTCGTTCTGATCAGGTAAAAAATGGGGCAAAGGAATGCAAAAAATCCGAGGCGCGCGGTATAGCGTCTCGGATGTAGAGAGAGCGGACGATATACCGTTCTATAATGAACTTAACTTTTGATCGGTGAAGGTGTAGGTACGATCGGCTCATAGGAAAAAAAACTGCCGCTCTTACGAGCAGCAGGAGTATTATTTATATATTATTCTGCACCGATAATATTTTGAATATCGGTATGTAGTTTTGAATACTTTTTAAGTACACGATCCCAGTCGCGGAAATTCTCGTCTCTGGTTCCTTCGTATGACACTTGACTTTGAAGCAATAGTTTGAATTTAAGTTTTCCATCTCCGTTGTCCGGAATTTCCTTAATTTCATAACGCGAACGAATAATTTTATCGGGATATTCTTCCATGTTCCATACCGTACGATACCATCCAGCAACATTATCATTTACTTCCAATGATTCGAACAATTCGCTTATGTAATATTTCATTCGCAAAATAGCGTCATCTCGACTCATTCCTGATTTAACCATTACCTCAGTTCGTTTGTTAGCGATAGCAGCGCCCGGTTCTGATGCTGTATATGCCTTGTCTACAGATAATTCTGAAGTTAGATTAATAGAATTGCCTTCTTGATTAAAATATACCATCTTTGTATATTCAAGAAAGCCTTCTGCACGAACGATTAATTGAGTAGGTTTACTTTTGTGCAATTGGAACGAGGCGCTATTCTTACCTTTTGTCACCATAATTCCATCGGCAAAGAATTCTGCAGAAGGAGCATCTACTAACACGTTAATAGTCCGAGTATTACGAACCATTTCTACATTATAAGTCATTGTATTGTTCGCACCACTTGGATCATTGAAGTTGATACGCTTTAAAAATGTATCATATTCGTCTGCCACAAGTTTAATCGTTTTTGTCTCCCCTTTATGAATATCAAACTCCACTTGTCCTTGTCCTGCTTCACGCCCATCCACATAAATTACAGCCTCCTTTGGATCCGCAGTTACGGCAACATGCTTGCGGTTTGCCTTCAATTTGATATCCATAGTCTTCGGAGACTTAAGATTGACAACAAAGGATTCAGAATCGTAACCATCCGCCTTAACCGTAAAAGCTAAATCTACAACCGAGCATGTAATACTGTAAACTCCTTCTGAAACGGGCGGTACCTCTTTTCCGTTTTGCTGATACATTTTTGCAGTTGAGGGTTCAACCGTAACTTGAACCGATTTAGCAGACAAAGAGAGGGCACATACCATTGCTGCTAATAACATTAAACTTTTTTTGAACATAATTAGTTTTGATTAAGTTGCCTACTCTTTGTCGGATTTTCGGCATTACTCCGCTATATAAATTTTGTATATCACACACCTATAAAGAAAGCGTAGACCTCGAGTTGCTTATCCACAATTCGAGGCCTTCGCATTGCCTAAAGGGTCAAATAAACAACAGGAAACCTACGCCGATATGACAACGCCTCGCTAAGATACAGCGAGTGCGGGTAACGTCATACCCATAGGCATCTATTGCTCACTTTGATTTTGACCCTTTTGACGAAAGTTGCGAAGTTTCGAATTGTCAAACGCAAAGCGTCAATAAACGCTATCATTATGTCTGAAAATCCACCCTAAACGAAGAGACACATCCCTCCAGCGTAGATTTTCTTATCTCGCTCGATAAACTCGAACGATAATTTCGGGTGCAAAGGTACAACAAATTTTTGACATATGCAAAAAAAATCTGCATTTTTCGTGCAGATTTATAGATTTTGGATCGCTTTTACCGCTTTTTACGCTGGCGGGGGCAGCGAAGGATATTTACTTATCGTCATAATGACCATAAGCTGCTATCACAAGCACAACAACTTCGGTCTCATAGATACGATAAACAAGTCTGTGTTTCTTTGTGATTTCACGACTCCACCGTCCTTCCGGTTTGCCCTTTAGCGGTTCCGGATGCCCTAAACCAATTTTAGGATGCACCCTAAGTTGATCAAGAAAACGAAGAGCCTTTTCATAAACTCGCGGCTCATCTTTTGCCAATTTGGCAAGATGGCTTTTAGCCTCTTCGGTATATCTTAACTCAAACATCATAGCCACTCCTTCTCAACATGTCTGTTACTGACTCTCCAGGTAATTGGGTGGTGTATTCCCCTCGTGCATATTGAGCCTCTGAGCGATCTAACATAGCATAATAGTCCTCCTTGCTCATCAACGTCGGGTCGTATGTCATTTGTTTCACCACACGACGAAGATACTTGGCAACTCTGTCAAGCATGTTCTCGTCTTCGGCAATAATACCGAGGTTCCGAAGGATGTCTGCATCTAATTGTACTGCGTTCATAATGACCTCTCTTTTCTAAATCCGCTGCAAAATTACTACTTTTTTCGCAAATATCCAAATTATTTTGCCGAAAAATTTGCGTATGTCAAAAAAAAGCAGTACCTTTGCACGCTTTTTTCGCTGAGAGGCGAGAAAAGGCTAACTGAAGTTTAATTTTTTAACGGAAATTTCGGTATATCGTTATGACGGTATTACGTGATAACGAATATTGATTTCCACCCAATTATCTACCGTTTATGGCAGAAAATCTTTCTCTCCAGAACTTCGACTGGGATGCCTATGAAGCACAACAGCAAGGCACAAAAAACGAAGAAGAAATCCAAAAGTATAATGACACCCTGAG
>Ga0310690_10007717_pt1 | contig 13798 bp, 12 predicted proteins | sample AusTroGonzalo_MG_2_FD_207661 | JGI IMG/M metagenome (GOLD analysis project Ga0310690, IMG submission 207661) | Bovine rumen microbial communities from tropical cattle in Woodstock, Queensland, Australia - Gonzalo_04 (v2) (version 2) | ecosystem: Host-associated > Mammals > Digestive system >... | reverse complement strand
TTGTTATAAGTTCTCTTGTATGGTAAACTGTATCATAAACTGTTCCGTCAAGAATATCCTTAATGGGGCAAGCGAAGTAAGTTTGTTTTACTGTTGGCGACATGCTTATGAAGCAGATTATGAATAAAAACTCTCTATCAATTTCTACCCATTCACTATCCTTTACCCACATAGAGATTTCTATATGATTACCTCTTGTCGCTATATTACTAGAATTATTAACTATATAATCATTACCATTAGTAGAACCCCCGTTAGTAAAACGAAGTCTCTTATGATTAGCCATCAATAAGCCAACCGGAGAATCATCGTCTGCCTCTATTGTAGCAACTGTATGGCTTCCTCCACCAGTAAAGGTGCCTGCACTAAAAGGAGAACTAGGGCTACTTGTTCCAACACCCACAAGTAAGTTAATGGGAGAATTAACAAGTTCTCCAGCTGGCTGCATCAATCTGGCCATTAATGATGATTCAACTTTAGCCTCCGTTACCGCCTCTGGATTAATATTATCTGTACTTATATTATCAGTTAATAAACAGAAGAAATCCCAATTCGCTACATCTGCTTCTGTAAGTGGAGTTCCTGAAAATGGCGTTTGGTAAATATCTATACCAATTAAAGCAGCCGTAGGATATACATCTAAAATCATCGCTCCAGTAATACTACCGCTTAGCTGTGAAATTAGACCCAAATAAGTCTCATCGGCACTAAAAACCTGCACAGCGTAAAGATAATGATTGTCCGCAGTTGGGAGCAGTCGATAAGTCAACCGAGAATCAACGATGACTTTTGGACTACGAGCCCAGCCATTTTCAGGGTGAACATAACCGTTATTATCCCAATATTCATTGATAATAATGGGTATTGGATATTTCTGATCTAAAGCCGTTTTTAGAATGCTGGTATCCATTCGCGCAATATCAGTATGCAAACCGTTCAATTCGGTAAGAACTGCTGTGGCAAGTTTAACTCTTGTTACAGCACCATTTTGAATATCATTCGTTTTTATTCCTGTATAAATAGCGCATAAATTCCATCCAACTACATCTTCTTCTGTAAGGGGATCTATAAGTCCAGATGAGGAATACAAGTCCATCCCTAACCTAACAGCGGTGGAATATCTTGTCAAAACGTCATCACAAGATAGTGTACCTGAAGTAGGAACCCATATTTGACCTAAATATGTGCCCTCTTTATCAAAAACTTGAGCTGCATATAAGACATAACCACTGGTTGCATTAAGAAGTTTGTATTCAATTCCAGGAACTACAGAGAGCAAAGGAGACGCTCCCCATCCGCCAATGTCTGCAAAAGAACCTTGGTTATTCCAATATTTATTAATATAAATAGGCAGGTTATCAAATTGATTTCCTTTTGCTTTTATTTCTGCATTAACAACTTCTTGGCCTAATTGACTGATTTTCTCATCAAGCACTTTGCCTTGCTTGGCGGTAAGTGCAGCAGTCGTGCTGTCTGAGTTGAGCGCGTCAACAAGATCGATCGAGCCCTCTCCGTCAAATTCGGCGGTCGTCGCAGTCCAGGTGCCAGCGGTAGTGCAGACATAGATATATGCGGGGAAGGTTCCGTCGCCTGCTTTGCTGACAAAACAATAATCCCCGACTGCCGGAGTGAGGCCAGCAGCCGTCAGGGATGCGGCATCCGCAAAGAAACCTGCCGACGATCTTCCGTTTCGTACCTGGAAATCATAAGTCCTATTATCCTCCGTTGTCACGCGGATAGTGTTCCAGCCGCCGTTTTCGTGTGATACTACAGGCTCCGTAACAGAGGCGATGCCGTATCCACGTTTCACGTCTACCTGATGCTCGGCTGCTGCCGCGGCTTCGTTGGCCCTTTCTGTGGCAGCAATGCTGCGCTTGTACTGCGCCCACCTGGTATTTACCTCGGGGTCGTCAGGATCATCCTCGGGAGTACCCTCGGCCGCGCGGCGTGCTTTCTCAGCTCCCCAGCGGGTATCCGCACCCTCCTCGTCACTCGGCGTACCCTCATCGGCAATACGCTGAAGCTCGTTTCCCACGCGGCTACCGTCACCAGGCTCCGACTCTGAATTGCCCTCTGCTTGCTGACGTGCCGCTTCATTTTCCTGTCGCTCAGCTTCCTTTGCCCTGCGTGAGTCGGGATACTCTGAAGGGTCTGAATAGTCGCCCTGTCCTTCGGCCTCCTGTCGATCGGCCTCCTCTCCGTCCATATAGCTTAGGGCATCAGCAATATCGGTGATAGTCTGCTGGATGCTCTGTCCGTGAGCGTCAACGCGACCCTTGTCGATAATGAGATATTTTGTTGCGGGGTCGTATTCAAGAGTATGGTCGGCTGCGACATTCTCCCCGTCGGGAGTTACAAGCCTTTCTCCGTTGACCCACCAGAAGCCATCATCGCCAACGACAGGAACCACCGGCGCGAGAAGATAATACTCGGCCACCGTATAAAGGTGTACAATGCCACCCGAAACTTCCTGTGACTGTGAAGGATTGCTGCCCGATACAGGAATAGTATCGAAGCCAAAAGCGTCATTGTAATTCAAATCGACAAGCAGCTTGTTGTTCTGGTACAGGAGCAGTTGCAGCGCATACATACCAGTAAAACGAGGCATTTCGGTACTGTATTCGAAGGAGATGGTATCTCCAGATGCGGTAACTGCTGTGCTTGCCGCCTCGTTCTTGCCCTTGCCGTTCTTATAGAAAAGACGGTAAGAATAGCCGTTCAGGTTGAAAGGCGTTCCGTCAGGCTTGCTCAGATGCCAGACAATCGTCAAAGGGTCGTTGATAGGGAAAATGTTATTCATATCTGATTATGTTTATATCGTGGGAAAAGAATTTGCTCGTTGAGTGTATATCTGTGACCGCTGATCATTGTATGTCTCCATGACCCTCGCGGTGAGATAGTCTATGATGTTTTGACGCAGCAAGGCGCTGATGTTATAACTCGGGTCAGCCACTTGCTCCGTCGGAGCGATATAGGTCTGCTCTTTCACTATCGAGAGCTGAGCTATCGCTGTCTCTTGCTCCGTTGCCGATTCAAGCGAATAGTATTTGAACTTGGGGCCACCATTCATATCCTGCATGATGACCAGTCGCGGACGGTCTGAACGTCCACGGATATGGGAGTTGAGTTGCTTGCGGCCTTCTGCCGAAGCCTCGGGGATGGGGTCGGTAATAACAATGCCACTGTCGCTGGCCTTGAATGCCACCAACCGCAGATATTTCAATGTCGCAGGCAGAGTGAAGGACAAAACATTGTCCGTACTCTTGGCTACGCTCGTTGCACTTGTCTTGACATCCTCTCCTTCCAGCAACGCTGCAGGTGCAGCAAGATGCACGGCATTGATAGCTTCAGGCAAGAATCTCGCTATGAGGCTATCCATTAACGTGTTGTCCCCGATAGAACCGTTTTCATCCTGATACATGGCTGAACCATTAGGATCGAGCTCGTCCAGATTCTTGCGGACAAGCACCTTAGCGTCGCTGGTGAGAAGTGTAGTCATTATTCGTAAAGATTAGGGAAGAATACGCCAATCTTGGCGGCATACTTCTTAATTGAATCATCGTCCTTGAGGTGGGTAGCCTTCGCTCCATTTGCTTTGAGGAACGCCACTGCATCCTCTTTGCTGTTTATTTCCGGATGTGCGGTGAGTGCGGGGGCTTTCGGTTTCTCAGGTGCCGCCGCAGTCTTTTCTGCGCTATCTTCCGTCATACGGACGAGTTTAATAAGGTAGCCGAAATCCTTGCTGTTCTCAATAATCCCCTGTATCACTGGATTGGCGGTAGTGAATGTTGCGGGACGATCTTGTATCCCTGCTCCAATACGTCCGCGACGGAACTCCGCCGTGAACCAGGCTTTACCTTCGTTGATGGGGAAATTGATGACGGCTTGGGTCTGGCCGTAAATACCATAAGTTTTCAGCATAATAACGATGTTTTTTAGAGAAAAAGGGGCGGAACTTTTCCGCCCCACATTAATAGTCAATGATTAGGCTCTTACCATGCCCTGGAACTTATCCCAGGTATTGAGGTCGAAGTTCCACTCAACGATGTCGCCTTTCTTGAAGCCGGCATCAGTGTCGTCTGCGGTGAGGAAGTATTTCAACAGTTTCGCAGCGTCGGTGAGGTCGCTACCTGAAGGAAGGGCGCTCACGCTCTGGAATGAAGCCTGGATGCCACCGAGGTTAGCCTGAATGAGGGCTGCGTTGGCAGGAAGCACAAGCATGCTGTTGAAGCCGTTGAGGGCAACGCAGTCGTACTTGCAGAGGTTGTATTCCTTAGCCTCGCGTGCCTCGCCGGTCTTGCTCATATCCCTGGTGGTGGTCTTCTTGTTCACCATATAAGGACGGGTAGCATGACGGAGGTCTACAGCAACCATAGCCTCTTCGTAACCGATGTCATTGAGGGTAGGATCGTAGATGAACTCGAAGCTACCGAAGTTATCGCGGTAGTTGCGAACCTTTATACCGTAGTCATTAACCTCAACACGACCTACATCTTTATATTTGTCAGCGCTGTTGACGAGTTTGATGAGTCTCTGCATTGCTTTCTTGCCGCAGAATACGGTAGCCTCGTCGCTCTGGCTATTGTCGGTAAACATGAGGGTTGACATCACGAGAAGGTCGTCATCGGTGAGGACGTTACCTGAGAGGGTATAAAGCATATTGAGCTGGCGAAGGATACCATTCTCGAAGTATACGCTCTCGCGGTTGCCTGTCTCGGGAACATAAACGTCCACGCGGGCTTTGGTTCCGTTCCAGTGGCTGCGTGCGCACTCGCGTTTGAAGTTGTACTCGGCATTGGCGAGAATCTTCTGTTTGGTGTGCGGCACTTTCTTGATCTGCTCTTCCAGTGCGTCAGTAATAACGCAGGTGACGATCTTCTTCTGGAGGAATACGTCGAACTTCTCAGGCAGATAGGTCTCTGATGCAACGTGCATCTGTGACTCTGCGCAGGCAGTGGCGGCGCTCTTGAACTCAGAGTTCATAGAGATAGTCACTGAAGTGGGTGAGCCGGTAGTGTTGAACGGAGGGTTGATGACCTTGAACTGGATGAACTCAGAGCTGTCTTTGTGGTCGAGGACGAAGAGCATGAGTTCGCCGTCGGCTACTTCTGAACCATCGTCAGCCTTCTTGTAACCTGCAACACCCTTAACGATAACGGTAGAGAACTCTGTCAAGCACTCAGGGTTGTCGAAAGAGCTTACGGGGATTTTGAGGAGGGCCTTCTGATAGTTGTAAACTACTACGCTTGAGCCACCGATAGTCTTGCTGGTGTTGCTACCTGCGGTGATTGCGAGATCGCCGGGAACGTCACCGATACCATTGAACACAGCGTCAAGGTCAGTAGAGCCGGTACGCCAGTGACCATGAACGGGGCTGTTGACTTTTACGGGACGGCACTGACGAGCGATGTAGGTCTCGATCGGGAACGCGAACGGACGGAACTCGTCAACGTCTTTGTCGTAATCTTCAGCCTCAAGACCAGCGTCGCGCACGTCAGTGGCGGTAGCGGCCTTGTTCTGGAGCTGGGTCTTACCACCCTGCTCGTCACGCTGAAGGGCCTCACCTGAAGGAAGGGCACCAGCCTCGTCGGCTGCTGCACGACCTAAAGGGTTGGTAGAAGCATCATAAGGATTCATATTGTCCGAAGGGTTGCCAGGAGTGGCCAACTCAACGGGTTCAACTGCCATTGCAAAACCGAGGTCTGCTCCCAGCAGAGCTGCGGCGACCACAAGCAGCGATGACAGAACGCTCATCTTGTGGGTTTTCAGAAAATTAATTATGCCCATATTGATAAGATTTAATGGTTTTCGTTATTTGATTCCAGCCCAGGGACTCGGCTGGCCTTTCTGTTTGGGTTCTGCTACAACACCGCCCTGCCTGCCAGTAGGTGCCGGAGGCATAGCGACATTGGCCGCACGGTCTCTGCGTGCCGCCTCGATCTTAGCATTGCGTCCTGCCACCTCGCCCTCTACGCGGGCTGCGGTAACGTCGCGGTCGTGATACATTGCATTGTAAGCCATGTCGAAATCGTCGACGGTATAGGTATTCACCATGCCGCCAGAGACGATAGCAAGGAGACGGCCCATAACTTCGGCCTTCTCTTCGGTAGACAGACCTTTTGCGTTGCCCCAGTCTTCGAGAGCCTGCAGTGATTTGTCCCAGTTAGCCTGTGCTTCGGCTTCAAGGGCATCGTTTGCGGCTTTGCGCTCACGCCAGCCGTCGAGCTGGCTCTTGAAGTTCGCACGCGCCTCCTCGGCCATGCCAAGCTCTTCACCAAACTGTTCTACAAGTGCGGTGCGGGGATCGCCGGTCTCAATCCACCTTTGCATAAATTCTGCTGCTTCGGGATCGCTGCTGAGCAGCTGCGCAAGACGTGAATTTTTCTCGTCATATTCAGTCTGCCTGTTGATGTACCCCTCCAGCATCTCGTTGATAGCTTCGTCCAGGTCTGCGACACCCTCCTGCGGCTCAGCGCCGATGTCTGCGAAGGTGCGGTCTGCATAACGCTCTCTTGCACGGGCAAGAAGGTTCTCGCGTGCAGAGGCTGTTTCTTTCTTTTCAGTTGCCATATCTGAATCTGTTTTCTATGTTTTTAACCAAAAGTAGACAGCGAAAAATGCGCATAGGGTCTATCTTTACCCACTTTGCTGGATTTTTTGCTTATTTTTTCAATTCTCTTGCTTATATGTAAGCAATGTTGCTTAACTTTGCTTACACCTTGATTATTAAGCATGTCGGCCACAAAGAACACTGACCTGAAAAGAGCAAGGGACAGGGACTTGTACCTTGCGTTTAAGAAGGCGCTTCTCATGCGCGGTTTCAATTCCATGCGCGATGCTGCCAAGTTCGTAAGCTCGTCTCCGGCACCACGCTATTACATCGAGCCGAAGAGGGCATCCGACCTCGTAGGGCTCATCCTCGCCAACGTCTCGCTGATAAACCTCAACGCCAGCAGCCGGCGTATGGCATGGCATCTATACAACAACTACAAAGCATGGGTGGAGAATCACCCCGACAGCGGCCTTTCGCGGGAACGCATCATGGAGATTTTGGTGGACGAACCTGCACCCGAGTTTTATGTAGGGCCTCAGATGGCCCGCAAGATCATATACAAGGAGAGAAAGAAGGCAAGGGCGAAATGGGACAAATGGCGCGAATACTAATCATCTTGACGCTGGTGTTGCTGCAGCTAATCTTCGGAGTGCCGGAATACTTCTTCGGCAACGGGGATTACTGGCTGCGGGCCTTTACCTATTCCTTCTTCCATGCCAACTGGTGGCATCTTGCCGTCAACAGCCTTGCGATATGGACGATATACAAGAATCCGTGCAAGCCTTGCAGGGATTTGCTTTTTCCTTTTATAATAGCTGTCGTCGTATATCCTCTTTCCTTTCGGCCCATCTTGGGCTTCTCCAACGTGCTGTATGCCGCCCTGGGACTACGAACACCTTCGCTAAAAAGTAAGTGGTGGCGACAGACTCCCGTCATCATCTTCCTTGTCGTGACGGTTGCTATGGTATTTATCCCGAAAATCAGCGCCTCGACTCATATCGCGGCATTCATGCTCGGCATGGGAGCCGCTGGCACAAAACGACTTTTTCAAGACTTGACAAGTGATTGCCGACGCTACCTATAATGAGTTTATCGCCGAGAATGAAAAACGGTGGAAGAGGCTGCGGGCAGAATATGACCCCGTGACCGGCGAGGGCGTTGCCGAGTTAACAGGACTAAAGAGGATAAAACTGGAGATCGCAGATTTCGCCATACCCGTGCAGTGGGTTCCCCAGTCTATGATGCGCAACAAACTTGTCAGGGAGGTAGCAAGAGTGGGCAGCATCGCCAAATATATCGACACAAAGAAATGGAAGTATGGTGCACCTACGACATTGGAGATAGAACGCAGGCTGCGACGCATACGCCACAAGCATGACTTTATTCACTGGGCATACTTCTGCATCTGGATAAAGCACAAGACGGCAAAGAAGAGGGTGCGCTTCATCCTGAACCTTCCGCAGCTCTCCGTCCTTGCCTTGTGCGAGAATATGATAGAGCAGGGAGTTCCTATCTCGCTCATCATCCTGAAGGCTCGTCAGTGGGGTGGTTCTACGTTCTGCTTCTTCTTCCAGTGCTGGCTCCAGTTCAAGTGGAACGAGTTCCATTCCTTCGCCATTGCAGCCCATACCTCTTCCGCCTCCGAGACGATACTTACGATGCTCAAGCGCACGATAAAGGATTACCCTGCCTGGGACTTGGGACTTCCTGAAAGCACGGCCCTGCATCTTGCACCCGCCGACAGTACGGGTCACGCCTTCACTCTGAAAGACCAGAACAACAAGCAGGTGCTGGAGGGATATATATATGTAGGTACTGCCGAGAAGCCCGATACCTTGCGTTCTAAGGATATTTCAGGAGCGCACTATTCCGAGGTAGGTCTGTGGCCCGATACTCCCGGCAAGCAGGCAGAGGATATTGTCGCCGACATCGAAGGTGGTATGACGGAGACTGAGGATACCATGCGCGTCATGGAGTCTACCGCCAAATCGTCCGACGACTTCTTCGCCGAGGTATGGAAGTCCTGCGCCGACGGTAGAGGAGGATACACCCAGGTCTTCGTCCCTTCTCGTGACATCATATACGATAACCGCAGCATCGACGATCTGCGCGGATTTGTCGAGTGGCTCATAGAACACAAAGACGATGATACGCCCAACGGCAAATGGAGGGATGCGGGAAAATACTACTGGTGGCTTTGGGAGATAGGCTCTACGCTGGAGCATATCAACTGGTATCGTCACCGTCGCCTGCGCCTCTCTTTCGCCAAGATGTGCAACGAGGCCCCTGAGACTGCGGAACAGGCTTTCTTCACGGCAGGAAACCATGTCTTCGACCCCTTCCTCGTGGACAAGAAGTCACGCAAATGCCGTGCGCCCGCCTTTGTCGGAGACCTGGTGGCAGAGGGAGAGAAAGGAGAAGAGGCCATCGAGGATATCCGCTTTATCCCCAACTCTACGGGCAACCTGCGTATCTGGGAGAAGCCCGACGACTCTCCCGTCAAGAACCGCTATCTCGTCGTCCTCGACCCGAGACGCGGAGCCAGCGAAGGAGCAGACCCCGCATGTATCACTGTATTCGACCGCCTGCTGATGATGCCCGACTTCGGCCTGGCTGGCAAACCCGGGGTTGTCGCAGAGATGAATTACAAGGCAGACCCCGATATGCAGGCATACGATGCTATGCGCCTCGCCAAATGGTATAACGATGCCCTGCTCGTCATAGAGTCCAACACTATGGAGCAGATGAATGCAGAGCGCAACACGGGCATCGACTCCTTCGAGTATATCATGGATATTGTCTCCAAGATTTACGGAAACCTCTATATGCGCAGCGCCCCCGAAGAAGATGTCAAAGGGCACGTCGTATATAAGTGGGGCTTCCATACCAATCGCAGCACCAAGCCGAAGATCATCAACTTTATGAAGGAGTGCCTGCGTGATGACCTGTGGGACGAGCCCAGCACCCTCTGCTGCGCCGAGATGTCCTCATATATGGAAGACCACGGCAAGACCGACGCTGAACACGGCAAGCACGACGACGTTGTGATGTCTCGCGCCATCGGCCTGTGGATATGCTATAAGGAAATGGATATGCCCTCTTGGATAAAGACTACCGAATTGCAGTCGGAGGAAACCGTCATCGACGGAGACGACTATGGAATGACTAACCTATAAAACACGACCCATGAATATCATCAAAAGAATCTTACGCAAACCGGCAATCATCATCGTCACACTCTATGCCAAACATATCTACAAGCAAGGCGTAGAGGCAGCAGAGTTGCGCCACAGGCAGCAGGGATGCACAGTGTACCTCGCCGCCAACTCTTTCCGCCCAGACCACCTCGTCACCTATACCAAGCCACAGTTCAAGGCAGAGAAGAAGGTCTATGGTGTAGCAGCGCAACTACTGACGATGAACACACTCAAATATGGCTGCTACTATCATACCGCCGACCGTTGGGGAAACAACGCGATGACGAAAGAGGAACAGATAAAAAGAAGAAAGGCGTTCGTCAAGGAACGCCTCTCCAGAGCAAAGCTTATCTGATAGTTACTGTTGCGGTACTGCCTGCATAGGAGGAGCAGCGGCCGGGGCCACCGTCTGAGGCACCGCTTCCGACGCGGCCCCCACGGGCATCCCGGCCTGTTGCATATCTTCCATCTCCGCCTGACGTGCTTCACGCATCTGGCGCAACTTCTGAATGTACGGCTTCTTGCTGAGTTCCGTAAACTCATCGCCAGTGATAACACCCATAGTAAGGAGGTTCTCCAGGTCTTGCTCCTGCATTTCGCGGGCCTCGAGAGTATTCGAACTTTCAAGCAGTCGCAGGTCGAGTTCTATATCTTTGATGTCATTGAGGTTGATTGTGCTGAAGTCTGTAAGGCTGTCGATGCTGCCCGCGATCTTGCGCCAACGCTCCTCGTCGTAGAACATAGCGAGGTTCTTCATCTTCTTGATGAGTACCTGACGCACAAAGTTGCGGAACTGGTCGAGGAAAGCAGCCACGGATGTAGAAGCATTGGTAGCCATCTGAGCGTAAAGAGTGCCCGATGTCGCACGTCCAGGGTCTTTGCCCTGCAAGGCCCCATTGATAGGGCTACCGCTGTCCATAAGGTCTTTGATCATGGCAATCTGCCTTGATACGTCCATGCTCTGTGCGTTGCCATAGAACACCTTCGGCATAAGACCTTCCTCGCCGGGCTTCATCTCGATGAACACCATCTCGTCTATCGCAGTCCAGCTCTTGGCGAAGTCCTCGTATGAAACATCGTCAGGCACGATAGCCTTCGGCACCACGGTCACACCTTTGGCCTGAGTACGCTGAAGCCATTCGCCCAGCACCCACTGGCGGTTCATAGCCATCTGGTGGTCTATAGCGTCATGGTTGTAGCCGATGATCCTTCCGTCAATATATGAGAATACGAACAGAGTGAACGGATGCGCCCTGCCAGCATAAGGGCTCTCGCCCTCCCACAGTATCGTTCCGTCTGCTGCAAGAAAACGGCAATACCAATAAGTATCCACGAAATATCCGTTGCGCTCACTCTCGTCGGTTCCATATCCGTCGCCGATGATGTAGGGGGTATCCTCCTCAGACCAGCCAGCCTGGAGTGCCAGTTGCTTGCGGCGCTCGTTCTCGGCCTTGATCTCCTTGCGGTATTCCCTGTCGTCGGCATCAATAATCTCTTCCGTGCCGCTGTTGAGATCGTGAAGGCGTATCCTTTCCTTCGACTCTTTCGTCCACACCTCGCAGTAATAGCACTTCAGAGGGTCTGTGGTATCCATGAACACAAGCCTCTCGTCATCTTCCTCCTCTTCGGGGTCGTCCGAGTCGGGCTCTCTAAATACAGTGAACTGGTTAGGATAAATCTTTTTGAGTATGTTGTAGTCCGAAGGTTTCTTGGCGAACCTCGCGCACATCTCTTCGCGTGAAGCATAGCGGACAACGCCGATGATTGACAAGTCCCACAGACGCGGGTCGGTGCCGTCGGCATCGAAGAATATGCGGTTGGGGTTGATGTACTGCGTCCAGGAGTCCATCCTGCGATCAGGGCCTGACGTGTCGTCGTATGACTCATACGCTGCGCCGAGACCGCCGTTGCAGGCATCCTTTATCCACTTCAGCTCCAGTTCGGACATCTGGTTCTTGTCGCTGTTCGCCTGCACGCCCTGAGTCATCAGTTCTCCGTAAGGCTGCTCGTCCTTGTCGATAGCCTGGCATACGGGCTCGGTGCGCTCCTTGACGCGGAGACCGGCGATGGTATCCACGCGGTTCTTGATCTGGTTGGTCTGAATGACGACATTGCCTGTGCGGACAAGATACTGACGGTAGGTCATCGTCACACCGTTGACGGTGATGGGGTCTGACCACTGGTCGCCGTCATAGAAGTTGTTGCCGCGCTTACGCTGCTGGCGGAACGACTCAAAGTTCATCCACAACTGCTCACAGAACTCCAGCAGCTGCGGGTCTTTGTCTTTGGTGTATAGTTCTTTCCGCCTCGCCTTAACGGAATCCACCTCCGAGGGCTTGGCTGCACGACGTATGAGTGTATTGGCCTTGAACATACTTTTTCACTTTATTATCAAAAGTGAAGAATACAGACTGCTACCTCGGTCTATCTTTACCCACTTAGAAGGAGAAGATGCTATATGTTACGCCGATTCCGATATATGGAGTCATAACTACCTTGTTGTCGGCAGCACCCACACCAACACCCACCATAGGGCCGATATGCCAGTGTTTCGGCGGTTCCTTGACGGTGTTTATGACATATTTTGTCTGCTGATATACCTGGATGCTGTCCAGCGACGGCTGATAGCCCGATACCCAGGCATGGTATGTTTTATCGACATATTCCTTTTGCTCCTTCGGGACTTGTATCTCGATGATTGTATCCATAGGGGCATTGCCAATCTCGTCGAGAAGGCTGTCTATGACGGCAGACTGCAAGTCGTAAAGTGATACATAGAGAGTGAGACTGTCCTGCAGCTCCCTGCTGATATACGGCACAGGCTTGTCGACGAAAAAAGTATCAACTACTGTCAAAGTATCGGTCTTCACGACTTCGACCTCCACCTGTTCGGGGCTTTTCGTACACCGTCCCACGAAGAATGCCGCTGCAAGGAATGTCAATGAAATAACGAAGAAAATCAGTTTATCTTTCATACTTTCTGCATTTAATTGAAAGGCTGGGAAACCTCACGGCTACCCAGCCCTTACTGACATCAAAACCTTATACACAAACAATGATGAAGATTGAATCCCACATCTTATTTTTCCATATTCATTATCTGGCCGCGTTGGCGACCATAGTTGTCGTATATACCAATATGCACCCACTGGTTTCCCTTCTTGTCTTTCTCAAGAAGCACCTGGTCGAACTTGGTGCCCGTCTTGCGGAACCATTCTATCACGAACTCCTTGAAGCGGTTGAGGGAACCCCCCACGGTCAGGTCTGCTGCATATCCTATGAGATGCACTGATGTCGGGACTCCGCCCACGGCTCTGTTAAGCTCAGGGCATCGGTATCCCGATGAGACGTTGATAGGCATTCCGTATGCTGCACGGAGAGGGTCGAGAATCTTCTCCACAAGCTCGTCCAAGTGCTCCACAACCTCGAAAGTCGGGATGTTTGCTATCCCTTTCTTCTTCGCCGTAGCACTTACAATAAACTCGCTCAGCTCAAAATACCTGTGCTTGCTCATTTACTTACTATTCACAAGAGTTTTGTACGCTTCCACCTCTTTTTCGAGGCGGTCTTGCTTCTCGCGCAGTAGTTTATTCTCGCCCTCCAGTTGTACTATCCTTGAGGCATTGTTGAACTTTTCTTCAGATAGTTTGAGGATCTGTTCGCGTAAGGCATCTATGGTAGCACCCTGCTCGTTATAGAGCCTTTCGATTGCAGCCAGCCTCTGTTCAAGTGCCGACTGCTTCTCGGCATAGGCCACGGCCTCTTCCATTTCAGCCTGCGCCTGGAATTTCTTCTTGTAGGCGCGGAAACTGAAAATCTGGAAGATATTCAGCCCTGCGAACAGCGCGACAAGAGCGCTAAGTATAATATCAAGCAGTCCCATAGTGCAGTCGGTTTACTATTTTGAAGGGAACCACTTCTTTACTGTCGGGAATGCCATTGCGCCGAGGACTGCGATAGCGATAGCGATAAGGTATGCCTTGCTGTAGATAGCATATCCGATACCTCCGATTGTGCCGAGCGCCCATGCGGCGATGCCAAAGAGTTT